>PJEL010005328.1_pt1 | contig 10401 bp, 7 predicted proteins | sample 1853271 | NCBI WGS metagenome assembly PJEL01 (sample SAMN08108733, study PRJNA415343) | Invertebrate metagenome, whole genome shotgun sequencing project. | host: Globobulimina | place: Sweden: Gullmar Fjord | collected 2015-08 | reverse complement strand
TCGCTCACGCGGCCTCTATCTCTTCGGTGCTTGTCGCAGCGGGTACTCCCGAAAAGCGATTTGCCCTGCCCCACTGCAGGGTGCTGCTGCACCAGCCCCTGATGTCCGGACTCCAGGGTCAAGCAACGGACATCGATATCCATGCGCGTGACATCCTCAGACTTCGTCAACGGCTCAACGAGATTTTCGCCAAACACACTGGGCAAAAAATCGACAAGATCAACACAGATACCGAACGTGACTTCATTCTTGAAGCCGATCAGGCCCAAGAATACGGACTGATCGACAAGATCATTACGTCGAGGGATTCATAGGGTGCTCCGAATATACTCAAAGATGGCTGTCCGTGTAATATATAGGGTGGAGGGTTAGATGTCTCAACGTGACGCCGACGTCCTACGCTGTAGTTTTTGCGGAAAGAGTCAGCACGAAGTTCGAAAGCTGATTGCCGGGCCCACAGTCTACATCTGCAACGAGTGCGTTGAGGTATGCCTTGACATCATCGCTGAAGACAAGGTCCACGAGGCAAAATCCAGCCAAAAAGCACTTCCCAAACCCCATGAAATCAAAGTTGCCGTTGACGACTACGTCATCGGTCAAGAGGCGGCGAAGAAGAAACTCTCGGTTGCTGTCTACAATCATTACAAACGGATCGAATATCAAGAAACCAGGGGCCGTAACGACGTCGAATTGGCCAAGTCGAATATTCTGCTCATTGGTCCGACGGGAACGGGCAAAACACTGCTCGCCGAGACGCTAGCTCGTCAACTTCAGGTCCCCTTTACGATTGTTGATGCTACAACGCTCACCGAAGCCGGCTACGTTGGCGAAGATGTCGAAAACATCCTGCTGCGACTGTATCAGGCTGCGCAAGGCGAAATCGAAGCTGCGCAACGAGGCATCGTCTATATCGACGAAATCGACAAGATTGCCCGCAAAGCCGAGAACCCATCAATCACCCGGGATGTCTCAGGCGAAGGTGTACAACAGGCGCTTTTGAAGATTCTCGAAGGTACTGTAGCCAACGTGCCGCCCCAGGGTGGCCGAAAACACCCTCATCAGGAATTCCTGCAAATCGATACGACCAATATCCTCTTTATCTGCGGAGGAGCTTTTGTTGGACTCGAGGACATCATCGCCAATCGGCTCAATCAGAAATCAATGGGCTTCGGCGTCGATCTCGGCGGCAACCAACTTCGCGCAGCCGAGTTGCTTGAGCAAGTGCACCCTGAAGATCTCATCAAGTACGGAATGATCCCCGAATTCGTCGGGCGCATTCCTGTCGTCGGCACACTTCAGGATCTCGACCACGATGCTTTGGTACGCATTCTCACTGAACCAAAGAACTGTCTCGTACGCCAGTACGAGAAGATTCTCTCTTTCGAAGGCGTCAAGCTCAGCTTCACCGATGAAGCCCTCGCTAAGGTAGCCACAGAGGCGATTACGAGAAAAGTCGGCGCGCGAGGATTGCGCATCATCCTCGAAGAACTGATGCTCGACATCATGTACCAAGTTCCATCCGTACCTGATCTCGAAAAATTGATCGTCACTGAAGATGTCGTCGCAGGTCGTGAAGTCCTTTTGCCGACAGTTCGGAAAGTAAGCTAAAAACAGGGTATAATCGACACGAAACGTATCCATACAACTAGACCGCAACTGACCTCGCCAAAGCCAAACCTACAAACGGACCGAAATCCCCAAGGTTATTGAAATGAAAACGCACCCCGACACTCAACTGCTACCGGTGGTCCCACTCCGGGATATGGTCGTGTTCCCAAACATGATCGCCCCATTCGTCGTTGGTCGCCAGCCCTCGGTTGTCGCTCTCGAAAGAGCACTGCAACGACCGGACAAAAGAATTTTCTTGTCGACTCAACTTGACCCCAAAGTCGACGAACCCAACGCCGCTGACATCTATCACATTGGCGTCGTAGCCCGGGTCGTTCAGCATCTCAAATTGGCATCAGGCAACATCAAGGTCATGGTCGAAGGCCAGCATCGTGCCAAAGCCGAGAATTTCCAGGTCGAAGGCGGGTGCTTGTCGGCAATGATCACCGCCCTTGAAACCGAGGTTGTATCAAGCCCGAAAGTGCTCGAGTACATGACCAGGCTGACCGAGGTGTTCAAGGAATATGCGAAACTCTCGCACCATCTTTCCGCTGAGGGGGTGCTCAACTCCTTACAGACTGAAGATGCCGACCAGTACGCCGATATTCTCGCCGCCCACATGACGCTACCGACAACTGAAAAGCAAAAACTGCTGGAAATTACCCAGCCATTCGAGCGCCTCCAACGTATCAACGATATTCTCGACGTCGAAATCGAGAAGCTCAACATTGATCGCCGCTTGTCCGCACGGGTCAAGAAACAAATGGAAAAGGCGCAACGGGAATACTATCTCTCCGAAAAGATCAAAGCGATTAATGAGGAACTCGGCCGCAACGACAACCAGGAAGAACTCAAAAAACTCAAAGAAGATGTCGAAAGTTCGGGTATGACCGACGAGGCCAAAGAGAAAGCTCTCAGCGAGGTTCGGCGGCTCGAAGGCATGCCTCCTGTATCGGCCGAAGCCGGTGTCTGCCGTAACTATGTCGACTGGTTGCTCGCGATGCCATGGACGAAAGCATCGCGAGAGATTCGCGATATTACCCGCGCTGAAACTGTGCTCAACGAAGATCATTACGGCCTTGAAAAGGTCAAAGATCGTATTCTAGAGTTTCTTGCAGTACGGCAACTCGTCAAAAAGACCGGCGGAACGATTCTATGCTTCGTCGGCCCTCCTGGCGTAGGCAAAACTTCGCTGGCAAAATCGATTGCGCGCGCAACCGGCCGGGAGTTTGTTCGTCTCTCCTTAGGTGGCGTACGAGACGAGGCCGAAGTTCGTGGGCACCGCCGTACTTATATTGGCGCCTTCCCGGGTCAGATTATCCAGATGATGAAAAAGGGCGGCACCGTCAATCCCGTGTTGCTGCTCGACGAGATCGAGAAGATGGCGGCCGATTTTCGAGGCGACCCTGCTTCGGCCCTGCTCGAGGTTCTTGATCCCGAACAGAACAACTCCTTTCACGACCACTATCTCGACGTCGAATACGATTTGTCGAAGGTGATGTTCATCTGCACAGCCAACGTCATTCACACGGTGCCCCCGGCCCTGCTCGACCGCATGGAGGTCATCCGGCTCTCCGGTTACACCCATCGTGAAAAACTCGAGATCGCACGACTCTTTCTTGTGCCGCGTAAGATCAAGGAAAATGGTATCGACCGCTTCAAAGTCGATTTCACAGCTGAGGCTATTCTCTTTATCGTAGAGAGTTACACAAGGGAAGCCGGCGTCCGGAATCTCGAACGCGAAATTTCGTCGGTCTGCCGAAAACTGGCGCGGCGCTCTCTCAAAGAAAAGATGAAGAAGGGTCATAAGATCGAAGTGACCCGCGAGGTCGTTCGCGAATTACTTGGCCATCAGAAATTTAAGGCCTTTCAACCTGACGAAAAACCAGAAATCGGCGCGGCTTACGGCCTCGCCTGGACCCAGGTTGGGGGCGAACTCCTGCTCATTGAAGTGACACTGATGCGCGGCAAGGGAGTATTAACAATCACCGGCCAACTCGGTGACGTCATGCAAGAATCGGCCAGGGCGGCACTTTCTTTCGTGCGTTCCCGCGCCGAGCGCTTCTCGATCAACGCTGAAGTTTTCGAAAAAACGGATATTCACCTCCATGTGCCAGAAGGCGCGATTCCCAAGGACGGACCATCAGCTGGTATTACCCTCGCGACAGCTCTCGTTTCCGCGTTCACCGAACAACCGGTACGAGTCGATATTGCGATGACAGGGGAAATTACCTTACGCGGCAAGGTCCTGCCGATCGGCGGCTTCAAAGAAAAAGCTCTCGCTGCCTATTCTGTTGGAATCAGGGAAGTCATCCTTCCTGCCGAAAATGAGAAAGATCTTGAAGAAATCAGCGAAGACGTGCGCAACGCCATGACATTCCACCTTGTTGAACACATGGACCAGGTCCTCGACACAGCCCTCGCTGACAGCAACAAAGCATCATTGGCAAAAACACCGTCGGAGCCGCCAAACGAATTCGACTCGCCACACGTGGCGCATTAATACCTAAGATGACTGATTCTTACCGGCGATCTGCACCAATCTCTTGGTCTCTGGGCCCATACAAAGAGTCCTCGACATACCTCCGGGTATGCCTGCGTTTTTTGCATGCACCCGTGCCTCAAGATCTTGGCACATCTCATCCGCCAGAATCGCTCATTCTAGGTAGTGGAATCTAACGTGGACATTCGCGACGTTGAATACCGTTCATCGGCACTCAAGGCCAAAGACCGGCCCAAGGAGTTCTTCCCGCACATCGCAGTCGCCGGGCGCTCAAATGTAGGCAAGTCCAGTCTTATCAATTGGTTATTCCGCCGCACAATCGCACGAGTCGCCAAAGCACCAGGCAAAACAAGGATGTTGAATTTTTTTCTCGTCAACAAGAATTTCTACCTCGTTGATCTTCCCGGTTATGGCTACGCCAAGGTGAGTAAAACCCTGAGAGACCAATGGGGACAAGAGTTGGGCGCTTATCTTGCAACTGAAGAACGCATTGCCGGAGTCGTCACGCTGAGCGATATTCGACATGGTCCGACCGCTCTCGATCTTGATCTCCAGAACATTCTTAAAAATTGCGGTCGCCAGCGAATCCCGGTACTAACCAAATCCGACAAGGTTAGCCGAGGTCAAAAATCGGCGATGCAACAACGAGTCCGGAAAGAACTAGACCTTTCCGATCTCCCCCCGGCTGTCAGCGTCAAGACGGGGGAAGGCCGCGCCGAGCTTCTATCCTCATTTCAGAAACTGATCGAAGAATGGAATCGAGCCTCCTAGAAGGCCGGTTCTGCACCGAAAATATCCCAGCGGAGTCAACATATGGTACGCAAGAAAAAAGAACAGCAAGAGGAACCGGTCGTCATCCCTCTTGATCTTGATGACGAGATCGAACAGTACGAGAACGCCGAAACGACGCACGAGGGCCGTCTCGACCTCAAGACGCTCAAAGAGATGTCCATCAATGAGCTGACCAGTGTGGCTCGAGGCGTTGGTGTTGAGAGCCCGACCGGGATGCGGCGCCAGGATCTCATTTTTCGCGTACTGCAGCGCCAGACCGAACAAGAGGGCCTGATTTTCGGTGAAGGTGTACTTGAGGTTCTTCCCGAGGGCTTCGGATTCTTGCGCGCTCCCGAATACAACTACCTGCCGGGTCCCGACGATATCTACGTCTCACCCTCGCAGATCCGGCGCTTCAATCTGCATACCGGTGACACCGTCTCGGGACAAATCCGGCCGCCCAAAGAAGGTGAGCGCTATTTCGCACTCATCAAGGTTGAGGCCGTCAATTTTGAACCACCCGAAATATCGATGGAAAAGGTTCACTTCGACAACCTCACACCGCTGTACCCTGATTCGCGATATATCCTCGAGTCTCCCGATAATCTCACAGCTCGGGTGATGGACCTCGCAACGCCGATCGGTATGGGCCAACGCGGCCTTCTCGTGGCGCCGCCCCGTACCGGAAAGACGATGATGCTGCAGGCAATCGCCAACGCGATCACCCACAATCATCCCGACGCCACTCTCATCGTTCTGCTCATCGACGAACGTCCTGAAGAAGTCACTGACATGGAACGCTCGGTTCGCGGCGAGGTTGTCTCTTCAACCTTTGACGAACCGGCCACGCGCCACGTCCAGGTCGCCGAGATGGTCATTGAGAAAGCCAAGAGGCTTGTTGAGCACAAACGTGATGTTGTGATCTTATTGGACTCGATCACTCGCCTCGCTCGCGCCTACAATACGGTCGTACCACCGTCAGGCAAGGTCTTGTCAGGTGGAGTCGACTCCAATGCCCTGCAAAAGCCCAAACGTTTCTTTGGCGCAGCCCGAAATATCGAAGAGGGCGGTAGCCTTACGATCATCGGTACCGCGCTCATCGATACCGGCTCCCGCATGGATGACGTCATCTTTGAAGAATTCAAAGGTACCGGCAATATGGAAGTCCATCTCGACCGCAAGCTGGTCGAGCGACGCGTCTTCCCATCGATCGACATTCACAAATCGGGCACCCGTAAAGAAGAGTTGCTCATCGACGAGTGGTCACTGCGACGGATTTGGGTTCTTCGCAAAGTCCTATCCTCGTTGTCGCCGGTTGAAGCGATGGAACTCTTGATTGAGCGCCTCGAAAAGGTCGAAACCAACAAGAACTTCCTCGAAGGCATGTCCCAGGGATGACAAGGGTTTCAGACATCCTCAACGATGTCATCAATGGCTCGCGCATAAAAACTGATGACATCAGGCTGCTTTTTGAAAAAGCCAAACTGCTCGACCTCGGACAAGCTGCCGGCTCGATCCGGCGGCAGAAAACCGAAGCCGGAGTTGCGACGTATATCATCGACCGCAACATCAACTATACCAACGTTTGTATTTACAGATGCCGCTTCTGTGCCTTCTACAGGGACGAAAAAGCAAACGATGCCTACCTACTGCCGATTGAAGAAATTTTCGAAAAGATTTCAGAAACCGTAGCTGCTGGCGGCACCGGAATTCTCCTTCAGGGCGGCGTTCATCCCAAACTTCGCATCAGCTACTACGAAGACCTGCTCCGGCAGTTGAAAACAAAGTTTCCTGAAATACACCTGCACGCCTTTTCCGCCCCTGAGATCTGGTTTATTGCCAAACTTGAAAAAATAACAATCAGCGAAGTCATAAGCCGCCTTCAGAAGGCCGGCCTCAAGTCGATTCCCGGCGGCGGCGCCGAAATCCTCGAGGACGATGTCAGGCGACGGATTTTCTCCCAGACAAAAGCTTCGACCGACACCTGGATTGCTGTGCATCGAGCAGCTCACGAACTCAACATGCGCACCACAGCAACAATGATGTTCGGCGTTGGCGAAAGCTACGACGCCCGCATAGCCCACTTTGAGGCATTACGCAATCTTCAGGATGAAACCGGCGGTTTCACGGCCTTTATACCTTGGACATTCCAAGAAGGCGGAACTGCGATGGAGGGTGAAGTCCGGAAGTCCGGCGCCTACGACTATCTTCGCACCCTCGCAATTTCGCGCCTCGTCTTCGACAATATCGACCATGTGCAAGGTTCGTGGGTCACCCAGGGTTCCAAACTGGGCCAAGTCTCACTCTACTTCGGCGCCGACGATCTTGGCTCCATCATGCTCGAGGAAAACGTCGTCGCCGCCGCTGGCGTGAAAAACCAGATGAACCGTGCCGACATGGAAAGTGTCATCACGGGCGCTGGCCTCATCCCACGGCAGCGTAGGACTCTCTACGAAGAGATGTGACAAACGGCGCTCTGTTGATTGAAGCGCGGAATCCTGCTGTTTTTCAGCACGGCGCTCCCGTTTTGAAGCGCGGAATCCTGCTGTTATTCAGCACGGCGCTACCGTTTCGAAGCGCGCTCCCCGTGGGAGCCACCTTATGCATTCAGCGGACCCAAGGCGCCGAAGTTAACCCTTCGCTCTCCATCCGCAGAATGCAAAAGATGGCACCCCGTCCAACGTGGGCCAAGTCAGTAGCGCTCTTGGCCCAACCACTTCTACGCCTTGAATTGAACAAATACACACTTCATAACATGTATTCAACCAGATGTTAGGTTGTTAGCCTTGGCACCGCGTGGGCACCGTTTTCTTCTCATCTTCTCGTTCTTGGGTTGAGCCGACTCGGTCGATCGGAGGATCGGGATTGCCTCCCGAACAGCAGGTATCACTCCAGTCATCCAGATCGCCTGTCTCGAAGCCGCCGGAAAATACCATGAAGAGTCCGCTTCCCGAAAAGTCCAGCACTGCGAGCACACCGTATGCACCGCCGGCGCCGAAGGCGCAGCGTCCGTCGGTCAAAGCGTCGTACTCGAAGCCCGATCCACCCATACCCCAAGAATCGCCGAAACCCGGGTTGCGCAAATCGGCCATTTCAACATTCGTGTATCCATTAGGTGGGTAAGAGGCATATGTTGACACGTACACCGAACCGGAGACGTTGATCGTATCTCCGACCGGCTGATACGGGCCCAATGGCGTCGCATCCGCCGGATCGGAAACGTCGATCAGGACGCCGCGCAATCCACCGTAGTACCCGTACCAGATTCCCAGGTTGATCCACGCCCGGCCATCCTCGGCCGCGAGATCATAAACGCTGAAGTCAGACGCGCTCGGATCAAGTTCTTCCGGCAAAAAACTTGCGGTTTCGACCGGCGCCGAGGGATCAGTGACGTCGACGACGTGCACCGCATCACCCCTGGACCACACCAATGCCGATCCGCTCATCTCCATAAATTCGACGTTCTGAGTAACACCAGTATTGAACTGTCCGGCCCATACGATCTGCGCGGGATCGCGGGCGTCGATGAAGGCGATGGCCGGTGGGTTGCTCAGCAACACCGCGGCCACACTTCCGGATGCGGTGACGTCCAATACCCCGGATGCAGGCGCATGCAACTCGGCGATGGTCACCGGATTGGTGACGTCGGAAATGTCGACGGCGAAGATGGAGTTCCCGGAAAGGGCCCACAAGAGGTCGCCTCCCACCGCAATCGGCGTCCATGGTTCGAAGCCATCCCTCTCCCACAATCCGAGTTCGACAAGTTGATGGTCTGCCCTTGATTCCACGATCCAGACGCCATCTTCCGCGACAGGCAGAAAAAGCCGCCCGCCTGCGACCTCGCCCCCGCGGTAGATGCGGCCCGAAAACCTCTCGGTCGAACCCGCCAGGGTCGTCGCATCGGCGAGCCGTCCGAATCTGGCCCCATGCTCTCCACCAGCGGTCAGGAGCACATTATCTCTCAGGTCCATGTCCCACGTGGCTCCGGTTCCCAGAGTCGCGACAATCGACGGTACCGCGGGATCGGAGAGCGAGACCACCAGGGTCTCGCCCATGCCGGGATACCAGGCGCGGCCGATGTATGCAAAACCGCCGGCTGCCGATATCGAACCGGCATCCAGGATAGCTCCTGTTGCACCTCGAAAAACAACGCTGGCGGGATCTGATATATCGAATATCATCAATCTTTTCTCGGAGACTGACGTCTTCTGCAGCGTGACCAATACGTTCCCTGCCACGGCGAGATCCACGGCCCCCTCGTCGACATGATCGACGATGACGGGCATTGATGGATCGGAGAGATCGACGAGATCGATCCCGGTGTCGCCGGCGACCGCGGCGAGTGATCCGAAGCGAACGATCGCATTGGTCCCGGCAACGGCGACCGAACCGAGTTCCTGGAGGTGGTCGTCGCCACCGAGCTGGTAGAGCGCGAATACGGCTCCGGAGCCGTCGGGCTTCCAATACGCGACGGAGGCGACGCCCCCGGTGATATCTACCGCCCCAGGCGAACCGTACGTCCGAGGCATCAGAGTCGCCGGCCATTCCCCCACTGGATCGGAAACGTCATACAGTATTACTGACCGAATGGTACTGCTTCTCTTAGAAGACACCACCAACCATGAACCTTCCAGGGCCACCTTGGGTTGGCGCATATGGACCGTGGTGGGAGGCGGTGCACTCCGGTCCGAGCCCGGATACAGCATCCGGGGCGCTTCTTTATCGCTGAAATCGACCAGAAAACCACCATTCCTACCCATCACAGCAGCTATGGGTTGCGCTGGATCGAAGGCCACGACCTCCGGCGAAATGCCGCCGAAGTACGACGGATACCCATCGGCCAATACCCCGGGCGCTCCCACGTAGGAAACGACGATCAAAGCCACCAGGATCCGGTCGAAGCGACGCATTATTCCTACTTCAACAGCACGGCTACATTTTCGCATTTTTGTTCTCCAGTCTCAGTATAGGACACCAATACCGGAACCATGCTGGAATCAATCGATTCTCCGACCCGCGGATCATGAGAAATGAGCCTATCCAACGTCAGCGTGACCATCGTCACACCGTGCACCTCGCCAGCAGACGGCCCGGCTCCTCGCCAATTCACTCTTCTTCTACCTTTCCTTTCAAAAAACGCACACAGGCGGCTCGAGCCGAACGGCGAGTCCGCGAGAAGCAGGCCCGAGTTCCGAAACAAACCCGAGATTCGAGTCCGCGAGCAATCGAGCTCCCCTCCCCGCATGAAGGCGAGATTCGAGTCCTCGAGCAATCGAGCCGAATTCCGAAACAATCGCGAGATTCGAGTCCTCGAGAAGCAAGCTGCGACGGAATCCCCTCAACCAACAAGGTCGACCCCGAGTTGGGGGCGGATTCGTCGTGAGGGCCACGAGGTGGCGTCTCATGTGGCCCGGCACGAGCTCATAGTCATTATGCCCATATCGGGCCTATCGTAGTAATCCATTATCGATGGCATTCACTCCACGGCCGTAAAGTTCGGCAGCAGTATGTAGAAAAAC
>PJEL010005327.1_pt1 | contig 10402 bp, 10 predicted proteins | sample 1853271 | NCBI WGS metagenome assembly PJEL01 (sample SAMN08108733, study PRJNA415343) | Invertebrate metagenome, whole genome shotgun sequencing project. | host: Globobulimina | place: Sweden: Gullmar Fjord | collected 2015-08 | reverse complement strand
CACGGTATTGGATCGCCTGGCAGGAGAAGAGGCTGCATCCAAGAGCCGGGAGCTGCAACTGCTCGCTGGCGAGACGCTGACGCAAGTCCGAGAGTTGTCTCGCGAATTGCGTCCGAGCGCTCTCGACGATCTCGGCTTGGTACCTGCGCTTGAGAGGTATGCCGAAGATTTTGCCATTCGCTACGCCGGAATCTCCGCTGACGTGCACGGCGACCTCACCACGAGACTCGACCAATCTCTCGAGACTGCGCTCTATCGGATCGTCCAGGAGGCTATGACGAATGCAGCACGTCACGGTTCGGCAGACAATGTGAGTGTTGTACTTGTGCAGCGCTCGGGATCTGTACGAGCGATTATCGAGGACGATGGGTCGGGATTCGATCCCGAGGCAGTTCGAAGGAACCAAACGAGCGTCGGGCTACACGCTATGCAGGAACGAGCGGAGCTCCTCGATGGAGAGTTCGTAATCGAGTCCAGTGCAGGTGGCTCGACGGTCTATGTGGAAATCCCAATATGACTTCGGCGATTCGCATCCTGCTGGCTGACGATCATTCGGTTCTTCGGGCCGGTCTGGTGGCTCTCCTGGATGCGGAGTCCGACATCGTCGTCGTTGGTCAGGCCGCTGACGGGCTGGAGTGCCATGAGCAGGCGTTGGCTCTGCGCCCAGACATCATCTTGATGGATATCAACATGCCGAACTGTGGCGGTCTTGAGGCTCTTGGCACCATCCGTCGAGACCTTCCCGAAACGAAAGTCCTGGTTCTCACGATGCATGACGATATCGGCTACCTCAAGCATGTCCTGTCGTCGGGAGGATCGGGGTACGTGCTCAAGCAGGCGGCGAGCGAAGAGCTTCTATCAGCAATTCACTCCGTCAATGATGGAGGTGTCTTCATCCATCCACACCATGCACAGGCGTTGGCGCGCAATTCTGCGACTTCAGATAGCGCCAGCGCGCAGAAGGCCGGCAACCTGATCGAGCAACGCTATGGCTCCCTCAGCGACCGAGAGAGCGAAGTATTCCGGCTTCTCGCACTTGGCCACAGCAATGGCGAGATTGCAGCTCTCATGTTTCTGAGCGTGAAGACGGTAGAGACATACAAGGCTCGGCTGATGCGAAAGCTCGAAATTGTGAGTCGAGCGGAGTTGGTTCATGTCGCTCTCGAACTGGATCTCCTTGGCTGACGCTCAGTCGCTCGACCCGTAGGGGTTTCCCCTACAACACCTTGGCTGAGTACCCGGAATTCTTCTGACAAAGATGAGGGATTTCCCCGCTACCAATCGTCTTCTACATGGTGTCTGATGGTGGCGATGCTGGACAACAATATCGATTCGTCCGACGGCACGCATTCCCGCCGCTGTTCGCCGACTCACGGCAACTCACATTCGCCAGCATCCAGGAGTTGCCGAGCTTGGCGATTGTTCAGCGGCAATGCGCATCGACCGTGAAGGAGTAGGGATGTCCAATACGTTTCTGGGGCTGCCAACAGTCACCCGCAGAGGTTTCGTCCAAGGTACCGCAGTAGCTGCAGGCTCAGCGGCGGTTGCAAATACGTTCCTGTTCAAGTCGCTCGAGAGCGTGTCCGCGGCTGAGACGATTGCGGCCGAGGGGTCAGTCGAGGACTTCATCGCGACGACGTGCTGGATCGGCAAACAGGACTGTGGGATGATCGCGCGCCGCGTCGACGGTCGTGTCGTGAAGTTCGAGGGCAACCCGACCAATCCACGCAACGTCGGCACGTTGTGCCCGAAGGGCCACGCACAGATCCAGGCCGTGTACGACCCCAACAGGGTCAAGTGGCCCCTCATCCGCACCAATGGAAAGGGTGTCACGGGTGAGTGGCGTAGGGCTTCGTGGGACGAGGCGCTCGACATCGTCGCCGAGAATGTCAATGAGGTCAGAGCGCGCAACCCCAAGCTCGTGCTCTGGCAAAAGGGAAGAAGCAAGGCGAAAGACTTCTACGACGACGCGTTCGTGAAGTCCACCGGCATCTCGAAGGTTGGGCACGGTGCCTACTGCTCAGATGCCGGCTATCGGGCCCTCGAGTACACCATTGGAACGCATGCGGTTCTGCATCCTGACTTCAAGTACAACAACTACATGTTGTCCTGGGGATGGAACATCACCAATGCAGGTGGCAACAAATTCTGCTGGCTGACCTGGCCCCGTCACATGGTGAAGGCGCGTGAGCGTGGGATGAAGATCACGCATCTCGATCCGCGTCTCCGCTCCGCGGGTCCGTTCGCGGACACCTGGCTACCGATCAAGCCCGGCACAGACCTGGCACTCGCCCTCGCGTTGTGTCACGAGCTGATCAGCCTCGGATACATCGACAGGCCGTATCTCACGAAGCACACGAACTCAGCAATGCTCGTCAAGAGCGATGGCATGATCGCCAAGGTAACGATGGGCGAAGGCGATGAAGCCACTGATGTCGGACTCGTCTGGGACGAGGCGACCGGACAGGCCGTACCGTTCGGCGAGGCTGAGAGTCCAGCTCTCGAGGGCGAATTCGATCTAGATGGCGAGAAAGTCAAGACAGGATTCACACTATTCGTCGAGCACGTCGCAGACTCCACGGCTGAATGGGCATCCGAGATCACTGGTCTCACCGCGGAACAGATCCGCACCATGGCCGAGACGTTCGGACGAGAAGCGCAGATCGGATCGACGATTGTCGTCGACGGAGTTGAGGTTCCGTATCGACCAGTTGGCATCATGGCCTACCACGTCACCCAGCAGGAGCTCGGTTTCCAGATAGCCAGGGCGATGACCATGGTGTCGATGATGGTCGGAGCGATCGGTGCGGCCGGAGGCCAGCTCTCAGACTTCACGTGGAAGATCCACAAGAACTATCCGAAGTTCGAAAAGCTGACCGTTGAGGATCCACCGTACGACTACTTCTTGAACAAGAGCAAGTACTTCCCGATCAACACCGGGTTCCCCGGAATGATCGCAAGGGTGATGAACGATCCGGACCGTTACGAGGTCGAAGAGCTGCCAGAGGTAGCGGTCCTCCACGTGGTGAACCCGCTCGCGGCATTCCCTGACCAGAAGGAGTTCTTGGATTCGTACCACAAGTTCAAGCACGTCACGGTCATAAGCCCATGGCTCAACGAGACGGCTGACTACTTCGCCGACGTTGTTCTGCCAGCCGCGACTATCGAGAAGTACGAAGGGCCGTCCTCGGCATCCGATGCGTACATCAATGCTGTGACGCTGCGAGTTCCACCGATGGATCCACTGTTCGAATCACGTGGCGAGATCGATATCTACATGGATCTCTGTGAGCGTATCGGTGTCCTGTACGGAGACGATGGCTACCTGTCCGTGGTGAACAAGGAGTTGAAGCTCACGGACACCGAGTTCGCGCTTCCCCTTGACCAGAAGCCGGAGGTACGGCACATCTTCGATGAGTGGTCCAAGTCGCAGGGTCTCGAAGGCGTTGAGTACTTCGAGGATCCTGCCAATGGTGTCCTCGTCAAAGGTCCGTACAAGCCGTCGGATATGTACGGCTACGTGGCAGATCCACCGTTCGGTGGCGCACTCCACCGTCTGTACGGCGAGAGTCTTCTCGATGCGAAGAGGCAGATGATCGAAAAGGGCGCTGAGGAGATCTACTGGCAGGACTACACACCGTTCCCGACGTGGCGTGAACCGACGATGAACGCCTCACCGGACGAGTACGAGTTCACCCTGCTCAGCTATCACCAGATCGAGCACAAGCAGACACGGACGAGTTTCATTCCGATGCTTGCTGAACTCGCTCCTGGCGCTCCGCTCGATATGAATCCAGAGGCGGCGGAACGACTCGGCATTGCCGACGGTGACGACGTAACGGTTGAGTCACACAACGCTGTCACGGGAGAGACCCGGAGTCTCACCACCACGGTGACGTACCTTGACTCAATTGAGCCTGGCACGGTTGCCATGCCACACCACTTCGGAATGTGGACGCATCCCCAAAACGAAGGGCAGGGTCCCTCGGCGAACGAGATCTACTTCACCGGCGAGGGGTATATGGCCAACACGGCAGATCAGTCGTTCCATGTGAAAGTCAAGGTTACGAAGGGAGGTGGTGCCTGATGACTAAGTACGCAATGGCCGTCGATCTTGATCGCTGCCAGGGATGTCGAGGTTGCATGACGGCGTGCAAGGTGGAGAACAACACAGTCGAGGGCAACTTCTGGATGTACGTCTTCCGGTTCGAGCAGGGCGCGTTCCCAGATACGAAGATGAGTTTCCTCCCGAGACCGTGTCAGCACTGTGAGAATGCACCGTGCGTCAAGGTATGCCCGGTAGGCGCTCGCTTCAAGAGGGAAGACGGGATCGTCCTCACGGACCCGGATAGGTGCATCGGCTGTCGCTACTGCGAGCTGGCCTGCCCATACGGAGTCAACTACTTCAACTGGCAGGCGCCAGACAAGGCCCAGTACGACATCGTCGACTGGAAGGATGAGGATCTTGCGCCAGTCACTGGTGGCTTGGTGCCTCCGTACAAGAACCCTGATCTCGACGAGTTGTGGGGTGACGAGCAAAGACGAACCGCTGGAGGAGGACACGCAAAAGGCGTCATGGAGAAATGCACCTTCTGTGTCCACAGGGTCGAGAAGGGCCTTGACCCGGCTTGTGTCGAAACATGCCCGACCGACGCTCTGGTGTTCGGCGATGTCGACGACTCAGGCAGCCCCATCAGCCAGTACCTGCAGGAAAAGCGTAGTTGGCAGCTCCTTGAGGAAGCTGGCACGAAGCCGAACGTCTTCTACGTGGGAGGTGCTCCGCCCAGCAGCGAGGTCACCGAGATCGAACGACCGAAAGTGAAGGTGTGACATGGTGACCGATACGAAAGTTGAAAGGTCGCTGCCACAAGGTGTTGGGAAGTTCACACCGGGATGGATCTTGTTCTTCTCAGCTGCGACAATCGTCCTCATCATTGGGGTCTTGGCATTCATCTACGAATCGAACCAGGGAATGGCCGTCACAGGCATGGCCAATATCGGCACACAAGGCGGTGCCACATGGGGCCTCTATGTGGTCATGGTCGAGTACTTCATCGGGGTGAGCCTCGCTGGATTGGTGCTGGTTGCGTTCGCAAACGTGTTCGACGTCATGTCGCTCCGACCCATATCGAGGCTCGCGGTGCTACTCACTGCGGTCTCGTTGCTGGTCGGCGTGATGGCTGTCGTCATCGACCTTGGCAACCCGTTGAGAGGGATCATCAACATGTTCCTCTACGTCCGCCCACAGTCGCCCTTCTTCGGCACCTTCACGCTTGTCGCGGTCGGCGTGCTGTTGACGAGCGTTGTGTTCCTATTCCTGAATGGAAGACGGGACGCCATGAAGCTCGCCAACATCGATTCGCGTCTGCGGTGGTTCCATCGCATTTGGGCATCGGGGTACAGCGACACGGATGCCGAGTGGGAGAGGCACCGTCGTGTGATCTTCTGGCTATCGATCTTTGTCGGACCGCTGGTCGTCATCGCACTGTCCACCGAAGGTCTCGTGTTCGGTATTCAGGTCGGTAGGCCTGGATGGTTTGGGTCACTTCAGGGACCGGACTTCATCGTGCTCGCAGCGGCGTCCGGTCTTGCGAACCTGATCGTGCTCACCGCGATCGTGCGTCGGGTGCTGGACACCGGCACGTCACTGGTGGGGCCGATTGTGTTCAAGTGGCTCGGAGGGCTGCTCCTCGCGGCATCCGCTGCAACTCTGTACTTCCAGATCGTCGAGCTCTTCACACTGCTCTACGCGACGCCGGGAGCAGAGCGTCGACTGGCTGACGCCTTGATGCGTGGTCCCTATGCCTGGATCTTCTGGTCGGGAATCGCGTTGCTGATCTTCGGGCTTGTTGTGCTCGTTGTCCAAGCAGCACGACGTACCTGGGGTGTTGTACCGCTCGTAATCGCTTCGGTCGCTATCTCGACGTCGGCGGTGGCAGAGCGCTACTTGACCGTGATCCCGTCCCAGACGCATGGAATGATGCTGCCATACGAACCCGGCTCCTACTTCCCAACCTGGGTCGAATTCGCCGTGGTCGCCGGGCTGTTTGCCTTCGGAGCCTTGGCTATTGGACTCTTCATGAAGGTGTTCCCGATCATCCCGTTCAAGAGACGGACCGAGCAGGAGGTACTTGTCGATGCGTAGGATTATGACCCTTCTTCTTGTTCTGGTCGGATTGGCTCTGATGGTCGTCGGCTACCTCAACTCTGCACCGTGGGGATCATCATCGGTCGCCGATGGCGACCCGGCTTTCTTGGGTGCGCCGACATTGTTCGTCCTCGGCATCGTCATGACTCTGGGGGCGGCCGTCTTCTACGAGCTGCTGCCTTCGAGGGACGATGACCGAGTGGGCTGACGAAGCACGAGCGAGGCAGGGCCTGTACCGATTCATCGGTGCGGCCCTGCTCCCTCCCGAGAGCGGGCGACTAGAGCTGCTTGCTTCCGCTGTCGGAATACTCGAAACGTATGACCTTGACAGGTCTCCTTATTCCATTGCGTGGCGCCAGTTCGTGGACGCTCTGGAATCGGGCTTCTCCGCCGACGATCTTGGTATTGAGTACGTTCGACTGTTCGGCGTTGGCTTCAGCGGAACGCCGGCGATACCGACCGAGTCCAATTATCGAGCCCCAAACCGGGATGGTGCCGTTGCTGCATTCATTGCGTCGTTGCAGGCCGACTACCGATCGATGGGCCTCATTTCCGCGGGAGGTGGCGAGGCTCCGGATCACATATCGACAGAGCTCGAGGTGATGTCGTACTTGTGCGGAGTCGAAGCCGAGAGTTGGGAGTCGAACCAGGAAACTCTGGCAATGGATACAATCAGAATCGAAGCAAGGTTCGTTCGGCGACATCTGGCCGTGTGGATTCCGATGTTCTCGGATCGCGTTCTAGCCGCCGACCCCGAACCGTTCTACGAGCATGCCGCCAAGTTGGTCCATGCGTTCGTGATTCACGAGAATGACGTTCTTGCCGCCATCGTCGCCAGGAGTTCGGAAATATGAGTACAGCAGTCTTCGTATGTGGCGATTCGCCTGAGCTTGCCGTCTCTCAATCCAACGTCGTTGTGGTCGAAGGCCTCTGTCGAGACCCGAGTCTCATCGGAGACAGTGGATCACAACCTGACCGTGCTGTTGTCGTCCTCCACAGCGATTCGTTCGATCTTCCGGCCGTCCAGAAGGCGTTGCGCGGCATCAGCATTGACCCCCTCGGCGTGTCTGTCCTTGATGTAGGGACGGACGACGATCCGGGCGTTCTCTCTCTCGCAATCGAGGGGTTGGTCCACCGAGCCAAGGCCTTCAACGGAAGCGCCCCTGAGAATGCAAAGCCCGTGTTCTCGAGCGCGGTCACACGTCGTGGCTTCCTCCGTCCACCAACGCCTACGTATATCGCAGCGCCTCAAGTCAACCACACCACGTGTGCTGCAGGTGACGGCTGTCGCGCCTGTGTCGATGTGTGCCCACAGGATGCATACCAGTGGAGCGCCGGAAGGATCAGTTACGACAAGGACGCCTGCATTCCATGCGGACGTTGCGTGACGAGCTGCCCCACAGGCGCAATAGTCAACCCCGCCGCCACATCGGGAATGATCGACGCCCAAGTGCGAGCAGTGATCGCCGCATCCGACAGATCCGTAGGTATCAGATTCGTGTGCTCTCGAGGTTCGGTTGAAGCACAGGCAGGCTGGGCCGACATCTCCGTGCCATGCACGTCGATGGTTCCCGCCTCGTGGTTGCTGGCCTGTCGTCTGCTCGGAGCGACGTGTGCAAGGGCCGTGCCATGCGGTGATTCCGGTTGTCCGATCGAAGGAGATTCGATCGTGGCCGAAGTCAACGACATCGCTCGAGCAGTCCTCACACAAACCGGATTCGAGGCGGCAATGGTCGCTGGCGATGCGCAGAACGAGCGTGCTGAACTTGCCGATACGAATCTGTTCGAAACCGGGAACGCCGCAGAGCTGATGTTGACGCTCACCATGGCAACCGGAGTCGAATTCGTCGTCGAGAGCGAGACGGCCCAGTTCGGGATCGTTTCTATCAATGAGGCGACGTGCACACTCTGTGGGCAATGCGCGAAGATCTGTCCCACGAACGCGCTGCGCGAATCGTATGCGGATGAAGTCATCTCTGTCTCATTCGATGCCAAGGCATGCGTCAACTGCGTTCAGTGCGTTGCGGAGTGCCCGGAGATCGAGCGCGGAGCAATCTCGGTACTCGGGCGCATCGACACCCGTCACCTTGCTGCTGGTCGCTTGACACTCAACGAGGGAACGGTTTCCAGTTGCGAAATCTGCGGCAACGCTATCGCCCCGGCGAAGATGATGAACCGTATCGGCGATCTGCTTGGCGACGAGTTCAAGGACACCATGAAGACGCTCGAGAATCGCTGTCTGGACTGTCGTGGTCGCGGCTAATGGCTGCGAAGCGGTGAACAGATACCGCGACCAGGGGGCGATTCAGTCCATGGATCTGCTCGGTTGCGTGGGTGGTCGATGAAGGAAGTATCACTCGTCAACACGGCACGCTCACGGATGCTCCATATCGCAGCGAGCAGCGTCCAGGCACACATCTGGTATCACGATGATTACGTGGCAACGCTCTGTGGTCAGTGGCTACAGGTTGGCGATTTGCATACACGCGTGAACCTCGACGATGTGGACAGTATCGACCGTTCACTGTGCAGCAATTGCCGCGGCAGGTACCTACACGTCTGCTGAGTAAATCGATCACCGGATTTCGCGAGCTGGGCGGCGGCTAGGCCATGGTTCGCAGTCGGAATCGAGGGGCAGGCGTACGCTTTCAGCTCAGTGCGGCACGGAGCTCGTCGGCGCCCAAGACGCCTTCGAACCGCGCCGTAACCACTCCTGATTCATCGATGACGAACACCCACGGCTCGGAAGGCAGGTTCCACTCATCGGGACCGACGGAAGGTGCAAGATGGCTCGGATCAGGTGCGAAGTCGGGGTCTGTCAAGCCCTCGTACACCTCGACGTGGATGAACGTCGTATCAGGGAAGTCAGCAGCGAGATCCTTCACAATGTCGAGAAGGGGCCCACATGCTGCAGAGGCACAGTAGGCAGGCGTTGAGAAGACGAGAACGGTCTCTTCGCCAGCCTCGATCGCCTTGTCAAGGCTCACTTCGTAGAAGCGCTCATCAGGGTCTGAGTCGGATGTGAGCTCTGCCATTGCTCTGTCGGCCGATGTCGGCGTGACGGATGCGGGCGCAGCCTCACCGATGTTGGGCGCGAAGGTCTCCTCGAACACAAGGAACTGGAGCGTATCCAGTGGTCCGCCCGCTGCCGGTTCAACAGTGAGCTGCCATGGGCCTGCCTGGTCGATGTCAACATCCGCCCGCCAGAGCCCTACCGCTCCCTCGATGATCCAAACAAATTCCGGCTCAATCGTCACTTCGTTGGAGGGACCGTTGGCCGGTGAGACCCGCATCGACACGGCGTCATCTGGCGAGCCGAGTCTGCCCTCGCTCTCGGACACGACACCGACGAGGAGACGCGACGGCCCCGTCCCGATGTCTGCATTTGCGATGACAGCGAAGCTGTCATCGGGGAATGTCGGCTCTTCTCCGCAAGCGGTGACCGCTACGGCGCCGACAGCAACCAGAGCGAGGCTCAGGAATCTTGATCGAAGCAACCGTCTCGGTCGCTGCGTGCTGAGGTTGGAGGGGCTATTCATGAGCATCACCGAGTTCGATCGCCACGAGTGTCCCGTCCTCACGTTCCTCATACTCGAAGTGCACTGGTGCACCGCTGACAAGGTGGTCGCGAATGTGAGAAACTGGGCCGCCATCAAACAGGGCGCCGGGCGCCGGGACAAAGTCCATCTGTTCGCCGTCCTCCGTAAGAAGCGTGATGCTGGTGATTGCGCTCAGATCACCGACGACATCGATAACGGTTCCCGTGACGACCAGATGCCCTTGCTCATGGTGGTCGTCGACTTCATGGCGCTGATCCTCAGAGGCAGAGCATGCCGCGAGGGCGAGTCCAAGTGCGACCGCGGCGATGATCGTGTTCCAATACTGCGTTCTCATGGTGATTACCCGTCTGTGGTCATGGTTGCGGTGGACGTTGGTTCGTCGTCGAGAGCGAGAGTCAGACGCCACAGGGCCCATGCACTTCCAACGAGGAGGAGGGTGAGGAATCCCATGAACGGAATCGTAAGGCCGCCGAGGTTAAACCCGGCCTCCGAATCGCCGAACGATTCAGGAGGTATGAGCGACGATGGTGCAACGGCTGCATCGCTTGACGGATCTGTCGAAGCGGACGCTGGTTCCGCCAGGGTCACGACGACCGCTCCGGTCATTCCCGACTCCCTGTGACCGGGCAAGTTGCACAAGAATTCAGTTGTCGCGGCCTCGGCAGGGGCTGAGAACGTAATCTCTTGGGTCTCC
>PJEL010005325.1_pt1 | contig 10405 bp, 7 predicted proteins | sample 1853271 | NCBI WGS metagenome assembly PJEL01 (sample SAMN08108733, study PRJNA415343) | Invertebrate metagenome, whole genome shotgun sequencing project. | host: Globobulimina | place: Sweden: Gullmar Fjord | collected 2015-08 | reverse complement strand
TGACTCCATAAAATTTCATTTGGCAAGTAGCCTTCAAATTCAGAACGTAAAACTGCTTTTTCCATTTTACCGTTACCGCACATTTTATCTTCTGGGTTGATGCGCATCGCAACGTCCATAAAGTTCTTATCAAGAAACGGTACCCGTGCTTCAATGCCCCAAGCCGACATCGACTTGTTAGCACGTAAACAGTCAAACTTATGTAAACGGTCAAGCTTACGGTTTAATTCTTCATGAAATTCCTGTGCATTTGGTGCTTTATGGAAGTACAAATAGCCGCCAAAAATTTCATCTGCACCTTCACCAGAAAGGACCATTTTAATGCCCATGGCTTTGATTTTTCGTGCCATCAAATACATAGGGGTAGATGCACGAATAGTGGTTACATCGTAAGTTTCAAGGTGATAAATTACTTCTTTAAGTGCATCAATACCTTCTTGCTCAGTAAATAATACACTGTGGTGAATTGTGCCGATACTGTCAGCTACTTTTTGCGCAGCAATAAGATCAGGAGAGCCTTCTAAACCACAAGCAAAAGAGTGAACTTTTGGCCACCAAGCTTCAGATAAATCATTTTCTTCGATGCGCCTCGCCGCAAATTTTTGCGTAATAGACGAAATAAGTGAGGAGTCTAAACCGCCTGATAATAATACGCCGTAGGGTACATCTGTCATCAAATGGCTTTTTACTGAATCTTCAAGCGCTTCTCGAATATTTGTTAAGTTAGTGAAGTTATCTTTAATCGCGCTGTACTGTTGCCAGTTACGTTTGTAATATTTTTCAAGTTTGCCTACGCGGCTATCAAGAATATGGCCGGGAGGAAATTCTTCGACAGTTTTACAAATCGGCATCAAAGCTTTCATTTCTGAGGCAACGTAGAAGTTACCTTCTTCATCTCGACCAGTATAAAGTGGAATAATGCCAATATGGTCGCGCGCAATTAAATAGCTGTTATCGTTTGCATTGTATAAACAAAAAGCAAACATACCTTGTAGTTTATCGACAAACTCAACCCCGAACTCTTCATATAAAGGCAATATTACTTCACAGTCAGAGCCTGTTTGAAAGCTGTAATCAACGTTTAAGTTACTCGCGAGTGTTTTATGGTTATAAATTTCGCCATTAACTGCAAGTACATTGCTTTTATCGCCATTGTATAAAGGCTGGGCACCGTGCTCAGTATCAACAATTGAGAGACGTTCATGCACTAAAATGGCATGGTCATTGTTGTAAATACCAGACCAGTCTGGTCCGCGGTGACGTAATAAACGAGAACATTCTAGTGCTTTTGGGCGTAAAGCCTCAGCACCAGTTTTAATATCTAAAATACCAAAGATCGAACACATTGAAGCGCTACTCCTAATTATTACTTTTAACAACTGGTGTGCGTTAAAAGCGGTATCATTTTTTTATGTATAACAAGACTTATACATTTAATAAACGAGGTTTGTTTAATTGAATTATATGGATGACTCATTTTGCGAGGGTAATTTCATATAAAACTGTGCGAACAGCAGGCTGTTCGTTTAACCATCCTGACACCTTCTCGATAAAAATCAATAGTAATTTTTACATAAATTAACATGTTAGTTATAAGTGATATTGTATATACCACTTTGCTTTGCGGGCAGTAGTAGCTATTTTAATGGGCTGGATAAGAGTTTTTGCTCTACTTAATCAAAGGCATCAATTGTAAAGGGCAGTTTTTTACACTTGAATATCTACTGCCTTTTAAAATAAGTTGCGGTTACAATGGCTTAAATTACTAATAAAAATACACACTAATTTATGATCGAAATCGCTAAGTTAAGTAAATCGTTCAAACTCAGTAAAGAAGCAAAAAAACAAGCCAAACATGCTAAACAAGATATTCGCCAAGAAGGGGAGATTTTTCATGCCCTAAAAGACGTGAGTTTTACTTGTGAGAAAGGACAAGTATTGGGGCTATTAGGGCCAAATGGTGCAGGTAAAACCACAACTTTGCGTATTTTGGCATCGGCACTAAAACCCGATAGCGGACAAATTTTGATCAACAATGTCGATATTGTCAAAAATCCACAGTTTGCCAAACAAAAAGTGGGTTTCTTAAGCACTAAAACTGGCTTGTATAATCGATTAACCGCCAAGGAAAATATTGAATATTTTGCACGATTACATGGCATGGAAAGTTCAGCTATTGCAGAGCAAGGTGAATTGCTTTACCAGCAATTGGAAATAGAACCTTATTTACATCGGCGAGCAGATACCTTGTCTTCAGGGATGTTGCAAAAAGTCTCGATTGCCCGAGCCGTTATTCATCAACCAGACGTACTGGTACTTGATGAACCGACAACGGGCCTAGATATTATGGCAACTGAAGCTATTTTATCTTTTATTGAATCTCAAAAAGCATTGGGACGACCTGTTATTTTTTCTACTCATCATTTGGACGAAATATCACTATTGGCTGATAAAGTTGCGATTATTAATAACGGTGAAACCTGTTTTGACGGCGACCTTGAATCTTTAAAACAACAAACCAGTTGCGATGATTTAAGACGTGCCTTTATGACTATTATTAAACCAACAGGGCAGGACAGCTAAATGTTTCAAGTTTATTTAAAAGAACTCACTGAACTGCTGCGAGACAGAAAAACACTCTTTTTTATCATCGCATTGCCCCTGATTATTTTTCCTGTTTTATTTGGTTTGATGGGGGCATTAGTTGCCAATGTCGCGATGGATGAGCAGAAAAAGGTTTTAAAATACGCTATCGTAAATTCTGAACAAGCCGTTAGTTTCTCGGACGCGATGTTCTATCATCGTGATTTTAAAAAAGTTGCATTGGCGCTTAAAACTCAAGATGAAATAAAAAATGCCATCATCAACAATAAAGTTGATTTAGTTATTGTCATTAACGAAAACCATCAGCAATTTATTAATGATAAAAAACAAGATACTTGGCAGCTTTATTTTAATAATGCATCGCAACTTAGCTTTGTTAATAGAAAAGTGAATAAGGTTTTTGAGACATATTTAACTGATGTTCGAACAGAAAGGTTGGATGAACTGGGGATCTCTAAAGAAGATTTTACCACGATTAAAACCCCCATTGTTTTAAAAGTAGTTGATACAGCTAATGAGCGAGAAAATATTGGCGAACAAGTTGGCGGTATTTTACCTTATTTGTTAATTGTTTTATGTATGACCGGCGCTATGTATCCGGCGATAGATATTGGCGCAGGCGAGAAAGAACGCGGCACATTAGAAACGCTATTACTTACGCCTATTTCACGTATCTCAATAGTTATGGGCAAGTTTTTTGTCATTATGACAACTGGCATTGTTACCGCATTAATTACGGTATTAAGTTTATTAATGTGGAGTTTCATTATCGGTGAAATTGCTGATGTTGAAGTGGTACGTCGTGTTTTATCATCAGTTGGTGGTATCGACTTAATGCTAATTCTCTTGATGCTGGTGCCTGTTTCTTCAATATTTGCTGCACTTTTATTAGCGATATCTATTTACGCTCGTAGTTTTAAAGAAGCGCAAAACTATATGGGGCCAATGTCAATGCTTGGCTTTTTTCCGGTAATGGTCGCTATGCTACCTGGTATCAAGTTAAATTGGACTTGGTCACTGGTACCCATTTCAAATGTTGCCTTGGCAATTAAAGAAATATTAAAAGGTACAATCGATTATACGATGCTAATTTCAATTTTGGCTTCAAGCACTGTTTTTGCACTGCTCTCAATAGCATTTTGTGTATACTGGTTTAGTAAAGAATCGGTATTATTTCGCTAAGTTATAGAATGGCTGAACTAGGTTTAACGAGAGTTAACAAGGGATTATAAATGAGGATTTATAAAAAATGTTTAAAGTGAAATTATTATCCATTTCAATAGCTTGTAGTTTGTTATTGACCGTTAATGTGCAAGCTTCTCAATTTGGCAAAAATATTACCGTTGAAGAAAAACGCATTAGCATTGCAGATAAAGCGAGTGCTGAAATGGCTTCAGTTACCAAGCGTCATGACCCACGTGTGCAGCTCTTTGAGCAACAGTTGCTTAAAGCTCGTAACTATACCGCTTTAACACAGCTTATCCTTCGACATGCCAATGCGCTATGGAAAGAGGGGGTAGCAGCTTATGCCGATGCTAATGATTTTGATGATCGACCGCTATATTGGGCGCGTCTTAAAATGACAAAAGCATTACGACAAGCTCCTCTGTTTTCAAAGCTATTACCGATGCAACAAGAAAAGCTTTTATGGACTTTTGAGCTATTGTCTCGTGGTCAGCATGATGTGAAATTTGATAAAAATGCGGATATTAAAATATTACTTACTGGTTTTGATCCTTTCTTTCTTGATAAAAATATTGACCAAAGTAATCCGTCAGGTGTTGCTGCATTAGCTTTTGACAATTTATTTTTAAGCATTGAAGGTAAAAGTGTAGAGATTGAAACGGTTATTTTACCTGTACGTTTTGAAGACTTTGACCGAGGAATGGTTGAAACCTTATTAAAACCTTTCTATAAAAAAGAAAGAGTTGATATGATTTTTACTGTAAGCATGGGGCGTGATGATTTTGATATTGAACGCTTCCCAGGCTTAAGGCGCAGCGCCGCAGCGCCTGATAATTTAAATATATTAACTGGAGCAAATGAAAAGAAACCACTTGTTGCAACGCTTAATGGTAAGCCGTTAAGTGATAAGGAGTTCTTAGAATTTTCATTGCCAATAAAAGCTATGCAGCAAGCAAAAGGCGCATTTAAAGTTAATGATAATCATAAAGTGACGACGTTAAATAAAACGTTTGAGCCAGAGAGTTTAAGTGAACTAGCAGATGAAGTTGCCGTATCAGGCTCTGGCGGCGGCTATTTATCAAATGAGATTTCTTATCGCAGCTTAGTATTAAGAGAAAAGTACTACCCAGTAATGCCTGTTGGCCATATTCATACGCCAAGGTTTAAAGGTTTTAAGCCAGAAAAAACAAAAGAAATAGTGGCGCAAATTAAAGCGATGATCGCTAAAGCATCTGCAACAGTGAATTAAGCTGGTGAATATCAACGGGCAAAGTTCAAATAGTTAGGTTTAAATAGTTAAGCTCAACTAGCTAAGTGAAATTATTAAACTCACGACTTATAGCTAATGGATAAAGGCATGATCAAAAAACCCCGTTATGGTGCATAAACCATAACGGGGTTTTTGTTTGTGCTCATTTTTTACTTTTACTTTTACTTTTTATAGGTCAAATTCAAAGTATTGCAGGGCTTGAGCCTAAATATGCTTAAATATTATTAGTTACGTCAACTGACAGTTTAAGCATTTGTCCGGGCTGTAAATACTTCTTACGATTTAAACTATTCCAACGTTCTATGTCTTTGATTGTCACGTTAAATTTATCGGCAATACGTGCAAAAGAGTCTCCGCGGCGAACTTTATACCTAATATTACGCATAATGGCTTGTTCAGAGGGGCTACTCTTACTTGCTGTCATGGTGGTTTTTTGCCAAATAACTAATTTTTGCCCAAGCTTTAACGTATCGCGCGGTGCCATAGCATTCCATTTAGCAATGCTTTTACTGCTCACTTTATATTTGCGGCCAAGATCCCAAAAAGTATCGCCAGACTTCACCGTATGTACGGTTTTAAGACCCTTTTGCTTTTTACTTTGAGTTTTAGCTAAGCGTTGTTCTTGTGAGAATATATAGCTATCAAGTGACTGAGTTGCCACTGGAATGAGTAAGTGTTTACCCGCTCTAATTTGTGAACCGTTGATTTTATTCACTTGTTTGATTAAAGCAGTACTGGTATTAAATTTGTTGGCTATTTGGCTGAGACTGTCACCATTTTTTATTTCGTATCTTTGCCAAGCTAAGCGTTCTTTTTCACTAAGTTTATTTACACCAGCAGTAAATTTTTCAATTTTATTATTCGGAATTAATAGGTAATGCGGGCCATCAGGATCGGTAGACCAGCGATTGAAACCAGGGTTTAAATGTTGCAGCTCAGCTAATGACAAATCAGCAAGCTGCGCTGCTTTGGCAAGGTCTAATTGTGAGCCAATATCTACCTGAGTTATAACAGGCTTGTTTTGGATCTCATAAAGCTTGATATTAAAGGCATCAGGGCGCTTTATAATATCAGCCAGTGCTAATAATTTTGGTACATAAGCACGTGTTTCTTTAGGTAAATCTAATGACCAAAAATCGGTTGGTTTATTTTTTCGAGCATTATTTTTAACGGCACGTCTTACTCTACCTTCACCTGAATTGTAAGCGGCAAGCGCAAGCATCCAGTCACCGTCAAAAAATTTATTAAGGTATTTAAGATACTTTATTGCACCTTGGGTTGAAGCAACCACATCACGTCGACCGTCATACCACCAATTTTGTTTCATGCCAAAACGCTCACCAGTAGCAGGTACAAATTGCCACATGCCCGATGCACGACCGTGAGAATAGGCAAAAGGGTCAAACGCACTTTCAACTATTGGTAATAATGCCATTTCAACAGGCACATTATTAGCTTCTAGCTCTTGGACAATATAATACAAAAAAGGCTCTGCACGTTTAGCTACACGCTCAAGATATGAAGGGTGTTTTAGATACCAGTTTCGTTGGCTGATCACTCTTTGATTTTGCGGAATATCAAAAGAAATGCCATTTTGCATGCGTACCCACAAATCATCAGAAACGTTTATGGCGTCGTCAGCAACTGAAAACTCAACGTCTGCTACGGGATGCATGACCGAAATTGATTCGTCAGCGAGCAGGGCGAGCGTAACTTCATTGGGTGTGGCAATATTTTCTATTGAAGTATTTGTTTGGTCAATTTCATTATTTTTTGCTGAAAAATTGGTACTTTGGCACGCAGAAAGAAGAACGGTTGCGGCGATGGAAAGGGATATATATTTCATGAAAACTCTTTTCTACTGACTATGACTGCAAGTGTCACTTATTTGGCGATTTTATGCAAGGTGCACAGGTGCTGGTACACCTGTGCAATACCTCTAAAATTCATCCTTCAATTGACGTATTACTCTAAAGACATCAACAGAGTGATTAACCGGTTTATTTGAGGCTTCTTCAGCTGATACCTTTAATGTGGCTAAATGGCTGCGTAGAAAAGGGTTAATGGCCTTTTCACGTGCGATAGTTGTTGGAATGGTCGCGGTATTATTTTCACGTAACTGATTGACTTGGTTATAATACTCAACTAAATCGGCATTGGTTGGATCAACCGTTAAAGCAAAATTTAGATTCGCTTGGGTATACTCATGAGCACAATAAACTAAGGTATTATCAGGTAGTTCAGAAAACTTATTAAGCGAATGCAACATTTGCTCGGCTGTACCTTCAAATAACCGCCCACAACCCCCAGAAAATAAAGTATCACCGCAAAAAAGCATGTGTAAATTGTAATAGGCTACGTGGCTTAGAGTGTGTCCTGGTACTTCAATTACCTTCAATTCAAGCCCTAAAAGTTCGAGTGATATATTATCACCTTCACTAATACAACAGTCACTTTGGGTAATACCATTATTGGCATCAGTTATTGCCTGATGTTTTGGGTAATAAATTGTTAATGGCCACGATTTGTCAGCACAATACTGCTTTAACTTTGCTAAACCGCCGATATGATCTGCATGATGATGGGTTATCAAAATATAATTAAGCGCTAGCTTGTGCTGTTCTATATAAGCAATACAAACATCGGCACAACCGGGATCAACTAGCGCTAAATGTTTGTTGTTGTCATTCTCAGCGGTGGCAGTTATCGCCCAAATATAGTTATCTGAAAATGCTGGTATGGCAGTAATTGTGGCATTTGGATTAGACATAAAGTTCTCTTGGCTTACTTTTCTTGTTTAAGGCTACGCAAGGCATGCATTTAGCGTTACACTTAGCAAATAGCTGATGGCTTTAATAAGCAAGTGCAACTTGCATAGTTTTTATACCCTTGATTTTAAGTGAACTTTAGCTTTGATGAAACCCGCATTATCATTTAGACAGCCACAATACCCAAAATCTTGGGATAAATTGCCTCATGGCGAATTTATATTAGAAGAGATAAATCGACAACTAGCTCCTTGGTGGCCCAAATTTTTTGGTTATCATTTGCTAAAAATTGGTGCATTAAGTGCGGCAATTAACTGTAAAGGAAGCACGATTGGCAATCAGGTTAGTGTTTCCAGCTCTCTTGAGCATGCAAATATTGTTGCCGATACCGATGAATTGCCCCTACTAGAGCACAGTGTTGATGTGTGTTTATTAAGCCATGCTTTGGAGTTTTCCTTAGATCCACACCATGTAGTACGTGAAGCTAATAGAGTATTGATCCCCAACGGTTATTTAGTTATTACTGGTTTTAATCCCTTTAGTTTAGTGGGCTTAAATAAGTTAATTCCTTATCGCCGTAATGAAATGCCATGGAAGGAGCGTTTCTTCTCCCCAATGCGAGTAAAAGATTGGCTTCACCTTATGGGATTTGAAATTTTAAGTGACCAACGCACGTTGCACAGTACATTAGCAACAACTAAGCATTCACAAAGTAAACTGGCAAAATATTGGCAGCAACTTGCTAGTTGTTATGTACCTAGCATCGGCTCTGTATATGTTATTGTCGCAAAAAAGAGAGTTTTACCTTTAACGCCGATAAAGCCTAAATGGAAGTTAAGACCTAAATTTTCAACGGTCAATGCTTCTTCAATGAATACACATAATGCCCGTCCTTATAAGCATCAAAGTAAAAAGTAAGCTATTAGCTTTTTTAGCTTACAATTATTTAACTATTTGAGTTTTAAACATGATCAATCGTAATGAGCTAGAACAATATTTAACGACATTATTATCACCAGAGCAGATCAAAGACTATTGTCCCAATGGTTTACAAGTTCAAGGGCGTGAGGTAATTAAAAAAATAGTTACAGGCGTAACGGCCTCGCAAGCTCTATTAGATAAAGCAGTTGAACTAAAAGCTGATGCTATTTTAGTTCATCATGGTTACTTTTGGAAAAATGAGTCTTATGTATTACGTGGTATAAAGCATAAGCGAATAAAAACGTTGATGGACAATGATATAAGTTTGTTTGCTTATCATTTACCACTAGATATTCACCCTGAATTAGGCAATAACGCACAGTTAGCTAAGATATTTGATATCAGTAATGTGATGCCTTTAGAAGTAGGAAACCCATTAAGCGTTGCGGTAAAAGGGGAGTTTCAAAAGGCATTAACCGCACAAGAACTTACCACACTAATTAGCGATAAATTATCACGTACCTGCCTTCATTTACCGTCGGGTGAAAATCAAAAAATCAAAACAATCGCTTGGTGTAGTGGTGGCGGGCAAGACTATATTGAACTTGCGGCTGAGCAGGGTATAGATGCTTTTATTTCTGGAGAAGTATCAGAAAAAACCACACATAGCGCTAAAGAAATGAATATTCACTTTTTTGCAGCAGGTCATCATGCAACTGAACGTTATGGCGTAAAAGCGCTAGCTGAGCATTTAGCGCAACATTTTAATATTGATGTAGAGTTTGTCGATATTGATAACCCTGTCTAGTGCCGCTAAATAGTATGGCTGGTTTTCCAATTAGCTTACAAGACCGTTTTCAATAAACTAAGCCCAACGGTAATTGTTGGGCTTTTTTGTCCGTTTAACATTTTTAATGTTTACTCGTTTTAGTAACCGCTGCTAGATTAAACCTTTCAGCCACTGCACCATTCTACCTAAAGTTTCATACCAAGCGGTGGTGGTATTAACCAGTGCTTGGCTTGAAGGAAAATAATAACGCCAGCTTTGTGCATTATCTAAGCCTTTTGCTATAGGGCTAGTAGGGGCTGGAATAACTTTTACATCATTATTTTCAAAATATTTAACCGCTCTTGGCATATGGTTAGCATTGGTTACAAGCACCGTATTTGTACCTCTGATACGTGGTGCTATTAGCTCCGCTTCTTCTTCAGTATCTTGTGGAAAACTCTCTGTAATAATTTTTTGCGGCTTTATGCCTAAAGAAATTAGTGCTTGTTTTACCTTTTCAGCATTTGAAGTTTCATCTGAGCCAGCAAAGCCAGACGTTATAAACCTCGCTTCGGGGTGAATTTGGAAAATACGTAAAGCTTCTACCATGCGCTGTAATGAACAAGCCTTTAATTGACTGGTTGCTGGCCAAGCATCATCAGTTGTATGAGTACAACCCAAAATAATGATGTAATCAATGGGGTCAGAATATTGGCTAAACGCTTCAAAGTCATTCTCATGCGGGGCGATAAGTTGATCTGAGATAGCCGGAATTGATGAAAGTATCAACAGCGAACTTGCCATTATAAGGGCGCTAATGCTGCGCTTTGATGAACGCTTAAAAAGGATGATGGCAAGCAATAGTAATAAAACAACAAGATTAATCGG
>PJEL010005324.1_pt1 | contig 10405 bp, 11 predicted proteins | sample 1853271 | NCBI WGS metagenome assembly PJEL01 (sample SAMN08108733, study PRJNA415343) | Invertebrate metagenome, whole genome shotgun sequencing project. | host: Globobulimina | place: Sweden: Gullmar Fjord | collected 2015-08 | reverse complement strand
AATCCCCACAAAAAACACCAGAGCGAGAAAGAAGTGAGACGCTTACTTTATTAGAGGCCACATTGGAAAGTACCGACAATGGCATACTGGTAACCGATGAGTTTGGCGACATTTTAAATCGAAATAGCCGCTTTGATGAGTTATGGAAAATTCCTAAAGAATTATACGATCATGGCAATATGAGCGAGCGTATGGCGGCTGTCTCCAAGCAATTGGTTGACCCCGATGGGTTTGTAGCGAGAGTTAAACTCTTAAATGCAGATGCTGGCTGTGGCGTCATGGACATCATTGACTTTAAAGATGGCCGAATTTTTGAGCGCTTTTCACAACCCATGTTAGTGCAAGGTAAGTCTGTAGGAAGAGTGTGGAGCTTCCGTGATATCACCCAAAGAAAGCGAACCGAACAAACCTTAATTGATGCCAAAGAGCAAGCCGAATCGGCGGCCCTTGCCAAGAGTGAATTTTTAGCCAGCATGAGCCATGAAATTCGTACCCCTATGAACGGCGTACTAGGAATGCTGGGATTATTAAAAAAGGGGAAATTAACGAAAGAGCAAAATCATCAAATTAAACTGGCGCTTTCCAGCGCAGAGTCTTTGTTAACGCTCATTAACGATATTTTAGATTTTTCCAAAGTGGAAGCGGGTAAATTAGACCTTGAAGAACTGGACTTTGATGTGCGCAGCCAGTTAGGTGATTTTGCCGAGTCTATTGGCCACCGAGCGCAAGAAAAAGGGCTGGAAGTTATATTAGATGTACAAGGCATTTTACATTCCATGGTGAGGGGCGATCCAGGTAGGTTACGCCAAATACTCACAAACTTAGTGGGCAACGCCATTAAATTTACTAACCAAGGGGAGATTATCGTACGCGCCTCCATAGAAGATATCACCACAGAACAGGTGCGTTTTCATTGTGCGATTAGCGATACCGGCGTGGGCATTCCACAAGACAAAATAGGATCATTATTTGATTCGTTCACCCAGGTAGATGCCTCCACTACACGTGAATATGGTGGTACCGGTTTAGGGCTGGCCATTTCAAAGCAATTGGTTGAGTTAATGGGAGGCAGCTTGAAAGTGAGCAGTACCGTGGGCAAAGGCAGCTGCTTTGAGTTTGATATATTGCTGCAAAGCAGTGAGAATTCTCAACCGGTATTGCCCAATGTGGACATTAATGGGGTGAAAATGTTGGTGGTTGATGACAATGCCACCAACCGCGAAGTATTACGCAGCCAACTTGAGCACTGGGGGGCAGTGGTATTAGAAGCCGCCGATGGCGATAACGCGATTAAGTTGATTGAGCAGCAGCCAAAAGATAGCCCTTTTAAAGTGGCCTTTTTAGACATGCAAATGCTAGGCATGAGCGGTGCGCAATTAGGCAGTCATATTCGGGCTGATAAGCAATACGCCAATACCCGCTTAGTGATGATGACCTCCATGAATACACGGGGAGACGCGCAATATTTTGCCGATTTAGGTTTTGATGCGTATTTTCCAAAACCCACCACCACCTCTGATTTATTTGATGCGTTAGCGGTGGTGATTGCCGGTGGAGAAGCCTTAGAAAACGCCAGCCCGTTAGTCACACGCCATTATTTAAGAAGCATGGATCATACTCAGCAAGTAGAGGGTGCGGCATTAACGGAAGGTCAGGCTGCGTGGCCAGAAACTGTACGCTTGTTACTGGTGGAAGATAATCAAATTAATCAACTGGTGGCGCAAGGGGTATTAGAAGGTATGGGTTTGAGTGCTGATGTGGCTGCTAATGGTTTGGAGGCCTTGAGTGCTTTGCAAAATGCTCCGGATGATATGCCTTATACCTTGGTTCTAATGGATTGCCAGATGCCCGACATGGACGGTTATGAAGCCACTCGTCAAATTCGTAAAGGGAAGTGCGGTGATTACAATGCACATATTCCCATTGTGGCAATGACCGCCAATGCCATGAAAGGGGATAAAGAAAAATGCCTGTTAGCCGGTATGGATGATTACCTTAGCAAACCCATTGATAGCGACATGTTAGAAAAAAAGCTGCATCACTGGTTAAATAATGGCGCCTCAAGCAAGCATACAGCTTCATCGTAAACCAACTCCCTTCATTAAAACTCACAGACAGTCACAGCGTTAAATTAACCATAAGAAAATACTGTACTTTGCACGCCATGTAATCGTCGCTTGTCGTCACTATTTAATAGGTGGGGTACCGTACACTGAGAGTGATATTAGCAGCTAACCCATTTTTTAAGAGCGCCATTATGTACAATTTTTCAGGTAAAACCGTGGTGATTACTGGCGGCGCAGGGGGTATTGGCTTGGCCATGTCCAGTGAGCTTATTAAGCAGGGGGCAAATGTTGTGCTGCTTGATTTAAATGTAAGCAGCATCACCCAGTCGGAACAGCTTTTGGCTCTGGCCACTGATATCACAGATTCATCTCAACTGAATGATGCCATACAAAAAACATTAAAAAAATTTGGCACCATAGACGTCTTATTTAACAATGCGGGCATTACGCACATGAGTCGGTTTGTGGATACCGATGCGCAGTTGTTCGAAAAAATTATGGCGGTTAACTTTAGTGCAGCGGTGAACATCACACGATTATGCCTGCCTTATATTGTTAAAAATAAGGGGCTGATTGTCGCTATTTCAAGTGTGGCGGGCTTTGCACCTCTTTATGGTCGTTGTGCTTACAGTGCCAGCAAACATGCAATGGAAGGTTTTTTTGGCTCTTTGGCCAGTGAGCTAAAAGGTGATCAGGTTTCGGTTACGATCGTATCGCCGTCATTTGTGCGCTCTCGCCCTGAACTAAAAGCTCAGGTAAATTCTGGTATTTCATCCCCTGGCGCCTTGAAAAAAAATACATCGGGCAAGCAGCTATCGCCCCAGGTGGCGGCTAATAAAATTATTAGGGCTGCGGCCAAACATCAGCCCACTTTATATTTGGGCCGAATTGCCAAGTTAGTTCGTTGGTTAGTGGCATTGGCGCCAAACCTGTATATGAAGGTTATGGTGAATGGCGCCAAAAAAGAATTTGAGTAGGGTTTGTTTTTAAATGCCTAAGGCACTTTCTAAGTGTTATGCACTCAATACTTTATTAATGGCACTTTGCAATTGTACCGTTAAATTTTGCTTAAATTGGGATTGCTCTGGTGCTGAGGCTTTAACCAGTTTGTTATGTAAAAAGGCGTGGGTGCTGCATATAAAATCACTCATCATGCCATTTTTAAATCCAATTAAAGAAGCCAGTACACTGACTTCTTTGCCTGTGAGTTTTTCATTTTTTATTTTCTGTAAGATATTTGTTCTTAACGTTTTGAAATGACCAAAATGGCTTGAATCTAGTTTTACCTGAGTAATTTTACGCATGCCCACTTGAGCGATAATACTATAGGCGTAGTGGCAAGTATTGTGCCGTTTTATATTCACGGTCCAGTGGTTAAGCTCTGTAGAAATCGTTGAGGTTTTATCAAAAGAGTTGGCGGTAATGGAATCAAATTTCATAAGAGCATCCTAACTTTTTGTTATTGTCGTCCTTAAGTTAGTCCATATCTCATTTACAGCAAGTAATTTTTTTGAAATTTTTAAGAGGTTTGAATTTTATAAAAAACCAAGCAAGGCTACCGGCAGCCTTGCTAAGGGGCTTTGTATTTAGCCCTGCGTATTATTTTTAAGAAACGCCATGGCCTTGCCTAAAAACTTCTCACCCTGGCCAGAACCAGAAGCATACTGACACTGATCTGTGGTATCGCTAATTTTATCAAGATTGGCCGCCACATCTTCTGGGGTTTGCTGATCTGGTCCAAGAAAAATACCCTGTGTTTCAAAGAGGCTGGTGCTGGCATAACCACCGGCACCGGCGCAAAGTATAAAGCGGTTAGGCGAGTCTTTATGGCAAAGGGTTAATGCCCCGGCTGTAACCGCTTCAAGGGTTAACATATCCAGCACTTGCTGCGGCATTAAATCTTCGGTCATGCGGGTGGCGGCAGTGGGCGCCAAGGCGTTTACACGAATATTATTTTTAGCCCCTTCAAGCACTAATGTATTCATAAAACCAAGTACGGCCATTTTAGCCGCACCGTAATTGCTTTGGCCAAAGTTGCCGTACATGCCACTGGACGAGGTCGTCATCACAATGCGCCCGTAATCTTGTTCACGCATGATTTCCCAAACGGCCTTGGTACAATTTACCGAGCCCATGAGGTGCACGTCCATGACTAATTGAAAGTCTTCAATTTCCATCTTGGCAAAGCTTTTGTCGCGTAATATGCCCGCGTTGTTAATTAAAATATCAACCCGTCCCCACTTATCCATGGTTTGCTTGACCATGTCTTGCACTTCGTTGTAGTTGGCAACGTTAGCGCCATGGGCAAATGCTTCACCGCCATTATCGGTAATAAGTTTCACCACTTCTTGAGCGGCGGCACTTGAAGCGCCACTGCCATCACGAGCGCCGCCTAAATCATTAACCACGACTTTGGCGCCGCGTTTTGCCAGTTCCAATGCATGGGAGCGACCCAAGCCATTGCCCGCTCCGGTCACGATGGCCACTTGGCCTTTAAAGTTAATGCTCATTCATTTATCTCGTTTATTCATTCTGTAAAAATTCACGGCGTGAGTTTACCCTTTTTTGAATCAAAATGATTAGGCGTGCCCCAAAACCATTCTGATTTCATATCAAAACTGGTGTAGTCGATGTTTTAAAGGGCTGGTTTTACCTAAGCGCCACATTATTTCTGGGCGCACGTGTGTTGGCCTAAAGCAGCAGGTAAAAGAATGGCTCATTAGCTCTATTCAATTAAGCACTAATACGGAGTAGCTTAAGTTTTGAACAGTGTAACTATTAAATAATAAAAAAGAGAACTGTATGAAGCTTAATACCATGACCTACGAGGTAGACGGACGAATTGCTCGCATTACCTTAAACCGCCCCAAGCGGGGCAATGGCATCACCATGGATATGCCCAGGGAACTGGCCCATTGCACAGAGCAGGCAGACATAGACCCAAACGTGCATGTAATAGCCTTAAGTGGCAACGGCAGTGGCTTTTGTGGGGGCTATGACTTGGTCTTGTCGGCCGAGCAAAATGTAGAAGGGGAATTTTCCAGTAAGGATGTAGCGGGCACAGTGTTGTCGGTTGAAGCTCAGGGAAAAAATCATGACCCTGGGCAAACTTGGGACCCTATGATGGATTACCAAATGATGTCGCGTAATGTGAAAGGCTTTATGAGCTTGTTTCATTGTGACAAACCCGTGGTGTGCAAGGTTCATGGTTTTTGTGTGGCTGGCGGTACCGACATGGCGTTGTGCAGTGACTTACTGGTAATAGAAGACAAAGCAAAAATTGGCTACCCACCGGCAAGAGTGTGGGGCAGTCCTACTACGTCTATGTGGGCTTATAGGGTAGGGGTAACTCGGGCCAAGCGCTTATTGTTTACCGGTGATTGTCTAAGTGGCGATGAAGCCAAAGAGTGGGGGCTGGCCATAGAGTCAGCGCCCAAAGAAAAGCTGGATACAGTGTTTGAAGACCTGGTGCAGCGCATTGCCATGATGCCCATTAACCAACTTATTATGATGAAAAAATTGCTTAACCAAAATATTGAAAACCAGGGAATGGCCAGCACGCAAATGATCGGTACTCTGTTTGACGGTATTACACGCCATACGCAGGAGGGTTATGACTTTCAGCAAATGGCGGCATCAATGGGCTTTATGCAAGCGGTTAAAGGCCGAGATGAGCCCTATGGGGATTTTGGCTTGCAGCCATCAGGAGTAATAAAAGACTACAGCGAGTAGCTATAATGTTTGGGCAGCTTTTAAAGTCATGGGGATAACCTCATGTGTAGCTGCCCTTGCAAGGCAATACGTTAGTAATTAAAGGCGTAGCCGTTGATGTCATCCACTTGCATAAATTTTGTTTTTTCGGCTAACGGGTACTGAATAATAGCGTCAAAACACTCTTTTGAATTAATTAAACCCGTTTCTAAAAAAATGGTGAACGGCAGGCTTTTATAATATTTTAAGGTGTCAAAATAAGAGTCTTCGGTAAGCTTTAGAGTTTCTTCATGTTGAGACGCTTTCAGTCTATCTTGAATAAGCTGTAACAGTACTAGGCCTTTTTTATTGACTTTAACTTGTTTTTTCATGAATTAACTACTCTATATATTATGGGGCTAAAGCAATATTTTAATTGTGCTTTTATCAATGAATTTGATTTTATACGTGAATATAAAATTCTTTACCGTGTTCAAATACCATCTGTTTCATATCTGCAGTAACCTTCACTTTTAATATAGCGTAAAAACAAATGTTTGTTTTTTCAAGCTCGGTTCCAAGTAAGGATTCACAGGGAATTCCTTTAAAGTACAGTAACGTTTGAATGTACCAATCGTCTGTGGAAAATATTTTGGCTTCTGTTAATGCCAGTTCTTTTTTAGCCTGAACTAAAATAATAATGCGCAGGCTATTTTCACAGATTTTAATTTTGCTGCTCATTGCTTATCACACTGGTATGTCATGCTTGGATATCCTTATTTATAAGCACATATTCCATGATTGATGCCTGTTTACCTGAGGTCTTCAATCTATTTAAAGCTGTTGTTTTCAATGGGGTTATTCTACTTAAAGTTTATAAAAGCTCATGTGACTCAGTCGTATATCCATAGAGCTGTTTGTATGTTTATTGCCCTGGTTGTGAACTGGATCTCCAAAAGCAACGGGTTAATAGTTCAGTACATATTCAGCCAGTTGCTCAAGGACGACGTATTTTAGCTTGTCGGTAATGGGGTATTGGATAATCGCGTCAAAGCACTCCTGCGAGTTAATTAAGCCGGTTTCTACAAATACGGTAAACGGTAGGCTTTGATAATAGAGAAAGGTATTGGCATGCGGGTCCTGTATTAAATTAAAAGACAGCTCCCGCTTGGCATGACTTAGCTTAGCCTGCAGCAATATAAACAGCTCCAGCCCTCTTTTATTTACGACTATTTCATTTTTCATAATTAATGGCTGCGAAATAATTGAATATTTTTTATTTTTGTCATTGGGTAAACAAGCGTTTGCCAATTGGGTGGCGTTAAAAAATAGGGTTAATCCGTACATAATTTTATGTTTGTTTTGCATGAGGGATTCTACTGAGTGTTTTTAAAATCACCTCTAACTTTAGTTATAGATTCACCTGTCCAGCTGGTTAGTTGTTGATCGCTGTGTGACGTAGGTCACACTTTTTGTTGAGGATAAATATTAATGGGGTTAGTAAATTCTTACAGGTGTGTATTTAGGCCGTGTAATATTACTGTGTTGGAGCTAAGGCCAAATATCACATTGTTTGAATTCCAAGGGCTGGCTAGTTTCAAATTAGGCAGGTTTTATGTGGTGGTTGAGTCGTAGTAGAGTATTGGCTATAAGCCCGTCTGTTCTTTTTAAAATAATAAAATAAAAAATAATAAAGGAATACTCATGATTAAATTATTTCGGCCTTTTCTTATGGGCTCGGCCCTCATAGCCGCCATATCCAGTGTACCGACTTACGCGGCATCTTATTTTTGCTGGGATTATGAAGTAAGCGAAACCGGCACCAAGGGCACTCGCGGTTACGATTATGGTGAATCAGGGGCCCCCACCTATTCTGCAACCTCTGGCTCGTTCGATACCATTACCTATAACGTAGATGGTTTTCCCAAGTGCTTGGGGGGGAATTCTAATTCAAAATTTAAATCATTGTTGTCCAAATTGGAATCCAGTGATTTTAACATCGTATTAATGCAAGAGATGTTTACTAAGGACAAGCACAGCTATTTACGCAATGAGAATCGGATTTCTAAAAGTAGCTACCCATATCGTTCCAAGCACTGGCGGGGTGGTTCATTGTCATTTGGAGATGGCTTGGTGCGCTTATCGGACTTTCCATTTGATATGGATAACCGTGATGACAATGACTACTCGTTAAGTACCTTTGAATCGGAAGAGTATGACGATTGCAATAATAATTTTCTGGGGGGCAGTACCGATTGCCTAACCGAAAAAGGCTTTACCGTGGCAGTACATGAAATTACTCGGGATTTTTCTGTGCATGTGTATAACACCCATATGGAAGCGGGCTCAAAAAGTGCTGATGTAAAAGTTAAGAGAAAGCAGTTTGATCAGCTGGCGGATTTTATTAATGCCTATTCTAATGGGGTAAGCATTATTTTAGGAGGGGACTTTAACGCCAAATGGGAAGATAACAGCTCAGCCGATGACTACCTGGAAATATGGTTAGATTTTTTAGCGGTTACCGGCTTAAGACTGGCTTGTCAGGATTTAATTACTGGCAGCGATGAGAGCATAGAAAACTGTGCTTATGACTTTAGGGCCGATACCGACCAAATACTCTATCGCGACAGTGATAGTGACTATGAGCTGAATCTAGACAGTTATGAGATATTGGACTTTGATGCAGTGAGTGATCACGAACCTAATCGAGCCGTGTTTAGCTGGTTTAAAAAATAAAAAAAGACGGCAAAATCTAATTTTAAATATAAAGCTTAGGTTTTGCCTTACCAAACTAACAGTTGTTTGTCAGATCAAGCTGGCTGAGTTAGCCCAAGCTAAGAGACATGATTTTCAAATACTCACTATACTTAAAGCCATGTTTTATTTTCCAAGCGTTAGAGTGTTCACTTGAAAGCCATTAGTTTCCTGTTTCTATTGCTTGTATTTACTCAGGCTCACTCCAAAAGTTATGTCTTGCTTGAGGACGTCACTGAAGGGCAGGCGTATGGCTTTAAAATTGGTGAAAGCAAATTGCAAAGCTTTGCCCGAGCGAAAGGCCAATTTAACGATGACTTTATCAGTACTTGGAAGGATTTAGCCGGTGAATGTGCGCAGGCAAACAATGAATGGCTGTTGCTGCCCATTGCGTTCAGTCAGGCGTGCAAAATACATTTATTAAACGTGAATAATTGGTGGTTCTATTTTAATGGTGATTATCTTGATAGCATTCGCTTAACCTTTGAAGGTGATCAATTAATTCGCATTTATCGTCATCATCACTTTAAAAAATAACCCTTTGAGAAAGCATGAAATATTTTTTAATCTTGTTGCTGGTATCTCTTGTATTAGGCTGTGCCGCAAAAGTACGCCCCATGGTGGTATCGCCTACGGCGGATGGTATTTACTGGGTGTTACGCGAGCCGCTGGTATACAAGCGCCCAGATAATAATAACTCAATCACCGTACCCAGAGGTTTTGTTTCAGATTTTGCCAGTGTCCCTAGGATTTTTTGGATTGCCTTTCCTCGTACTGATAAATATACCGCTGCGGCTGTGGTACACGATTATTTATATTGGCAGCAGCCCAGTGAATGCGACCAAGAATGTGCAGATGATTTATTACTGGTGGCCATGGAGCAAGCTCAGGTCGATTATATTACCCGCAATGCCATATACAGTGCTGTGCGTATAGCCGGTAGTGATGCTTATGAAGAAAATGCATTATTAAAATCCCAGGGTGAAAAGCGCATTATTCCTGAACACTTGATGGATTTTGGTGCTAGTGATACTTGGCAACAGATTCATGCACGAATTTTGGATGCTAAAAGAGCTTATTAATTGAAATCAGGAATGGGAGTAAAATATATTTTGTTCAATCTCGCCCTAACAGACACTGGACTTTGATCTCTATAGAATGGAGGCATGTTTGAATGATACAAAATAAACATACCCTCATTAGGAGGGTATGTTTATAGAAAGCAATGCGAATTTAATTAACGCTTTGCTCTTGTTGGGATGATGCAATTTTGATCATGGCCACCTCAATTATTGGCTCCAGTGGAATATCTTTTTCGTTTACCGTTAACTTGCCTTGGCTGATGTTAAGCCTGCTCACAAAGTTACTGTCTTCCTGTTTAATAAATCCCTGCTCAATTAAAGACTGAAGCATGGGGGCCGCGGGCGTTTTCTTAATTGCTTGGCTATTGGCTTTAATTAACATGTCGGCAGAAATTGTTTTTATAGCAATCTTTGGGTCAGTCAGTTCAAGCAACTCAACCCCATCTAAACCTACAAATTCAATGTCTAAGTCAGCAAGCCAGTCGCCACCAAAAGCATTAATATTCAACTCTTGATTAAGCTGTAAGCCCGGTTGTAAGGTGGTCGTTAATAATTGATTAAAAAAATCATCCATGGCTAATTCAGCTGGTTGAATATTTTCAATGTGCGCTTGCAGGTCTTCCATTAGAGCGGCGGCTTCCAATGAGAAGCTATTCACTTCAACATTATAACTGGCTGATGCAAGTGGTAGTGGTGAATGGATGCTTTCAATACTGTAGGCCACGGTGGTATTAACTTTGTCATTCACAATACTGCTGTTACCTGAAAATGCCATATTGCCTAGTTCGGCATTGCCTTTTTCTGAAGCGATAT
>PJEL010005323.1_pt1 | contig 10405 bp, 12 predicted proteins | sample 1853271 | NCBI WGS metagenome assembly PJEL01 (sample SAMN08108733, study PRJNA415343) | Invertebrate metagenome, whole genome shotgun sequencing project. | host: Globobulimina | place: Sweden: Gullmar Fjord | collected 2015-08 | reverse complement strand
GCATATATTTCTGTAATTTATTGGATTCAAGCAAATTGGACAGTTCACACTGCCTTTGTCATCTAGTCCTTGCATGAGAATACTTCAATGAAGAAAAAAAAAAGTTTTAGTAAAGCTCTTAAAGTTTTTGTTAACCTCTAAAGATAAATTGATACATTGATAGATAAATTGATATTTTGATATATAAATTGATATATTTATAAATTAATTGTTAAATAGATAAATTGATAAATTGATAAATTGATAAATTGATAAATAGATAAATTGATAAATTGATAAATTGATAAATGATAATTTGATAAATTGATAAATTAGAAAATGATAATTTGATAAAATCCAAAATGATAATTTGATAAATTTATAAATTAGAAAATGATAATTTGATAAAATCCAAAATGATAATTTGATAAATTGATAAATTAGAAAATGATAATTTGATAAAATCCCAAATGATAATTTGATAAAATCCCAAATGATAATTTGATAAAATCCAAAATGATAATTTGATAAAATCCAAAATGATAATTTGATAAATTGATAAATTACAAAATGATAATTTGATAAAATCCAAAATGATAATTTGATAAAATCCCAAATGATAATTTGATAAATTGATAAATTACAAAATGATAATTTGATAAAATCCAAAATGATAATTTGATAAATGATAAGTCGATAATTTGATAAATTCCAAAATGATAATTTGATACAATCCAAAATGATAAATCGATAAATGATAAATTGATAAATTCCAAAATGATAAATTTCAATATTAACGTTTATTTACGCATATTTACACATATTTACACATATTTACGCATATTTACACATATTTGCGCATATTTACACATATTTATTTTCAATATTTACGCATATTTACAGATATCTGCACATATTTACACATATTTGCGCATATTTGCAGAAATTTACAGATATTTACAGACATTATGCAAATGTAGAATAAATGACTAATAAATGTATAATAATTACAAGTTATTAAATCCAATTATCCACATGCCTCTTCTTTTTCTTCTATTCTATCAATTTCTTCTCATGTCTCTTCTTCTTTCTAAATTTTAATACACATAAAACCACAAACACTCGAAAAATTTTGATGAATAATCAAAATTTTTCCAGAAAATAAAAGAGAAAACTAAAAAATGACATGATTAAATTAATAAAACTCATACACTTAATACCACAAAGATTGTCAGTATCAAACATTGTCAGTTACAAAAAAATAACAAAAAAAAATCACAAAAAAAAATTAAGAATTTGATGAATAATATAAATACGGAAGTATCAATCATGTATTAACATATTATCAGTAGAAATTAATGATAATATAGAAAACACATTCTAATGATTGGCGTTTAACCAATTTCTCCTATTAACTAAGGTGTTTTAACATCAAACTACATTAGATTTTAGTCATTCTTTCAAATACATTGCAAATCCTCTTGAAACCAACAAGTCTAATAAACAATTGCCCGAGCTACGCAATGGATTTAACGAACACTCACTTGTAATAAGCAACATGATAGATTAGGTAGTGTGTAGTGAAGTAAAGTTTTAAAATTAGTGTCAGTTAGATTAGATTAGACAAAACAAAATAAACAATGTCAAGAGGGGTAAATAAAGTTGCTTCCTCTACCTCATCCTCCTCCTCATCCTCATCATATAACGATTTTAAACAAGTTAAACATCTAATTCTATAATTTAAATATGTACTAAACCATGTTAATAACATGGTGTTATTAACAGAACAGAGCTCAAAAAAAAGTGAATTTTGCAACAGGCGGAAATCGTGTAATTAACGCATCAAAAAATAGTATCCCTCATCAATCTGAATCATCGAAAATAAAAAAGCTGACAAAAACAAGAAGAAAAAAAATGAATCGAAGTCGAAGTCGAAGTCGAAGTAGTATTGAGAGCAAGAGCAGGAGCAGAAGCAGGAGTATGAGCATGAGCAGGAGCAGGAGTAGACATACCACGAGAAGAACACGAACTGGAACAACTAGAACAAGAAGGAGTAGTAGAAGTAGAAGAAGAAAAAGAACAACAACGAGAAAAAGAAGAAAAAGAAGAAGAAGAAGAAGTAGAAGTAAAAGTAGAAGTAGAAGCAGAAGCAGATGGGACAGACGAAGCAGAAGCCATGATTATAGCGACTCCAGTGGTAGTGGAAGCACTCGAAGTGGAAGTAGCAGTAACAGCAGTAGAAGCACTCGAAGTAGAAGTAGCAGTAACAGCAGTAGACGGAGTGGAAACGCCAGACGATATAGAAAACGGAGTAGAAGCAGTAGTTACATGAGGCACGATCAAAATATCAACAACATCCCACTATCCCCACCACGCCAAGAAACTGATGTAATAATAGCTACAGAAGAAATTACAGCACCGACCACTTCATCACGGCCACCACTACAAGAAAATAATACCAATTTATCAACTGAAGCTCTAATCGATAATTTCGAAAATGAGATTGACACCCACACTGAAATTAACGTTGTTCTTCTCCCAATCCTCGATGATTTAACAAATTATCTGACTAATGAAAATATCAACTGTAATAAAGAGATTGAGAATAACAACGAAATTGATTTGACCCTTAGTAGCAGTGATGAAAATGTAAAAATCAACAACAACAACAACAACAACAAAAACAAAAACAAAAACAACAACAATAACAACAACAACAATAACAACAGCAGCAACAACAATAACAATAAGAACAACAACAACAGCATCAAGAACAACAACAGCATCAAGAATAAGAAAAAGAAAACGAAGAAAAAGAAGAAGAAGAACAATAGCAGCATCGACAGAACTACAACAACAACAAAAACAACAGCAAAACCGCTAAAAAAGGACAAGAAACTAAATGCTAGTTTAGATTGTAGCAAAGGAATCAAAGAATTGGCGGGAATCATTGAAAGGCATGAGGTGTTTATCAATTTTCCCATAGTTGATAAGAATGTAATTATTTGTCAATTTTTGCAGAAATGTATGTTATTATTATCTGTTAATTTTTTGTGTTAAACTATATATATTCAATTTAAACAGTACTACAAGAGATGCAAAAGATGTATCAATCAATAGAAAGAAGCAAGATGGGTTTACCTTCTCTTTCTCTAGATTTGTCTATTGACCAATCTAATGATCATGATATTAATATGACTGATTTAACCATCCATCAAACAACTCCCAAACGAAAATATAAACATAGTGCATCGTTTACAAAACATCACAGCCGAAAGGATGAGATGTCATCTCGAAAAAATGGACAAACAATTGAAGACGAGGCATATGAAGAATATTACAATAAATATTACAAATTGATGACTGATGCACAGAAGGATAACTGGAATGAGTTTGATTGTAAAAAGTTCTTAATATGGATCGACCAAACATCACAAACGACAAAATTTCTAGAGTATACAGTGTGTTATATATATATATATATTATTTTTCCCTTGTTTCTATTCCAACTGAAAAACTAAACAAATTAGAAAACCGACTGGTCACTAGCGATTCTGGAAGAAGTGACAGAGCTTGGGTTTATGCAACTACATACTGTAAATGCCGAATGGCGAAAGTGTAAAGATTCTCAATGTCTAGACCATAACGTCGATCCAAAAGAAATACCGAATTTGCAACAAATATATAATCATCGAAAGAACTCCGTATATCTTGGAAAGAGACATCGAATATGTTTGTTTGAAATAACCCGAATTCATAAAGGAAGTGCTGGAAGATTAAAGGCAGCAATGCCAAGTAATTGGATTAAACATATTCTTTGTAATAAACAACATCAGAATAATTCTAAGCTTAGTCAACTACTGATGTATGTGTATCTATGTTTGTGTGTGTGTGTGTGTGTGTGTCTCGATATCTCTCCTTATTTTTGTTTTTTAAATGCAGAATTGCAGGATTCATGAAATTGCAAAGAAAAGACGTACCAGCCAAACCTCCTCCGAAAGGTCCTGGGGATAAATTCTTCGAGGATCTTCTCATGGGAGAGATTAGAACCAAACTGAACTTCGACAATTGTAACAACACAGAAGAAATGTCTGAAGATGGTAGTTTCATTTTTGAAGCAGACGACTTTAGTAGTTCGAAAGGTATGTTTTGTGATCAACTAAATCCACACACCAAAGGACGAATTGACTTACTGACGAGACCATGTATTCGCCAAAGGTGAACACTATCTGCATTTACTTTATTAAATCATCTTATCATTAGTTTGTATACACTAAAGTTGTTTATTGCCGTTATACACTGAACATGACACCATTAATGTATCGATTATTAATTCCAAAAAGAAATTACAACTTCAATGTTCTATTGGGAAGAAAAAAGATGAGAATTGTAATTGTAAATTTTTTTCAACCTTAGTAATACCTATTGGTTGTATCGATCGCTTCTTTATTCTTAAATCACCAACAACTTTTTGCAATCTACATAATACACACAGTCGGCTGTATGCCTGCGATGACGATTCAAAATTATATTTAGGTTTAAATGATGAACTTAAGAACCGAGTAAGATGGTATACAATGATTTCATTTGAAAATGATTTATCTTTTGAAGATGTTAGCAAATCTTTTGCCCGTCGATACCAAATAACTGAGAAATTTTTAAATCTATTGATAAGAAATATTTATTATGAAGGCATTTCTATGAATAGATTTGTTTCAAATCTTGTCAGTGCGTATTCAATCCATGCGAGAAATTACTGGCTAAATGCAGGTGATCACCCCGCTCAGTTGGATGTCCAAGAAATTGATGATGAATGTATGCAATTTTATAAAATTGCAACCTTGCAAAAGGCGATGAAAGAAATAACTTTGGGTTTTTTGAATGATCATATTCTACGTGTTGAAGACGCGATAATGGCAAATTGGCAACAACACTATGCAATTGATGCATCACATAGTACAATCAAAAACAAATTTGGGCACAATCCAGGTATACTAATTATCTAAAATTGATAAATGATTCAATACACTAAATTGATAAATAATCACAAAATGATAAAATGTTAAAAATTAGTAAATGATAAAATATCAAAAAATTAATAAAAAATCCTAAAAATTAGAAAATGATAAAAAAATAGAGAAATTCAAAACAAATTATTTTTCAAAAAAAAAAAATGATAAATGATAAAAAAAAATGATAAATGATAACAAATTGATAAAAAAATGCATATTAATAACAGATTAAAAATTGATGAATATGTATGTATATATAGTTGGACGTCGTAAAGCCAAAATAAATGCGACAGAATTGCATATAAACACTTACGAAGGATTTCAAGTTGGCCCGACACGCTTATTAGAAAATGGAGGTGAAACCTATGAAAAATGGATTGATACACTTGCAACTATTATTGTACATAATATGCAATCTGCTCTACAAGATTGTTACAACTCTACAGAGTGGCCTTTTCATCATGTACTAAATATTGACAGAGGTACACAAACAAATCCTGATAATATTCGCAATTGTATAGTTTATATGGTAAAGACGAAATTAGATTTATCTCAGAACGCTGTTCAATGGCGAAATGAAAAGACTGGTCACATATACGACTTTCGAGATTATTATGTTATCGTTTCACAAGAATTATTTCATCTATTCATTCGCCTTCGAAATGCCAAATTATGGCACTACCATCATAGTGATTGTTGGATTGTATCTGGTGCATTTAGTAGTATTACCACAGGCATGCAACGCAAATTTGATATGAAAGAAAGTCCCAATGTATTATCTGCCACCCAGAAACATCCTTACCAAATATTCGCAGAATGTCCATTTTTGCAGAATGAAAATGTATTTAGCACACTCTGTGTTGTTATTCAAGCATTCTCTAAATTGCGTGGAACGTTTGAGAAAAAATTGCGGTCTGAATTACTGAAGACTATACATAACGCCAAAATTGTAGATAGTAGAGTTGACAATCAAAAGGCAATATATATTATTTCAAGAATCATAGCATCACTACTACTGAACTGTACGCCTAGGCATTATGGCAGAATCGAATCAGTTACAACATTCTCTAGCTATATCTATCTCTGTACATATATATATATATATCATAAACATTTTTGGATAAAACAAAAAAAAAAGCTTTTTTACATTGGAAAAGATAGGTGGCTGAAATATAAAATTAAGGATTTATTTTTTGTCAATGAAGAAAGTAAGCGTAACAATGACAATCCGATTGAAATAGATATCCCATTCTACACTACAAATAATACTATACATGAAGATTTTTTATTACTAGCAAATCGAACAGGTACAATATTCAAAACGAAAGATTATCGTTTCCAATGTGGACCATTTGCAAGTTGTTTACAATCTCAAGCTGAATTTGAGAGTAATTTCCAGTTAGGTTTAGTCTAAAGTTAAACTGTCTATATATATATATATATATATAAATGTAGATTGTATCAAGAGCACAATGAATCACGTCATGCACATCCAAAACAAAGACATCGTAATGGTAAATTATATAATAACAAGCGTGGAGGTATTGCACGAAGTGCCAAAGCTTACAAGCAAAGAGATATTCCATGGACACGAAAATATCAAACTGCTGTTAGAGCTGCTCAGGATTGGTTGCAAAGAGGCCAACATGGTAGTAACTTAACAGAAACCGGTCATGCAAATACAGGCCATATATTCCCATATTTGAGCCACAGACGGGTGCATATTGATTATATACCAAGTACACAATTAATGATTAAAAATGCTTTAAATGATCGCAAAACTAAGTATTTAATTAAAGATAAGAGAAATAACCCTGAAAAATATTCAGATGTTGCAACTGCGCACCTTGCAAAGATTGAAGCGTACAATAAAGACACCAGAGGTATTGACGCGATACGTGACGGATTAGATGACTACAACCATGGAATTTTATATTATCCACATATTGATAGAACCCAAGAATATCATTTACAAGGCTTTGATGAGACAAAGTGCTATTCGCGCGTAAGCAAAAAACAAATTGACAATCATGAAAAATTGCTTTACACTGTCTACACATCAAAGAAAACGTTTTATGGAGATTTTAGTGACCCATCACAAATAACAGAAGACTTAGATATTTTATTGTATTTGCAAGAAGAAACTAATTACACATTAACAACGAAAGAAATCAGGCAAATTATCAACACACACTGGTATGATACTGATAATGAATTTGATTTGGATGAAGATGATTTTGTTGATGAAGAAATGAGTAAAAAGTCACATAAATTTGATGAAATTGTAAATGCAGATAGATCACATCCAATGTTCACAACAGCCACACATGGTTATCGATATCCAAATAACCCCCTGTACGAAAATATCAAGACTATAAATTCTTTTTCCCAAAAAACAGACACAAAGAGTGCGCGTCAAGCACGCGAGTTATTTACAAATGTATTGCGTCAAAACACTAAAACAAATAATACTAAAAAAACCAAACAAAAAGCAGGTAGTACGCCACGAAAAAACAGATTGAAGAGGCCGGAAACAAATAAGAACAATGAAAAGAAAGAGGAGAGGAGAAACGCGAAGAATAAGAATATACGGAATCATGACTATAACCTTCGCTCGCGAAAAAAGAAGTTTGCAAATCCCGAAACATCACTGTCATATGCTGATATTCAGCGAGTGACAAATGAAGAAAAAAGTTATCAAGACAAAATTCGAGCGATGAATGTATGTAATTTTATTGTTTGATTTGGAATCACATTTACCACGACAAAACTCAGGAGAGAATTTCTGATATTGCAAATGCTGAACCTTTACAGTCATATCAACTGATTCCGGACAATATTATCACTAATTCATTAACATGTAAACAACATGGACATTATGCTGCGAGTGAAGGGTGTTATTTAGAAAATAGATACAGACCAAGATGTAGTCAAAACCCGACTATGCCGGACTATCCATTTGAAGAAATCGCAGATAAAATGGGAGTGAAGTATGCAAGGAAAACATGTCCAGAGTGGTCAGATAAAGATATTCGTAAATTGCTTAGGAAAAATTTAAAAGTGGGCAAATTGTTGTCAGTGTACTGGTGGACGAGAAGAATCAATAATCAAAGTGTATGGGCAGTTGGTATTCAGAATTTTGAAAATATAGGAACAGTGAAGGTATTAATACTATACAAATATATACTAAACATACTATACATACTATACTAATACTAATATACTCTAGAAATTCCTACCAGCTATTAATGTAGCCAATGGAGGTCTGCGTAATAAACATGCAATCACCAATGACAGTTTAATCAATGAGTGGAATTCTAAGCCATATAGTTTTTTGCATCCGCCGATCATTATTAGACCTAGCGTTTGAGTCTCTATCCATATTAATGTATTTATGGAACTAGTATATACATATATATCTGTATATATATATATATATAGTCAACGCCACCAATCAAAAAAATTATTGTGGCAATGAAAGAAACACTTTGTGCATTTTGTGCATTACTTGTAACTCTCAAAAATTCCCAAAATTTTAGGCATTGTAAATATTGCGGAGATGCAGTCTGTAACAAGTGTATGCCTGTCAAAGCAAAAAAAGAAGAAGAAAAAAAAGAAGAAGAAGAAAAAGGAAAAAAAAGAAGGGCACCAAAATATGCATGTTTTCAATGTCGATACAATCCCTTTTATGCAACGATCAAATTGGAAATCAAATTTGAACCGTGTACTGGCTTAATGTTACAGAGATCAAAATTTAAATCGATTGGAGAGGAATTGAAATCTAATCAACGCGATGAAAGAAAATCATTGGCAAATAATTACAATCGAAGAGATAACAATGATTATCATCGTCATCATCATCATCGCCATCATCGTGAGAGGAAGAAGCATTCACATCACCGTAAAAGAAGTAAAAGAAGAAGTGATTCAGAGGAGTTTCAGGATGAAGTTGATGATTTTGATTAAACTTTGTTTACACTCGTTCTAGTTATTTCTTATTAAATTTTTTGTTTTCTTTTTTGATTTTTTTTTTTATATTTTTTTTTCTAACTTTAAAAAAAAAAAAAAAAATTACTCTTATTTACAAAACAATCTGAGGACTGTTACGCTTAATGTCTGAGGAACTTCCTTTCTCTGATGAGTTCTGTCATATTGTTATCAAACAAACAGAAAATTGGTTTAAATGGCATTTAAACAACGTTAATTTTTTTATCTGGAGAGATTGGGGATATCCTATCAGATGTGATAAAAAAAGGCAGCGCTTAATCATAGGCATCCAAGCAAAAGAACGTATCCATGCGATGTGCAGAGATTCCTTTATTAAGAAATATTTTGTTTTTACTGAAAATATTGAAATATTACATACTGCCGCCTATAGTGAGTTTTTATTAGAGCTTAATCGAAGAGATCCACGAATACTAACTGACACCAGTGGCGATGAAACAATTAGTAAATCATATAATTTTTGCATTAAACAGGTCAAAAGACAGATTAGTTTCGCGTTAGGTTTTCGAAGAAGAGGAAATTTATATGATTATCATAGTTGTTTATTTAATGCAGCCTATCGAATTAAAGATATTCAAATTACACCAAAAAATGTATATTTACCGATATTTATTTACACGGGATTGGTTGAGATTGCATATAAAAAACATTTTTGGTATAAATGTATTAAAAATTGTTATAAATTGATGATTTATTCAAAAGTTACTACGAAAGTTTATCAGCGAAGAATTGAAGACGTATTATCTACGAAGAAATTTGCAATCAGTTGGAAGAAGAAACGTTTAGTGTATAATTCTCAAATTGTCATTTGTGGTTTTTCAATTTTAAAAAAAAAATATGATTCAAAAAGAAATTCAATTTTAAACATATATATGAAAAAAAAATGCGCATTTTGTAAAGAGATTTGTAGAAAGACCAACCATTGCACAAAAGAATTTGTTAAGAATAAAAAATGCAAAAGATGTCAAAAAGTATTTTATTGTTGTCGAAATCATCAGAAAATTCATTGGAAATCAAGTCATAAATTTGTGTGTGGTGTATAATTGTAATTTTTTTTTTGTTTTTTTTTCACCATCTCATAACAAGCCAGAAATGTTAGTGAAAATCTATACCTCCTTGCAGAATGATTTCAAGAAGATGATTAAGACATAGATTTAAAGAATGTGTTTCAAACCTTTTGAACTTCCAGCAATTAAAGTTATGATGATCTTAATATTAATAGAAATTTAATAAAAAAGAAAATGAAAATTTACTTAATAAGATAAATGAAAAAATCATAAAAATGAATAGTAGAATTTAGAGTTTGATTCAGAAAAATGCAAAAAAAAAAAAATAAGAAAAATTAATAAAAATAAAAAAAAGAATTGAAAAAAAAAAAAAAAAAAAAAAAAAAAAAAAAAAAAAAAAAA
>PJEL010005322.1_pt1 | contig 10406 bp, 6 predicted proteins | sample 1853271 | NCBI WGS metagenome assembly PJEL01 (sample SAMN08108733, study PRJNA415343) | Invertebrate metagenome, whole genome shotgun sequencing project. | host: Globobulimina | place: Sweden: Gullmar Fjord | collected 2015-08 | reverse complement strand
GCCCATACCGCCGCCCATGATCGGCAGTGCAATCAGCAGACCTTGCACAGAGAGGCAGTTGAAGAGGAGAACCGAGCATGCACGATCAACATTTGAGTAATGGAAAATTTCAGGCTTATATTTGACCCAGTAATCATTTTAATTTTAAATTGTTAAATAAATTTAAGGAGGAAAACAACATGAGTAAAATTATCGGAATAGATCTTGGAACAACCAATTCTTGCGTGGCAATCATGGAAACTGGTGATGCCAATGTAATCACCAACCCCGAAGGCGGACGCACAACACCTTCCATGGTAGCGATTTCAGACACGGGTGAGCGATTGGTCGGACAAATCGCTAAAAGACAGGCCGTCACCAATCCCGAAAACACGGTGTTCGGTGTCAAACGCCTCATCGGCCGCAAATGGGATTCAAAAGAAGTGCAGGACGATGCCACGGTGCTGCCGTATAAAGTCGAAAAGGCATCCAACGGCGATGTGCGTATCAACCTGCGCTCAAAGCAATACAGTCCGGCGGAAATTTCATCCTTTATTCTGGCCAACATTAAGAATTCAGCCGAAGAATACCTGGGAGAGAAAATTACAGATGCCGTCATCACCGTACCGGCCTATTTCAGCGACAGCCAGCGGCAGGCAACCAAAGACGCCGGCAAGATAGCCGGCTTGAATGTGTTGAGAATTATTAACGAACCGACGGCGGCTTCGCTGGCTTATGGATTGGACAAGAAAAAAGATGAAACGATTGTTGTGTTCGATCTGGGCGGCGGCACCTTTGATGTTTCGGCACTGGAAATCGGTGACGGGGTTTTTGAAGTTAAATCCACCAACGGTGACACCCATCTGGGCGGGGAGGATTTTGATTTAATTCTGATTGATTTCCTGGCAAACGAATTCCAAAAGGAACAGGGAATCGACCTCAGAAACGATAAAATGGCGCTGCAACGGCTCAAAGAGGCTGGGGAAAAGGCCAAAATCGAATTGTCCTCATCCATGCAAACGGAAGTCAATCTACCGTTTATCACCGCCGATTCCAATGGTCCCAAGCATCTGGCCCTAAAAATTACCAGAGCCCGGCTGGAAAATCTGGTGAGCAGCCTGCTCGATAAACTGGAAGCTCCCTGCCTGACCGCCTTAAAAGATGCCGGCCTGACCGCCAATGAAATCAATGAGGTAATTCTGGTCGGTGGAATGACCCGTATGCCGGGGGTCCAGGAGCGCGTAAAAAAGATTTTCGGCAAAGAACCCAACAAGGGTGTCAATCCGGATGAAGTCGTTGCGAGGGGTGCTGCAATCCAGGGTGCTGTTTTAAAGGGTGATATGCAGGATGTTCTGCTGCTTGATGTGACGCCCCTGTCCCTGGGAATTGAAACCTTAGGCGGCGTGATGACGAAGCTGATTGATAAAAATACCACCATTCCTGCAAAAAAAAGCCAGACCTTTTCAACAGCCGAAGACAATCAGCCGGCCGTGTCGGTTCATGTGCTGCAGGGGGAGCGCGAAGTGGCATCAGGGAATAAAACTCTCGGACGATTTGAACTGACCGGGATTAGCCCGGCGCCCCGTGGCGTTCCGCAGGTCGAAGTTTCTTTTGACATCGATGCCAACGGAATCGTGGAAGTATCGGCCAGGGATCAGGCTACCGGAAAGCAGCAGTCGATTCGGATTACACACTCATCGGGTCTGTCTCGGGAGGAAATTGATCGTCTGGTCAAGGACGCCGAGCTTCATTCCACCGAGGATCTCAAGAAAAAAGAGCTGATAGATGCCCGCAATGCAGCCGATGGATTAATTTATACCACTGATAAATCGCTGGCAGAACACGGTGATAAAGTTGATCCCAACACCAGAGCCGAAGTCGAAAGCGCTGCCGGCGACCTGAAGCGCGAGATGGAAGGTGACAACATCGCTGAAATAAAACGATTGACCGAAACGCTGACCCATGCCTCGCATGAGATGGCACAGGTAATGTATCAGCAGACCGGCCCCTCCTCGACCGGACAGCAAACCGCTGATAGTGCCGGCGATGCTCGCAGACCGGCCTCATCCGCTGATACTGAGGAGGTGGTTGAGGCCGAGTACGAAGAGGCAAGTTAGGGGCTTCGCCCCAATTGGAATGCTGGAATATTGGAAAAATGGGTTTTGGGATACTGGAGTGTTGGGTTAATGGGAATAGTCTTCTTGACGGTAAAATTAAAAATGGATAATATCCTTTAAAAAACCCACTATTCCATCATTCCAATATTCCATTATTCCATGACTGAGGCAAAAACTCAGACCACAAAAAGTATCCTATATTTTCAATAAGTTGTAGAAATTCCAAGACGTTTTAATAACCAACCGGCGGCAGGATCGAATCCTGCCGCCGGTTGGACTGATAAAAAAATATTAGAACGTTTGGTCCAAGCGATATTAGATGGTATTATTTGCCCGATGAAGTTTCAATAAACTACCGGTAGCGGAACGTAAATATGACAAACGCTCTAACCGGAAATAATATTCAAAATTTTCTGAAAACTTTGACGCAGCCGGGGTATATTGTTAAAAACAGAGTTTATTTGCCCGACCGATAAGCCATCCAGGGTCATATTGCCCGAATCGATCTGCTCTTTAGCTTCGCGACGAATGCGGCTGGTCGTGTGGAGAAGCTTAGCCCGGGTAGCTTCCTGCTCGCTATGCAAAATTATGGCCGCCAGCATCTGGTGTATGTTGCGGCTGGCCTGACATTTCGGATTTTCCACCACAATCGGTGTAAACCCCCGAGCTGCTTTGCGCACCAAATTATCAAAGGGTATCGTTCCCAGAATCCCGATATCAAGAAAGCACTTATCTTTTACCAGTTTCTGCATAGTCTCGGCAATCCGCAGATCCTGTTTGCCTTCGGTCATATTCAGGACGATTGACAAGCGAAACTGGTCAAACTGTTTTTTCAGTTTAAAAAGCGCCTGGGGATCCCTAGCACGCACCTGCTGATAGATAAAATCAAGAGAATAATTTTCTGCTTTTTCAAGCGAGCCGTCTCTGATTTGCTCTGCCAGATTCTTGAGTAATTTATGTTCCGAAAAAAATCGATCTAAAAACCTGTTAAAAACAACTTTCACAAAAGTATAGCTGTCTAGCACCGATGCCGGTTCTGTGCCGGAAACGACAATCTTTTGGTCTGCCAGCAGAAAGAAATCCAGACCATTATAAGTCGTATCACCCCCCAAATCGACGACCAGAAAATCGGTCTCCAGCTCTTTTAGGTGGCGCACAATTTTAAGCTTCTGTGAATAGGGCAGATTAGCACTTCCCAGCTTCGAAGAATCCCCCCCGATCAATGACAATCCGTTGAATGCCGTGGGCGTGAGGATGTCTTTGAGCGAATCGACTTTTTTGTCCAGAAAATCGTTCCAGGTTTTTGCAAGACTTTTGACACCGGTGTAAAGATGGACATCGGCACCGCCAAGGTCGAGATCCGCCAGCACCACTTTCTGGCCTAAAAGTGCCAGGCCGACCGCCAGATTGGCCGCAAGCATGGATTTACCGACGCCTCCTTTGGCGCCTCCCACCGCAATAATCTTTTTGTTGCTTTTTTTAGCCACTGACGCATGCGGTTTAGTTTGAAACTCTTTGGCCGGCAGTATCACGTTCATTAAAGATTTTGTTGAAGCTTTATCCACCGGTAACAGTTTGGCCCGCTCAACGAGGGTCCCCGGAGAGACAGCCGGAGCTGTTTTCGATGATTCAGCAGTCTTCGCAGGAGACGGATCGGGGGTAGATTTCACCTGTTCAACCGGTTGCATTGGCGCCATGGTCGGTTTTGGCAGATGGGTTGCCGTGGGCTTTTTTTCTTGCCCATCAGGATCAGCGTTAGACAATTCAGATGGGGGCTTTTGCTTTTCAGTCGGCTCCAATGGTGAACCGGCTGTTTTGAAATTTTCTATATTTTGATCGAAGATCAAAAAGGCACCTCCTCATTTCAGGTTGATCGATCAGATAGGAATTTAAGTCAAATACCACAAAAGTGCATCGGCGACTGAAAATATTGATATAGATCCATAACAGAGAGCAAAGTTTATGCCAATAGATTGTATATTAGATTATAATTTTATTCATCACATGATTATGGTGGGTTACAAGGATGTGTGGACATGAATTGGAGAGAAGGGAAGTCAATAATTTGACAATGGGAAAAAATTGGCGGCAACCGCCCTGAGAACTTTGGCCGAAATCAAAAATGACCAAAATCGATCAAGCTGCAGACAATTCGAATAGTTCTCCACCATGTTGGCCGCCTTTCAATTATAGCCGGTAAATTCCATGAGGTGTTTTTACCTCATTACCCATTATCATTTCTTTGATTGCCGGTGTTACCTTTGAAATTGATAATAATTAATTTAACTTATCCGAGCTACACTCATTCGGCAATTCCCATTTTTTTGCGTTTTACATTTATATTCAAATGTGATAGCGAATATAGATTGAAATATTACTTTTTATGATAATATTGCATAAGTAATGAAAAGTTTACTGCAATGGAAACGCACAAAGGCGCATGAATACAAAATCGTTCTTCGAAAAAATGTGCACTTTTTCAGAGCGGATTAATTAAGGTGGCATAAAATGGAAGATAATGGAAATAAATACTGGGAGGATAGCGGCAGTTTACCCCAGCCTTCCCCGCATGATTTACGAGGACGCCAATCAGTGCGGGCGACATTTAAGTTATCAACCAGAGCCATAGAAGCGATGAGTATCGTATCTGTTCATCTGGGAATTAAACAAAAATCCCTTTTTGACCATTTAATCGAAGATGCACAGACTTTAAGCCACATTGCCCGGGAAATAGAGTCGGAGAAATTTCGCACCATAAGCCGGGTACAGAAAACATTTGTGGTCAGCCGTCGAACGCTTTCCTGTCTTGATGAAATCTCAAAGCAGTTCCAAGCCCCCCGTGACGCACTGGTGGAATATTCAATTCAGCGGTTGTTGCCGGTAATTGCTCAGGAAAGGGAAAGGCATCGAAGACGCAAAGAAATCTTAAATGATATGAATGAGCATCTGGCAGACGGCCTGAAAATCTTGCAGAAATCCAAATCACTTCTGGGAGAGGATGACCCGGTTTTCATCAGGCTGGCGTCAGCTTTAAAGTCATTGGCGAATGCCCAATCCAATGTGAATGCATTTGTCGAAAAAGGAGATATCATAGAGGATTTCTAGCGTGGGTTCAACGTTCACCGTTTAAAGGTTGTCTGGCTGCAATACCCCAACCCGGTTCCGGAGAATAATTGAATATTGAAGATTGTAAATTGAATATTTGTTGATGTCGCTTCGCTCCGTCCATTTTAAAATCAAAAGAATACCTCAAACCCGACGAAATCCTCCTAACCTTTGAACCCTGAACCTTGAACCCTGAATCCTGAACCCTGAACCCTTGAACCTTGAACCCTGAACCTAGGCCCCCCTCCCCTTTGTTTTCGATATATATACGGAAATCGCGACAATAGCTCCACCGGCAATCATACTGATTCTGTCACCGAATGTGACGCCATATAAAAAGTCAAGCGCTCCGAGCGCGATAAAAGCAGGAAGAATAAACTTGTTCATAATTTTATTGAGTTACCCGATATTAGACTGGACCAAACCTGCCAAGCACGGGGTAATTTTGAACAAGGGCTCATTTCAGTTTGCCTAAATTGCACTTCATCAAATATGCACCGCCCTCATGCGGTATGAGTTCGTGCGAATCCATTTCGATGTGGTGCACAATCTCAAAACCATGCCGCTTATACAGTTTTTGAGCGTCAGTGTTATCTGCCAGCACGATAAGACTTAATGCGTCAAACCCATCCTCACCGGCTTTTTTTTTAGTCAATGATATGAGCTTGCTGCCAATGCCTTTTCCCCGAAATTCCTGATCTACTCCCAGAGTATCAAGATACAGGCTGTTTTCAACTCCGGAAGTAAAAATATTTTCAACGTGTTTCAGCCGATCCGGTGGGAAAAATTCTCTCATGCCGCTGCTGATGCGATGGAAGTGCGAGGGGTATGAGAGGGACATCCCGACAACTTTCTGACCGGACTGCGCCACGATAGCATCTCGAAAGGTGTGATGGTCCCGGTCCACAGACAGGTTGTGGGCCACAATTTGAACCGGCGTTTGGCCCGGAATTAGATCATGGAACAAAAATTCCACCACACCATCGGAGGCGATGTCAACAAATTCCGCCAGCCTGGCGCAGTCTTCTTTCCTGCCGGTACGATAATCAATGTTCATTTAATTTATTCGCCCTGAAAAAAGGCCCGTTTAGGGTTTAATATTATTCTTTCAAAATTGAAGATAGTTGTCAGATCGAAGCTGCTGCGGATAAATTACATTATGCTGCGCATTTTGTTTTTCTTTTTTTTTATTTCAAAATAGAATCGCTGCGCTTGATCTTTTTTCTAAAATAGACAGAATGCATTCCTTCGATATTCGACATTCATGATTCGATATTCGATATTCGCTTTTTTATAAATACTGTAGCAAAATTCTCATTTTCGATTAAACTGGCCGATTCGGCGGCAAGCGGCTGAGCTGCCCTCTGCCCTCTATCTCCTCTTTCCCACTTCCCGCCGGGGCGTAGGCATAGGCCCCTATGGGCCGGAGGCCGGAGGCCGCATTCCGACCTCCGACTTTATAAACCGCTGTCTTCCGTCGTCTGATCTAGCGGGGTTCCAGTAAGAGAACGCCTTCCTCCGTATTCATATCCATCCGAAATCGCTGCAGGTAATTGAGCCCCAACAGGCCCCAATCGGGTTGATGCGGAATGTCCAACACCAGCGCCTTGACATTGTTGACCTCCCAGCCCTCTATGGCGATCGAAGAAATAATCACTTCCGGTGCGTACTGAACACCACCGGCTGTGAAGACTTTCCTTTTGGGATTAGGAATTGCCAGACCAAGCTCTAACGCGGTGGAACGCGGTATGGTTACCATCGATGCTCCGGTGTCAACAATAAACTTTTGAGTTGAACTTCGGTTTAAGGTAGCCGACACCGGTATTTGACTGGAACCGGGGCTAAAATTTATAACGATCTTGCCCTCCTGCCCTTTTATATCGGAAATTTGATTTTGCAAATTTTTGATTTTATCGTCTAACGAGGCCGGATACTCTTGCATTGCCAGAATATCCTCCGCTTCAGCCCAGTTATTTTCGGCCAGTGCCAGCTGAACACCCATCAGATGGATATTAACGTCATCCGGTAGCCTGCCGCCGCCGAGTCGATAGGCGCTCCAGGCTGCCTGCAGGTTACCCTGATTAAATAACGCAGTGATCCAATTTTGATAAAGCTCCGAAAAGAATTTAGTCAGCAGGATCGAATCCGGCTCACTAACTTTCGGTAAACCATCGACCACATTTTCAACCAGTTCGATAGCTTCATCAAAACCATAACTGCGTGCAGTTGCCCGGGTCACATTCAGTAATAAACCGACATCGGCAGCTTCTATCAAAAATTGAGATTCGAAAATATTAGCCACCTCTCGGTTAAAACCGGCTTTGGACGCAGCCACCACCAGTTTGTTCATACTTTCCAGCACAGATTTAGTTTGTAGATGCGCCGGAGTTTCTGCGGCAGAGAGCTTGGGGTCATATCTGAAAGCACCGGCAAATGCTTCCAATCGTTCAATATTCGAGTAATCTGACCCCATGGCAAGCGCCCGGGTAAATTCTTCCTCTCTGCTGTTGGCAAATGTAATTCGATAAAAATCATCCACCCGGATTTCAGGCTGCAGGTACTTGCCTTCATCACCGTGCCAGACGAAGGCTCCGGCGACCATATCGCCGAAGGTCCAGCCAACAACCCGATCTTGCTGCATTAAAACACCACTATCACGAATATCTCCGGTCAGGATACCTTCGGTGAAATATCCCTGCACGTTTGGATTTTCCAGCGCCACAGTTTCTGAAGTGTTAATCGATATTAAGGAAAGCCAGGTTAATTGCTCATCACCGGTCCAGGGGTGAAGTTCGGGCCCGTCGATTTGAATATCTTCTGAAATGCGCCATAGCCCGACTTTTTCGTAGTCATTATAAATGCCGGCCCAAACACTCACCTCGAGTTCAGATCCCACTTTTAAAACCCATTCAGCCCCCCCCAGGCATGCCCGGGTAGGCAACGCTATCCAGCCGCCGCCGATAACCGGCACCGGTATTTCATTGATTGTCTTCCCGTTGATATCTTTGATGAAAACGACTCCGACCGGAATCTTGGTCTTCGATGGTGTGCTCAGCGAGATAGCTTCATCTTTTATTAGCGGAATCTCTTTTTTCGGTGTTTTGGCCTCGGCTGTGCGGGGAGCAGGTGTTTCGGTGGCCGAAATTTCTATCGGCGCTTTTTGTTGCGGCTCGGGTTCAGTATTTTGCCGGTAGAAGTAGACCATGACGCCGGCAACGCAAACAACCAAAAAAACAAACCATGACCAATTGAAATTGCTGCTGGATGGAATGAGTAGCCGCGTGCCACAGTTTAAACAGAAATTGGAATCGAGAGGATTGGCCGTCTTACATTTCGGGCATGTTAAGACTTCGTCACTTTCGGGTAAAACTATTTGTAGGTCATTATCTGCCATTTGCCTGTTAATGTTCACCGGGTAAGGTCTTCAGTAAACAGCATTAAAAGTCTGATATCAGATCCGCTTCTCAGGTTGATCACCTGGTTGACATTATAGAATTCAAACGAAAACAGTTTCGCATATATCCATGTTTTCAGCAAGCCCATACCTGGATTTTGCAGGCTAACGTCAAAGCCAGCCCTAGCTGAATTACATAGAAGAGAATTCTTTTAAGACCTAGGTTGAGAGGTTCAGCGTTCAAGGTTCTGGGTTGGGGCACCATAACCGGCTGTTAGTAAAAGGGAAATATGTTGATTGGTGCAAATGTTTCGATTAAGCGAGCAACTTTATTTGTTCCAGGCAATTAACGGTTTAAAGGATGCCGTCTTCCACAGTCGACTCGAATGAACTGGTCGCCTGCCGACTTCCAGTTTCTGTCATCTGTCCTCTGCCTTCTGCCATCTGCTTTATTTTTCCCACTTCCCGCCGGGGCGTAGGCATAGGCCCCTATGGGCCGGAGGCCGCATTCCGATTTCCGACTTCATTACCCTCTGCCACTTCCGGTACGACAAATAATTTCAGCCCCTCTATCTTTTTAACCCGCACCCACGTGTTTTTTTCAATTGGATGTTCACCGAACATTTTTTCAGCCTTCCAGCGTTCGCCCTGAACCAGGATGTAACCGATAGGCGCCAATCTTTCTTTGGTGATCCCCCTTAATCCGACCATTGGGTGGAATACTTCAGGCCGAGCATGGTCATAGGCCCGCCAGGTAAATGGAAACAGGATAACCTCCTTGGCAATCCACAAGACAATGAGGGCTGCGCGGAGCCAGAGTGGCATCGGCACCCAATTCTGAACAATAATCAATATCAGAATCAATACCACCGTTCCGGGAATTGTGAGCAATCCATATCGGATGTATACCCGGGAAGGGATTTCTTTCAATCTTTTCAGCATTGGCTATAATGCCATCTCAAATATTAATGGTTTGACTGAAGGGGATTGCCAGAGAGTTGAGATGCAAAAATAGCAGATCGCAAAAATCAAACCACGGACTGGCATTCAGACAACATGGATCCGGACATCGCGGGCAGGTTTCCAGACAGAGGTCTTCCAGCAAGCTAAAGATCGACTCCAATCTAAGAAACAGCTAAAGCCGTGGAGAGCTTAACTTACCGGAATATCGCTGGTTGAGGTGGTCAATACTGCGTTTGGCTTCCTGCCAAGCCGGTTTTGCGCCCCAGGGTGGGGCAAATTGTACAGATTCAGTTGATCTCATTTAGCGGCGCTCGCCACATCAATTTGCAATCTTCAATTTCCAATTCTCCGCCTCCGGCAGATCCGGTTTAGTATCTTAGCTGTTAGTTTTTTGCATTTTATGTCAAAACATTTTCATCACGAAAACACGAAATTTTGAAAGCACGAAATTTATCTCGTTTTTTTTCGTGTTTTCCTCCTTTCGTGTTTTCGTGATTAATCCTTTTTGGTTCCGGCTTGCCCGGGTTAGGTGTTTGGCTGCAAATAATCGCTGACCTGCATAAACGTATCAGGTGTGGCGACCAGCAGGGGATCGTCGATCCTTTGCCCGTCCAGATATTCGTTTAGATAAAAATCACATCCATCAAATTTACAAATTTTGCCCCCCGCTGCCTCGATGATCACCCGGGCCGCCGCCATTCCCTGGAATGATTCATTGGCGATAACCGCCGCGTCGGCACGGCCGCTGGCGATATAGCATATATGAGCTGAAGCACATCCCAGATTGCGGATTTTGCCTGGAAATGTCGAACGATAATGCTCATGAAAACGCGAAAAGGTAAATAACA
>PJEL010005321.1_pt1 | contig 10407 bp, 8 predicted proteins | sample 1853271 | NCBI WGS metagenome assembly PJEL01 (sample SAMN08108733, study PRJNA415343) | Invertebrate metagenome, whole genome shotgun sequencing project. | host: Globobulimina | place: Sweden: Gullmar Fjord | collected 2015-08 | reverse complement strand
TTTGAAGATTTCTGTACCTGTTTCAATGACGCGGATGTCGTCATAGTGGCAGACATTTATGCCGCAGGGGAAGAGCCCCTGGAAGGGATCAGTCAGGAAAGTTATGTGGAAGGACTGCGTACTCGCGGACATCAAAGAGTTCTATCGTTACCAGGTCCAGAACATTTGGCTGATCTGGTTGAGCAGGAAACGACCGTTGGCGATGTTGTTGTCTGTCTTGGCGCAGGATCAATTTCCCTCTGGGCTAACAAACTTCCCTCAGAACTGGCTGCCCGTCAGGATCTGGAGGATGGGTTGTTATGATGACGGCTGAGAAAATACCGGTTCTTATCGACCAGATGCCTTCTGTGGAAGGCAGGTTGAGGGCGGATGCGGATTTGTCCAAAGTCACCTGGTTTCAGGTTGGCGGTACTGCTGATGTCCTGTTTAAGCCGAGTGATGAAGTGGATTTGTCCCAATTTCTTGAAAAACTTCCAGACGAGGTTCCTGTCTTTACATTAGGTGTTGGCTCAAACCTTCTGGTAAGGGATGGCGGGTTTCGGGGTGTGATCATCCGTCTAGGGCGCGATTTTACAAAAATGGAAGTTCTCGAAGGCAATCAGCTGCGTGTTGGTGCCGGGGCACTGGATGGTAATGTCGCTCGATTTGCCGCAGAAGCCGGATTAAGCGGAGCAGAATTTCTAAGTGGCATTCCCGGTGGCATCGGCGGTGCTTTACGGATGAATGCCGGTGCTTATGGTTCGGAAATGAAGGATATTGTTCAGTCGGTTGTTGCTTATGATCGAACGGGAAAGCGGCACGCGCTTAACGTTGAGGATATGGGTTTTTCCTACCGCCATTCTAATATTTCCAAAAACTGGATTTTCACGGAAGCAGTGCTTCATCTTCGGCAGGGAGATCGCGCCTTGATCGACGCCAAAATGAAAGAAATTGCCGTTAATCGTGAAGACAGTCAGCCCGTTAAAAGCAGGACAGGCGGATCGACTTTTGCCAATCCTACAGGCAAAAAAGCGTGGGAACTTATTGATGCTGTCGGGGCCAGAGGTTTAGCGGTTGGCGGCGCGCAAATTTCACAAAAGCATTGTAATTTTCTGATCAATACTGGCGGAGCGACCGCGCATGATATCGAAGCGGTGGGCGAAGAAGCAAGGCGCCGTGTTTTTAGAGAATTTGATACACTTCTTCGGTGGGAAATTGTTCGAATTGGGGAAGCCTTGCCAGAATATGAAGGAATATCAGCATGATGCATGTCGCGGTACTGATGGGAGGATGGTCAGCTGAACGCGAAGTGTCACTTGATAGCGGTGCCGCTTGTGCAAAAGCATTGGAGCGTTGCGGTTTTGAAGTGACCACCATCGATGTTGAGAAGAATATAGCGGCTGTTCTTGAACAGACACAACCGGACGTGTGCTTTAATGCACTGCATGGACGATATGGTGAAGACGGTTTGATACAGGGTGTGCTGGAAATTTTGGGCATTCCCTATACCCATTCGGGTGTTTTGGCATCATCCTTGGCGATGGATAAACCTGTTGCAAAAACACTGTTTGCAGCTGCTGGTATGAGATGCGCCGAGGGACGTATTTTTTCGCGTAAGGAAATTCTGGATGGGGCCACATATCCTAAGCCTTTTGTGATTAAACCTCTCAATGAAGGATCAAGTGTTGGCGTCACCATTCTTTTGGAACATGAAAATAGAACTCTAGCGGATATTCCCTGGACGTTTGGAAATGAAGTGTTGATCGAGACCTATATTCCGGGTCGGGAAATACAAGTGGCGGTGATGGGTGGTCAGGCTCTTGGTGCTGTGGAAATTAGGCCCCTTGGGCGGTTTTATGACTATGAAGCGAAATATACCTCTGGCAAGGCGGAGCATCTGATGCCCGCACCACTGCCCAAAGATCAATATGAAGAAGTCATGGAATTGGGCCTTCGTGCACACAATGCCCTGGGATGTAAAGGCGTGAGTCGTACGGATTTCAGATTTAGTGATACCGGTAGCGGGGAGGGGGAATTCTACATTCTTGAAACCAATACCCAGCCAGGTATGACTGAGCTAAGTTTAGTGCCGGAAATTGCCGCAAATTCCGGAGTTTCATTTGAGGATCTTGTCCGTTGGATGGTGGAGGATGCGTCATGCAACCGATAAGTATTAATCCGGGTGATCGCCCAATACGCAACCCTAAAGTCAGACGTAAGTCCAAGCCAAAAACTCGGGCGAAAAAGCAAGTAATCAACAAAGAACTGTCGCTTCTTTCAAATATGTTGAGCGGATTTCAGAGTGTACTTTCTGGATTTGGCAAAGTGATGTCTCGCACCAAGGCTAAAAAGACGAGGAAAAAATCATCATCGCGCGTGAAAGGGCACCGTAATTGGAGCAGAGTGGCCTTGCTCGGGGGGATTTCTCTCGCGATTATGTTGCCGATCGCCAGTGGTGGATATTATATTGTCCAAAATTCACTTGTTGAAAAAACACTGACTTGGCTGGATGACACGCAAAGAAACATCGTTGTCGCGTCAGGACTGACAATACAGGAAGTCAGTGTTTCCGGGCGGGAGAGAACCGTCTCAAAATCTCTTTTCAAGGCGTTGAATGTTTCGCGAGGGGACAGCATTTTGAACTTTGATCCAGAATCGGCTCGCGAACGGGTGGAAGCTTTGGGCTGGGTTGAGACAGCGTCTGTAATGCGCCGCTTTCCAGATGAAATTTTTATCCGAATTACAGAGAGGCGGCCGTTTGCTCGGTGGCAGCTTAGCGGAAAAACATCGGTTATTGATCGAAATGGTGCGATTGTGACAAGTACGAATAAGACCGAATTTAAGTACCTTCCGAAAATAGTGGGTATTGGTGCTAATAAAGATGCGGCGGAACTTTTTGACATGCTTTCAAAAACGCCAGCTCTTTTTACCCGTTTGCATAATGCGGTGAGGATAAGAGAACGTCGTTGGAACCTTCAGTTTGATAACGGTGTGACTGTCCTGCTTCCTGAAGAGGGAAGTACAGAAGCTTGGAATGGTCTCAATCGAATGCAGGTTGAGAAAAAGATTTTGAATAAAGGTGTCATGGCGATTGACCTTCGTTCAAAAGAGAAAATATATGTACGTTTGAAACCCGATGATGCGCAATTTCGTCGTGATGCGGGCAATGAAACATGACTGAGATGATAATGTTATTCGCGAGAGTTTGTTAAATATGGCTGCCGGACGAAATGGACCTATAACTGCCCTTGACGTAGGGACCACTAAAATTTGCTGTTTTGTTGCGGTGGAAGAAGCGGGTGGTCTCCGTGTGAAAGGGATTGGCCATCAAGTGGCACGAGGCATGCGCGCCGGTGCTATAACGAATATGGAGATGGCAGAAGAATCCATCCGTTCTGCTGTTGATGCCGCAGAAAGAATGGCTGGTGAGACAATCCGAGAGGTGTATTTGAGTGTCTCTGCTGGGCAATTGGTCTCTCAAACGGTGGAAGTGGACATGTCTCTTGCAGGCCAGGAGATCGGTGATAAGGATTTACAGCGAACTCTCAAAGAAGCGCAATCAAGCTATAAACCTGAAAACAGGACAGTTATTCACGCATTGCCAGTAGGCTACAATGTGGACGGTAATAAAGGAATACGGGACCCACGAGGAATGCATGGCGATAATCTTGGTGTCTCTATGCATATGGTTTCCGCGCAGAATAGCCATCTTCGGAATATCACGACCTGTGTTGAGAGATGTCATCTCAGTATCGCAAAAATTGTTGCCGCACCGTATGCCTCAGGCTTGGCGACATTAGTCGAAGACGAAATGGATCTAGGGGTCACGATTATCGATATTGGGGGCGGATCAACCTCCTTTGCGGTCTTTTACGATGGCGAAATGGTTTACAACGAAGTCATCCCTGTTGGCGGAACTCATGTTAGTAATGATATTGCGCGGGGATTGTCTACGACACTTGCCAATGCGGAAAGAATGAAAACTCTTTATGGCAGTGCTTTGGCAAGCCCAACAGATGAAAAAGAGATCATTGATGTGCCGCTCATCGGTGAAACGGATCATGAAGTCGCGAACCATGTTCCGCGCTCTATGCTTATTGGAATTATCAAGCCCAGAATAGAAGAAATCCTTGAAATGGTGAGGGACCGTCTTGCTGTATCAGGTTTCGAAAAAGTGGCTGGACGTCGTGCAGTTTTGGTCGGCGGTTCGTCGCAACTAGCGGGTGTACAGGATTTGGCAGGGCGAATTTTAGACAAGCAAGTACGTATCGGTAAACCTATACGAGTAAAATCTCTAGCTGACGCAACTGAAGGGCCCGCTTTTGCGACTGCAGCGGGACTTTTATCCTTTGCAGTCAAAGAAAAATTTGCGGATCAAGCGGGGGGCGGAATTGATGAAAAACCCCCGAAAAACAGCCTTTTGCGAATCGGAAATTGGTTCAAGGAGAACTTTTGAATCAAAAAAATTAAAGATTTTTTATCAATATGTAAGAAGTAGGGTTCCATTACCCACAATATTTGGTATTAATTAAGAGTTAGCTTGCGTAAAGAAGGAGGGTAGTACTGTGGGGATCAATTTGTCGGTACCAGATCAAACAGAACTGAAGCCTAAAATTCTGGTGTTGGGTGTTGGGGGCGCTGGCGGAAACGCGGTTAACAACATGATCAAATCAGAGCTTCAGGGTGTTGAGTTTGTTGTTGCGAACACCGATGCTCAGGCATTGAAGCAAAATTTGGCAGAAGCAAGGATACAACTTGGGGCTGAGCTTACGTCAGGCCTTGGTGCTGGATCGAAACCTTTTGTGGGAGCAGGAGCCGCTGAAGAAGCGCTTGATGAAATCGTCTCTCACCTTAAAGGTGTCAATATGTGTTTCATTACCGCCGGCATGGGCGGTGGAACTGGAACAGGAGCCGCTCCGATCGTTGCGAAAGCAGCTAGAGAACTTGGGATTCTGACAGTTGGTGTCGTTACCAAGCCTTTCCAATTTGAAGGCAATCACCGGATGCGGATCGCTGATGCCGGTATTGAAGAACTCCAGCAATATGTGGACACACTGATTATTATTCCTAATCAGAACCTGTTCCGAATTGCGAACGAAAAAACCACTTTTGCAGATGCCTTCAATATGGCGGATGATGTCCTTCATTCTGGTGTACGGGGCGTTACCGATTTGATGGTTATGCCAGGGCTGATAAACCTTGATTTTGCTGACGTGAATACTGTCATGAGCGAAATGGGTAAAGCCATGATGGGAACCGGTGAAGCTTCCGGTGAAAACCGGGCCATCGAAGCAGCCGAAGCGGCTATTTCCAATCCTCTTCTGGATGATGTTTCCATGAAAGGCGCACGCGGTGTGCTGATTAACATCACCGGCGGCATGGATCTCACTCTTTATGAGTTGGATGAAGCAGCCAACCGTATTCGCAGCGAAGTTGATCCAGATGCCAACATCATTGTCGGATCAACATTTGATCAGTCAATGGACGGTCCGATGCGCGTTTCTGTTGTTGCGACCGGCATAGATGCAGGTGAAAACCAGCACCATGTTGCACCAAATGTGACCTCCTTGTTGAAGGTGACTGGTGATGGCGTAAGGTCTACGGGTGGTTGGTCCGGTGGTCACACTGAGTTACCTCTTCCCGGAACCGGATCCCTGGTTGCGAGCGGATTTGGCGCTTCTGTTCCTGAAGGTGTTCCTGCGGGACAACCAATGTTGAGTGGTCAGGAAGTAAGCCCCACAACCGAATTTGAAGTAGGGACTACAGAAAGTTATTCATCTGACAGCAATCTTGCATTGGATGTTGAGCCTGATCTTCTTTCTGATGTTGATCTTGGAATGGAAGAAAGCGACAGGACTGGCTCCGAACCGGTCTCGAAAGAAGCTCCTTTCAAAGCACCGCCAGTTATTAAGGTGGAGAAAAGATCTGAGGGACTCCTCAATCCGGATGCACGAGAGAGCGCAGCTGCGGCGCCTCGCAAGAAGAGAAAAGGCCCTAGCCTTTTTGAACGAATGACAGGCGTTGGCCGCATGACCCGAAAAGCAGAGGCAGAACGGGAAACACGCGAAGTTGCTGAAAGTCAAAGCGAAACTGTTCGAAGAGCAGAACCCGCTGCGCCAAAGCAACCCGTTGAAAAACCAATTGCGACACCTCAAAAACAAGAGGCTTTGTCTCCTTCTGTGCGAATAGAACAGAAGAAAGAAGATGAAGATCTTCTGGATATCCCCGCGTTTCTGCGGCGCCAGGCAAACTGATCCTTCTTCAGTCTGATCTGATGAAGTAATTGGAAGTAAAAATGATGGCCAATGCGATGCATAAATCGCATTGGCTTTTTTATTATTACGAATTTCTAATAAAAAAGCCAAATAGATTGTTTCATATGAGAAATATTTGGTAACAAAGTGTGATTTGTCTTGGTTAAGATAACCTTCTAATTTTACGTTGTGATAATATTAGTGGAAGTACCTTAAACATCATGATGGTTTATCAGAAGACATTACGGAACAGTATCAGTTGCACTGGGGTTGGCGTTCATAGCGGTGATCTTATCAATATGACACTTAACCCCGCACCGGCAGGTACCGGAATTGTTTTTGTTCGAACCGATGTAGAGGCCCACAAATCAGAAATTCCAGCACGATTTGATACCGTTTCCGATTTGATTATGTGTACGACTGTACAGAATGATCAAAATGTAAAAGTTGCTACGATTGAGCATTTGATGGCTGCTTTTGCGGGATCCAACATTGATAATGCAATTGTCGAGCTGGATGGACCGGAAGTTCCTGTAATGGACGGATCTTCTGCTCCCTTTATGTTCCTGATAGAATGTGCGGATGTTATCGAATTGGATAGTCCGCGCCAGTATATAAAGGTCCTGAAGGAAATCGAAGTTGAGGATGGGGCTGCGGTTGCTGTTCTTTCCCCAGGTGACAATATTTCAGTTTCTTTTGAAATCGACTTTGAGAACCAACGCATTGGTAAGCAAAGTTGTAGTTTTAATCTTCGCAATGGTACTTTTAAGAAAGAAATTTCTCGTGCGAGAACATTTGGTTTCTTGAGTGAGCTTGAACATCTAAAACAGATGGGCCTTGCAAAAGGCGGTTCTTTGGAAAACGCCATCGTGCTGAGCGGCGAAGATATTCTGAATGAAGAAGGATTGAGATATAATGACGAGTTTGTTCGTCATAAAGCCCTTGATGCGATTGGCGATTTATATTTGGCTGGCGCACCGATCATCGGTCAATTCCAGGGTTACCGTTCAGGCCATGCCTTGAATAATAAGCTTCTGCAAACTTTCTTGAGCGATAGTGAAGCTTGGTGTTACACAACAGAAGCACCTGTCCGTGTCTCTAATGTTGGTGGAGCTCATTGGCCGGTTCAAAAGGCCGCAGCCCCTATTACCGCCTAAATCTTTTCATCTTAAATACAGCTTGAGCGGCAATGCCGCTTTTTGTCTTTTTAATTTTGGCAAAATTAAAGGCACGGGTCGGACCGTGCCTTCAGGTATCAACGGGTATGTATTAAGCGCTTTTGCGTTTACGCTCTTTACCCGCGAGACTTTTAATTAGCCCACTTACAGCGGATCTAACTGCGGGTTCATCAATCTCACCGTAGTTGCGAACCAATTCAATTGTTGAGCGGTTCTTACCGCCATGCTCAAGTGGAGCACTGACCGTGAGTGGTTCTAGGTTTTCGAAAAAGAAGGCGACATCAACTTCTAGCCGTTGTCCTATCTCGTATAAACGGCCAGCGCTTACTCGGTTTGCGCCGGTTTCATACTTTTGTACTTGTTGATAGGAAATTTCTAACGCTTGGGCTAGATGTTCTTGAGTGAGACCCATCATGGTTCTTCTCTCTCTGATGCGTTCACCCACGTGATCGTCAACTCGTTTTGCGAGTTTACTCATTAGCTGGTACCTTTCTATAGCGTAGGACCTCTGGAACGTCCTAAATAAATACTACTTTTTTTTTTAGAGGTAAGAGGAACGTTGAATCAACTGATCTATCGGATCACTTCTCGAAGAAGAAGATCAGGAAATTCTAATTACCCTTAATGGTAATTTAGCACAGTGTCTCAAAAAAGAAAATTACCTAAAATTTGAATTATGCTAACGTCTTATATCATAACCGTTTATCCTGATATTAAAACGCTAAAATTGTAATACTAGTGGAATTTTCATGAATGTTTTTCACGTATTGATAAAATAACAAGCTTGTCTTTCCAAGCTACGTCGGATTGGATAAAATACGCGTCAATTGAAATTCCTGGATTGGTTATAGAGTATGCTTAATTTTCTGGCTGTCGCACTAAAGATGAGAATAATGGTTTTCATTGTTCCGTTGATGTTTCTCGCAGCCTGCAGCTCAGATGATGTTGAGGAGTATCAGGAAAGACCGGTTCAACGGCTCTACAACGAAGCGCTTGCTGAATTAAACGCAGAAAATTATAGCGCTGCGGCCAAGGGTTTTGACGAAGTAGAGAGGCAACATCCTTATTCGGTCTGGTCGACAAAAGCGCAATTGATGTCCGCCTTCGCCTATTATCAAAGCAATAAATATGATCAGGCAATTTTGGCGGCGGACCGATTCATTGAACTTCACCCGGGTAACAAGGATGTTCCCTACGCACATTATCTGATTGCTATTTCATACTATGAACAAATAACGGGTGTCGGACGCGATCAGAAAGTGACACGGCAAGCTTTGGATGCTCTCCAAAAACTTGTGCGTCGTTTTCCAAATACTGAATATGCGAGAGATGCGAGTTTAAAAATTGACCTTACCAGAGATCATTTGGCCGGTAAGGAAATGGAAATTGGCCGATACTACCTGAATGATGGTCAGTTTATTGCCGCAATAAACAGATTCAGGCAGGTGATTGAACTTTACCAAACAACGTCACATACCCCCGAAGCGCTTCACAGATTGACGGAAGCCTACTTGTCTCTTGGTATTGTTGACGAAGCGAAAACGGCCGCCGCTGTGCTTGGGTATAACTATCCTGGAAGCGAATGGTATCAGGACAGTTATGCGTTGCTTGATGCAAACTATCTAAGACCTGAAGTGAATGAAGATTCCTGGATTGTTAAATCCTGGAAATCAATTTTTTAGGTACGGCTGATCTATGCTGGTAACACTTTCCATCCGTAACATTGTTTTAATCGACAGACTAGATCTGGAGTTTGAAGAGGGGCTTTGCGTTCTCACCGGCGAAACCGGGGCCGGAAAGTCAATCTTGCTGGATAGTCTGGCTCTGGCATTGGGGGCGCGGGCTGATATCGGCCTGATCCGTTCGGGTGAAGAAAAAGGATCAGTTACCGCGGAATTTCTGATCCCTCAAGATCACTCTGTTTTCTCTTTGTTGGAAGATCTTGATCTGGCAGCAGATGAGCCCCTTATCTTACGCAGGATAATCGGCACGGATGGTCGTAGCCGGGCGACAATTAATGATCAGTCTGTCAGTGCATCACTTTTGCGCAATGTCGGCGATAGTCTGGTGGAAATCCACGGCCAGAATGCTGAACGTGGGTTCCTTGATGCCAGAGGACACCGCAAATTGCTGGATGTATTCGGTAACCTGGATAAAGAGAGAGGCCGGGTTTCGAAACAATATACGGCAATGCAAAATGCGAATAACGCCCTTCAATTGGCCATTCAAACTATCGAACAAGCCCGCGTTGATGAAGAATATTTAAGGCATGTTGTCCAAGAACTTGAAGATCTTGCTCCGCGAGAAGGAGAAGAAGAAGAGCTTTCTCAAGCAAGGTCAGAGTTGATGCATGCAGAAAAAATTGCGGAAGCACTGCAAGATGCACGAAAAGTCCTTAATGATCATGGGGGCATTGAAGGGAAAATCAGAACAGCTACGCGCGCAGTGGAGCGTGTCGTTGAAAAAGCGGGCGGTAAACTGGATCCGGTTCTGGAAAGCTTGGAGAAGGCCGCCATTGAAATGTCTGAAGCGGCTATGGTCATCGATACAGTGGGGCGGGATCTTGAAATCGATCCTTCTGGATTAGAGGCTGTTGAAGAGAGGTTGTTTTCACTCCGTGCAGCCGCCCGAAAGCATAAATGTGAGGTCATCAATCTTCCTAAGATACTCGAAGAATTTCAAGCACGGCTAAATGCTGTTGAAAAAGGTGAAGCCGAGGTAACGCGCCTTCGTGAGGATGCAAGAGTTTGCCGAGAGGCATTTATTACATCTGCAAGCGATCTTCGCGAGAAAAGGCTGAAAGCGGCCCGGAAAATGGATCAGGCAGTAATGTCAGAGCTGAGGCCGCTAAAACTCGGGAATGCGCGTTTTGAGACTTTGGTTCTTGAACTACCTGAAGAAAACTGGTCATCAAGTGGCTTAGATAAAGTGGAGTTTCAGATTGCCACTAATCCAGGAAGTGCGCCCGGTCCACTTATCAAAATTGCTTCGGGAGG
>PJEL010005320.1_pt1 | contig 10407 bp, 6 predicted proteins | sample 1853271 | NCBI WGS metagenome assembly PJEL01 (sample SAMN08108733, study PRJNA415343) | Invertebrate metagenome, whole genome shotgun sequencing project. | host: Globobulimina | place: Sweden: Gullmar Fjord | collected 2015-08 | reverse complement strand
AGCAAGGGTACTACCTCTTCTGTTGAAAGAAAAGGGTGGTACGATACTCTTGGCAGATCCTCCAAACAGGGCCAAGGCAAACAGAGATAAATCCCTGTTGTCGTACTTGTCTTCTCCATGGATGGATGTGGGCCCTGTAAAGCTCTCAAGCAGCGATTGAAGACGTTGGAGGGTACATTTGATGATGTTATGTACGTTGAATGCAATGTGGATGATTCGGATGACAATTATGCATTTGCTGAATCCGAAGATGTGACTGGCTATCCTACTGTGGACATTTATGAGAACGGGACTCGTGTCGGCAAAGACGTCGATTTCCAGAACATCGAAGATGTGATCAGAGATGCAGCTGCTCCATACCAAAGTCCTATGAAGACTCCTCAAAAGTCTGGTGGGTCTGCAAGTGGGAGAACGTGTCATGCATTTGTGGGATACAAAGGAGGCAGTGGAAAATCCACCCTGTTGTTCCAGACTGCAAGCCAATATGCCAAAGAAAATCCGCAGGATAACGTTCTTGTCATTGATTCCTCTTTTTCTGGAGATTTGAGTCATCTATTCCTGCGGAAACATGGGAAATTATCCGCAGACAAGTCTACTCGTTTCATCCTTGAAGCCTTGTACAAGGACAAAATCTCTTCAAGACATCTCTTTGAATTCCTACTGAAACATCAAACGGAGGCTACTCCAAAAGATGCTGGACAGAGAAGGTTGTTTTATGAATCATTCTACTCTCCTATGGAATCATTGACATTGACAAAAGGCAAGACTGAAGAAAGGGTCATGCCAGATATTGCCAAGATGTTCAGTGTCAGGGTGTGCGATTACAATGCCCACATTCCCATGGAAAACCTGCACTTGATCCCCAGTGGACATGATGATCGTCAGCCAGCAGCAGGTATGGGAGAGAATGCTGTTCCAAAACTTGCCAAGCTCCTCAGGATGTGCCTTGATGACCTCCAGGGAAAAAACTGGAAAATCTTTTTTGACACTGATGGAGACTTCCAGCTGACAAATTCTTTGAAAGTCATTCTCAGAGCATGTGATACGATGGTTACCATTACTGAAGTTGATACTCTCGGATTTCAAAGAATTGTTTTATTGCTAGAGGATATCAAGGAATATCAGGATGAACTTTTGCAAAAGCCAACAAGAGAGGATATCCAAGAGTTTCCTGATATTCGAGAGAGAACAAGAATGGCTGGGCTTTCTGCTATACTTTTTAATAAAGTAGAGGTAGGACCTCAGAAAGGAAATCGATTTGATGAGATTGGTTGTAATGTGCTCCCACACATGGTGGCAATCCGTGAACTCGTCAAGGACAATGCGAATAGGTTTACATATGCTGCACTCACCATGAGGACAAAACTCGGGGCATCTGGTCTATTCAAGGATCTCCAGGATTTACCACCAGGTATTTCCGATGAAGAAAGAGCCGCCTTCTTTAAGAAGAGGATGTTTGCTGTCATTCAAGTCTTCAAAGTCCCACTTGCCCTTTCCATTGATGCTGGCATCCCCATATGTTGCATCGAGCTCAACAAGAAATATACGAGTGACATATCCTACGGAGGTATTCAATTCAGTCCATATGTGTACACTGTTACCAATGCAAACTTCTTGATAAGTTTGATTGACAACATTGATGAGATTATTGAGAGGCTTTGAGAGAGGTCAAAGATGCATGCATGCATCCATGCATGCATGGGTTGATACTACATGATGGAATTTTGCCATCTGTCACTACTATGATATCATGCTACTTGGTATGATATGGGGATTGCTGAATCAGAAGCAATGTGTAGCAACATATGGCTGAGATTCATATGCATGAAATGATCATTTCATGAACGTTTCAAATGTTGAATTCAAACGTTTCAAAAAAACCAAATTTGGTTCTGTCTCTTGACACTCGTGATCATCATTTTTGAAAATTATATTTTACATACTTACTACAGTGTAATAAAAAGGAAGAAACCCCTTCTTGTATTGATTCGATGTCGTTTTCTGAGGAGAGGGATTAGAACTGAATGCTACCTACCAGGCAAACAGATACGATAGATACCATGTCATGGAATGATTTTCAACATTCTTGGATAGAAAAATGTTGACGCAAATGGGATGGGCAGCTGCGGTTGCTGCCGTATCTTTGCTTGGACAACTGTTGCAAGGAAGGACACATTTTAGTACAACAGCGTGCTCTCGATTTGATCAGTTCATGAATAGATATCTGGTGGGTCAGGAGGGATCTCTGAATGTGGTCGCGGATGCCATATGTGATTTTCTGGATCCCAAGGTGATGCTGGATGGTGGACAACAGAGACCTCTTGTGCTCTCCATCCATGGCCCTCCTGGAGTTGGCAAGACGTATTTTCATCAGTTGGCAGCACACGTGCTGTATGATACTGTCGCTGAAGATGTAGATGTGAACGGGGATAAGGTATTTTCCCTGAGGAATGGTGTGGCATGTCCTGGTCACTCCTGTCCTGGATATCATGTGCTGTTTGGCATGGATTATACCAGCCATGATAGAGATGTGCAGCATGGATTGCTGCAAAAGGCGTTGCTGGATCATGTTTCCATGTATCCACAATCATTCATAGTCATAGAGGAATATGATAAATTAGACTGTTATATGAGGGGATTTTTTAGGCAGATGTTACAAGGAGGTACGGTTGGGAATCAGTCATTAGGGCAGTCGATTATTGTTCTCGAAAGCAACCTAGGATATGGAGTGCTTCATACAATGCTGGAAGAAAAGGGGGGTAGAGAGAAAATAGATATGCAGGAAGCTCAACGGGCTTTGAAAGATATGGTGTTTCAGGTTTGGCAGCAGCAGAAGTGTGAGGATTTTAGTGACTCCCAGAAATTACTACGGAGTATAGACTTTTTCCTTCCCTTTTATCCTTTGGAAAAGAAGCATATTGAATTGTTGTTTAGAAAGGCATTGGATGGGTATAGGGACTCTGCTGTCAAAGAATTCAAGGACATGGGAAATGTGACATTGGACTATACATCAGAGAGTATCAACTACTTGGTTGACAAGGTAGAATTTGATGGCAAGTATCCCATAGAAGGGGGGAAAGAAGTACAAACCGTGTCTACTGGATACCTTTCAAGACCGTATCGGCAGTGGGTGAACTCATTGAAACGCAGAAAAGGGTCTCCTGAGGGTGTGTATAGATGGGAACAGTCGGATTCTGGGCGATCGCTTCATATTCAAGAACGCCTCGTGTAGAGAGAATGAACAAGATAACATAGGAAGAGAACGAGATGTATATTAGGCATTTCTAGGCTTTTCTACCAGGGCATCTCTTCCTGGCCCAACACCAATCCATTTGCAGTGAATACCCGTAGCAGATTCGATATACTCGACATACTTTTGTGCATTTTCTGGAAGGTCATCCCAAGATCTAGCTTTTGAAATATCTTGTTTCCATCCAGGAAGGACATCATATACGACTTCACATTTCTCCATGATATCTAAGTTTGATGGGAATGCAGGCAAAGTTGTTCCATCTGGAAGTCGATATGCTACACCTACCTTGATTTCGTCCAAATCTGACAGCACATCAAGCTTTGTAATATTCAAATGTGTCAAACCGTTAATTTGTGCTGCAAAATTAAGGGCAACCATGTCAAGCCACCCAATGCGCCTTGGGCGTCCTGTGGTGGTTCCATATTCTGCACCGATTTCTCTGAGATCCTCAGCAAGTTGACCGAATAATTCTGTTGGATACGGTCCAGCACCCACTCTCGTCGTGTATGCCTTGGCGACTCCAATAATAGCACCCAGTTTAGTTGGTGCAATACCTAGACCTGTCAAAACACCTCCAATTGATGGGTTTGAGGACGTTACGAATGGATATGTTCCAAAATCTACATCAAGAAGGGTTGCATTAGCACCTTCAATCAAAATCTTCTCACCCTTGTTCGCCCACTCATTGATCAGATGAACGGTATCCCCCATGTATGGAGCCACCGTCTGAGCAATCTCTTTGTACCTTTCCACTTCACTTTCAACGTCATACTCAAAGTCCTCGAAACGTTTTTGTCCATCCATTGCTAGTTTGCGAAGCTTTTCTGCGAATGAATCCATGTCCACCAAATCTCCTACCCTGATGCCATTTCGTGTTGCTTTGGAAGCATACGCTGGCCCAATACCTCTCTTTGTAGTTCCAATCTGCTTTCCAGTTCCAGAAAGCTCAGATTCACGAAGTCCATCAATCTCTTTGTGCAAATCAAACAACACGTGGGCACGGTCTGAAATGATAAGACGACCTTGAACCTTGACACCTCGCTCTTCAAGGCCTTTAATTTCATCAAACAACCCTGGTAAATGCACAACAACACCATTTCCCACCACACACGTTGCATCGGGATTCAAAATTCCAGATGGAATCAAGTGAAGCTTGTACTTGTTCCCCTCAGTATCGTAAATCGTATGCCCTGCATTCGCCCCACCTTGAGCCCTTGCAACAATATTGTACTGCTGAGCGAGAACGTCAACAAGCTTGCCTTTTCCTTCATCCCCCCACTGTGTACCCAGCACTACACACACTTGAGGATCAAATACGTCTTCTGAAGCGGCCGCCCGAGTGATCATTCCACGACAGGCATCACGTTTGCTGACAAAGAGTGGAGCGGCATGGACTCGACGGCCAGACCCCAATCGACCGTATGCTGCATCCAAGCTCTTTGTAGGTCCGGAAACACGCGATATTTTTTGAATCATACGAGATTCCTGCTTCCGGAAGCACGATCCCTCCAGGGAACGACACTGCGAAAGCACAGTTGTTGAGACAGCGAGCATGGTCGATGTCCAAATAAAAAGGATCGATAAAGTCGGTTGACTCTGTGCGTGGATTGAAAATATCTACTATATAATGAACAGAGATCCTGTTTATCTGCTGTTTTAATGCCATCTATTCGTTATTTTGGCAGATCTGCCAGTCGACTGAACATTCTAAAATTCTAAAACGTTATTTAATCCAAACAGAAGTAATGTCATTGCATTTTTTCTGTTTCAGATAAATTTTACGTATTATATTCTATAATTTAATTGCCTCGTAATCAGGTTGGGTTGTCTCCATGTTCAACGCACTGCCATGAGACACCGTTGACTCAACTATTCTCAACAACGACAGGAATCTCTGGGGACCAAAGAATGTCATTTACATGATTTCAATAGAATAATAAGGATACCGTGTGCATGCTGGCTGTCGACGTGTTTGGGTTCTGAAGAGACACACACCAGGCAATGCTTTCTAGCAAAATGTGGTGTTTGCTGTTAGTCCTTCTTGGTGTGCTAGGCGTGAATGGAGAGTATCGATGTGATGATGTTCATAGTACGGCCGTCGATCAGTGTGAGTTTGTAAAATCACATTGCACAGAGGAATCAATGACACTCCGTCTGGTTGTCCTGTATTATTGTGCTCCTGGTGGGGTGATTATACAATCAATGGTACAACTTTGTGTCGTGGTATTTGGAATAGTTATTTTGATGGCATTATTTAAATCGGTTGGGCTGACAGCAGAGAAATATTTCAGTGTGATGTTATCACAAATCTCTCAGGACCTTGGTTTACCTCCAAGGCTGGCAGGTGTCACATTCTTGGCACTAGGAAACGGGGCACCTGATCTGTCCTCCTCTATTGCTGCTATACGATCAGGGAATTTCAATCTCGCCATGGGATCACTCATAGGGAGTGTCATGTTTGTTGGGTGTGTTGTTGCTGGCAGGATTGTCTCACTGAGTGATGGAATCAAGTCCAGAGCGGCGCAAATTCGTGACATCCTTGCGCTGTGCATTGCAGTTGTATGTGTGACCATTATATCAAGTGTACTAGGGCGAATGACGTATACTGGTGTGTCTGTCTTGCTGTCGTTGTATGCAAGTTATGTTGTCTTGGTGGCAATAGCAGATCTCACAAAGAAAAATTACGGAGTCGAATGGGTGGGATTGCTCTCTTTAATGTCATCGGAATATTCATCCTCGTGCGGTGACATGGAGGATGGTCCCCGAAAGTCGTTTGCAGAGCGCATCAAGATGGCACTACTGCCTGGGACAGGTGGGGACAGCTATGAAAATCAATACGAACCATTGCCTGCTGGAACCGGGGAGGATGAAGAAAACCACCAGAGTAATGCTAATAGTAATACGTCATCAGAGGTAGAGATGACAGAAAGCCCGAGAAAGTGTGGCCCTGTTGGAGAACGGTCTACATGGGGTGGAAGCTATGATGAACTGCATGAGACTGCTTCTCGTAGCACTGGGCATGTCCAACGGTCTGCTTCCGAATATAAACATTCACCACATGATCCTCTCGAATATCGTGACCTCGTGAGTATGAGCACAGCAGAATATCGAGCAAGAGCTCTGGCTGCCATGTCTGATGCAAAATCATTCAACAAGAGAACCAACAATCAATCCCATGAAGACCTTGTCACGTTGGAGGACATGCTAGAGACAATTTGTGAAGATGATAGAGAGTCTCCGTCGCTTTTATCTCATGACATAGAGAGACACAACGGTGAGAGAGTTGCATCTGCACCAAACCAGAGGCCCACTCACGATAAAGAGATTCATCCTCTGAAACGAGCCTTGTCATATGTTCATACACTCATATCTACAATGACAAGTCGCATGGTGATTCCAATGGAGTATGTACTGCGAGCTACAATTCCAGTTGCAGCGGATACAGAATCGTTTGATAGAACATGGTTTACTATATCATGTGGAATGTCACCAATATGGGCTCTGCTGTATCTGAGTTCCTTCTCCCCAACGTGGAAGCATATGATTGTGGCTGTATCGTTGGGATCAATCTTTTTCTATCTCGCTTGGTACACTACACGTGAGGGCGAGAATAGGACTCTGTTACCATGTGCATCATGCACAAGTATTCCAATTGGAGCAGCCCTTGTTGCTGTATATGGATTTGCACTGGCTGGCATGTGGATTGACATTATTGCTGGAGAACTCGTTGGAGTGATACACACGTTTGGGATCATTGGACATGTGAAACCATCCATACTTGGGCTGACCGTCTTGGCCTGGGGCAATTCACTCACAGATTTGATGGCAAATATAAGCATTGCATTGCAGTCTTCAGGAGGATCATCCATGGCAATGACTGCATGTTTCGCGGGACCATTGTTCAACCTCCTTCTGGGTCTTGGCATTGGCTTTACGTTTTATCTCACTGAAAAGGATATGTCGTCCGTATTCCTCGAGTTTGACATTATAGTTTTCATAGGATGCCTCTTTGCCATTATAAACTGCATCGGAGTAATTTCAATAGCATTGACACACAATCAAAGACTTCCAAGATGGTCAGGATGGCTTATGATGGGATGGTATGGAGTGTATATGGCACTGATTTTGACAATATCTGCAGTGCCCTAGATCCAGGCAAGGACAATGTATAATCATTCATGCATTATTGAAAGAGAGACTGCATGAAAACCACCCAGGTCTGTCGATCTCCTCGAGGCACCTCGTGCATTTTGTATATGGTTCAACGCAGATGACTGATTTACTATTTATTATTACTAATACTAGTATATATATACTTTTTATATCATACTAACACAGATACTGTCGTATCTGAGAATGGTTTGATACCGGTCACCCACAACATTCTGACATTGGTAAAGCGACAGACACTCTCCTGTCGCATTCCGTATCAGGTACAGGGTAGGTATACAGAATATATCATATAATACCATATATCAAAACCAGGAGGTATATTCTTGCGTCATTTGTTCTCCAGAGACGTGGATCTAATCCAACGTTGGGCAACGCCACGAGATTCGTTGACCTTGGGTGGTAGCTCTAGAATTCTTTTAGGTCAAGATAGAGTCTTCGTTTTATACTAGAAATGCTTCAGAAAATAGGGAAAATCCGAGACCTGGAACCTGGGCAAAAGGTTGTCAGAGAACTGAATATACCTGTTGACGCTGCTCGCGTGCAACAGGTACAGCTCTTGGTAATACGCCATGCAGATGGCAGTGGATACAGTGTGATGGATGCGAATTGCTTCCACATGGGTGCTAACCTGGTGGCAGGGGATATTGAAGACCTAGGGAATGGACACTCGTGTATAGTGTGTCCTTGGCATGGCAAGAAGATTGACATGAAGACTGGTTGTGTCATGGAGAAGAACTTGGAGGGTCACATGTGTGCAGGTGATCATGGAGAGCAAAAGCAACGATTATATGATGTACATTACGATGATGAAAATGTGTTTGTGAATATTCCAGCACATCCAGGGAAGGACCTGCCAAGTGATCGATGGAATCATGAGAATAAACAAATGCTCATGCGCCAAGGAATGCAGTCGACTGGATATGGTATTTTAGGAACAGTTCCTCCAGGATCTCCGCTACAACCGTATGCGGGACAGAGGGGGTGGCCAGCTGGGTCCCCCCTTCCAGATGTGGCCATGGAAGATGTGGTTGATCTCAGTCAGCCAAGCCAAGAGTCCCCAGAGAGGGGATTGGGTCCACGGCGACTCGAGTTTGGAAATGATATGAAACAAGATATGAAACAATTTTCTGTGAGACGAAGGGCAGCGACGGAAGCTATATTGAAAAAAGGTTACAAACCTCCTACGAGGAGCAAGGCTCCCATGGCTCCACTGTCTGACAGTGGTCAAAGAAACATTACAGACTTTTTCTCATAGCATGTGTGTCATAATTTGTGAATATATTATACTTTACACCAAAAGATGTTGAGTGCGGTCATCATCATCATCCTGATGAGTATTCCATAGTGATGTCAATTCTCCTCTGTACCATGCACATCCCAGACATGCTGATAACATACAAGGGACAATGTATACCAATGCAGGTTGTCCACCTTGCCCTCCTACATTATATGCAAGCGCCAAAAAGCATAACAAAAGTCCAACGACATACGCCATCAATGTGCACACAAAGTATGACAGTGTTCTCTTGCGTTTGGACACATCTCCTGCAAATACAACGCACAGACCAGGAAGTGCAATGTCCCCAAGTCCCAATACATTATACTGCGCAGCTGATCCAACGGTACTAAATTGAGGAAATGAGACAAACAACGGAAGAGATAATCCCTCGACGACACCAATCATGATGCTTGTGGATCCAGTCAACCGTGGTTGAATAAAGACCCAGAATGCATCGTAGATGAGAGCCATTCCGAGCAAGGCTGTGACAACTCGAAGCGATGAGAGTCGCACCGATGAAAATACGATTATAATAATAAAGAATGCAAGAATATCTTGCACTATGTAAAAGAACCACGCATGTCTTCCAAGAAGCCAAATCCCAGCAACCCCTGTAGAGAGTCCCAGACTCACAACATCAAACGCATACAATGTTCCATAGATTGATGGAATATATACGAGAGCATTCTCAACGAATGCAGATGCTATCAATGACATGACCATGTATCCACTCTCCGCGCCTCCTATCGCAAAGGCGAGGGCAAAGAAGGATGCAAGGATACGAGAGGAGAGGAAGAATAAGAGCAAAAGCATCCCAGATGCAACCCAGATGAATGACATTGCATTCCGCATAGATAGCATATGAACTTCATTTTCTTCACGTGTGTGCGCCCTATACCCTACATGATCCTCTTGAGTATCATACAGAAACAATGCAAACCATGTTCCCACTGTCAGGCAGCATACGGCATACACGAGCAATGCAATCTCTGACAGATCCAGCACACCAAGAATCAATCCATGGTTTCTTCTCCCTTGGGAAATATCTACTGTGACATAAGACGAGTTATGTACATCATGTGAGGGAAGATATGGTACGATAAAGTCGTACGCTGCCCTGCTTGTAATACTCACACCACAAATATGCTCTTTTTCCTCCTCTGGTGGGTCATCAAGCTGCATCAGGACACAAGTCCCATCATGTATCGCATCATATTCAATCATCAGGTGAATACCACGTGTCCGTAGGTGTTCCATTTTCTCTGTAAATGTACATCCTCCACGAGCCACCAGAGCAGCCATGTCCTTCTGGGGAGGATCCACCACATCTGCAGGAAGGGTGACATTCACAGGGTGACACGCATTCCTCGGCTCTATCCCAGCAACCAGAAAAGAGGCATCCTCCAACATTCTATTCCCACTATACACCCCAAACACCGTGTGTTGTTCATTTCCAGAGCCATATCGAAAATGCACCCTCTCGATGGGGATCCTTATGCGATAATTCAAAAAGTATGTTGGAGTTTGAGGCAACCCTGTCCACAAAGCATCGACCTCCGACAAAAAAGCGCACATTCAAAGGTTGTGAGTCTGCCTGGCTTAGAACTGAACTAAAAATGCACTGAATCCATAAGGACCCCTCTAATGCATTCAACAGGTCTGTGTACATCTGGACTCCCTAGGGTTTGAGGCTGTCAACCAA
>PJEL010005317.1_pt1 | contig 10409 bp, 7 predicted proteins | sample 1853271 | NCBI WGS metagenome assembly PJEL01 (sample SAMN08108733, study PRJNA415343) | Invertebrate metagenome, whole genome shotgun sequencing project. | host: Globobulimina | place: Sweden: Gullmar Fjord | collected 2015-08 | reverse complement strand
TTCAAAAAACAATCAAATGCCGTAGTAGAGACTGCATATACATGAGAATAATTTCAAAATAGTGTTTGGTCAAACCTCCACCGGAGTAGAGTCAAAACAGCCGTTGACCATGCAGTATCCAAGATCAGCGCATGTCATACCACCATCTGAAGTCTCCTTTGACCACAAATATATCATTAACTATCTAATATAGTAAAATATTTGTGACAAATATCCAACCCAAAATCGTGTGTCCTTCTCTTAGATTTCAAAAACAGGTTGCAATTTGCCTGGATCGCAACCAAGAAGCTCTTATATCTTCACGCATAGGTGTATGGACAGGGCTCAGAAATATATTTTAGAACAAAATAAATCGTAATTTTCGCTGAGTAGGGATGAAGTCAATGAAACTGGAGCGAAACAACTTCCTAGCGCTTTTCGGTGCAGTCATTGTAATTTCCTTACTTACATTTCAATCAGGAGTCGTCAATAATTATCTTGAAGAGAAAGGATTGTCGAATGTAACTCATTCATTCAAATACAATGTTGAATCTCTGTATACCCTGATATATGAGAGACAGAGAAAGATATTGGAGAGTGGTGGCAAGCCAAAAATTGTGGTCTACAGATACCAAGATGGGACTGGGTTTGGCAATCGAATGAGAGCCACCTCGTATGCCTTCCTCCTGAGCTTGTACACTGAAAGACTTTTTTTAGTTGACCATGAAGACCATGAGATCCATTTCGATAATCCTGGGAATGGCATCAATATATTCTGGCAGAACTTTGACCATCTGACAGATCTGCAAGAGGTATCACAGCAGTTGATTTCAGTCCCCCAGGCTATGTATGAAGATTTTTGTGGAATTCTCCCACCATTAGACGAGTCTGCAGATATTTATGAGCACATACATGGAAATGATCCAACAACATGTTTTCTGGCAAATGAGACCCAGAAGCAGTGGGCACTGGACGTTTTTGGAACCAGCGATGCAAAGATAATCGCAGGGAAAATTATGAGTTTTTTGCTCAGGAGGCCACAGCCAAATCTGCTGATGTATGTTTCAAAGTTGAAGCAGGCCCTACAGTGGGATGCAAATATCGTACATGTCTGTATCCAATTTCGGGCGTTTGTAGATGATGGCTTCAGGTACATGAAATTCTTCCCTCAATTTTGCAATCGAGCAAGTGAATTGTTGCAGCAGGTATTCAAAGAGAATGAACAAAGTCCAAAGGCTGTATGGGTGACATCAGATTTCGAGGATATTCCTGACTTGTTCAAAAATTGCTCTGGACTAGAAAATGTCACATATGTTGTCTCTCCATTCATAGTTGAACACACATCCAATATGCCGAGTGGAGTTATTAAACCGCCAATAGTGGAGTGGTATCTGGTTGGTGAAACAGAATGGGTCTTGTCAACTGGAACGAGCTTTGCTCAGTTTGCCCATGCAAGAACGAATTATGTCAAGAACTTTTATGTTTGGGACGAACCAACAGAGACATTGCAAACATACATTAATCCTTGATCCTATCCAACCATGCATGTCGCCATTCCATAAAGTACATGTAAATCTATGTATATTAACCTACTCTATCTATCTGGATTGTAATCCTAGTTTCTCTCAAGGGCAAAACCCAGTGAGGTGACCACCCCTGAGTTGTCCACAGACGGAAGCTGGGCTCGACCAAGTTGGTCCATGGACAGACAAGTCATCATGAAATACAAAACGCGTTTGCACTCGACAACCTTGGTTGTTCTAAAACATCCCTCATTGCCTTTGGTATTGATAAATTTATTATTACCATCATTGGTCGAACAAACAGGGTACAGGTAGTTGGTCTTTGTTGGGCGGTTATACGTCTCATCAGCATTCGAATCCCCAACGTCACGTCTCGTCTTTCAGTCTAGGGTAGGAAACAGTTGATTCACAATTTACATATAATAAATAGACCCTTTAATTCTATCTTTGTATCGCACTCGAAACTACAAGGTTGGATAAGGAACGGGAAGAAGCCACGATAGACTGGAACGAAGAGGAGGTCCCCACCCACCACGGCCAACAAGGGACAACAATGATAATGACGGATAGAATGCAATATGGAGCAGGTATGATACCTGGACTTGATCGCAATGGGATGGTATACTATAATGAAGATACTGTACCATCTGGAAGTTCTTACCCTCCTGGATCAGGCTTGGATATGCAATATCCCGGTCTGTCATACTCCCAACCGCCACCTGCTGTTGGGTATGGAATAGTTCCAATGATGGTACAGATGCCAAGGATCGCTCCTCGTGAGCTGCCCCCCTTTGTTCACTGGAAAGATAAAAAGAAACCTCGGGAAGATGGTGATCGTGGCCGAATCTCACACGATGGCTCACCTGGGGGGCACGTGCCAGAGAATAATAATGAACAGCCAACACCAGGGGATTCAAAGGAATTGTCACATCGAGCTTCCAAGCATGGTGCCCATGCTCGAAGGAATACGGGTGACGTTTGTCAATTTTTTATAAAGCATGGTTCTTGTGCGTATGGAAACATGTGCAAGTTTCAGCACCCTGTTGAGATGGCACCATTGGTACATTTCAACAGGTATGGGTTGCCGAGAAGACCAGGGAGTGAGGCATGCAAGTATTTTCTCAAGACTGGGCGCTGCTCCTATGGGCATACGTGCAAATTTGATCATCCAGATGTTGTTCCATATCAATTTGATCCAAATGTGCAACAAAGGTATTAATCTAGATCACTCGCACGAGCATGGTGTATATGCTTGCAGATGGATATGCTGGAGGACAGAGGGGAAGGAAAATATACCATGGTATGGATCCACATACACACTGCACATGAACATGAAAACGAAAAGCAATTACTTTTCAAATACAAAGAAAACAATCATGGTATATAGGGACGGGAGATGGGCTATGTTCCCTCGTCCCGATCGCTGGGATCGGAGGGGGGATGCATTGATCAGGGGTCTTTCCCTGTTGACCCCTATCAGATCAGGCGATTGTCGATACGTGTTTATATATTATTTGAGACCATACGATGTCTCTGTACAAATTAAATGATTTTTGCAATGAATCAGATTTGTAAATAATTGGATTGGCAGTAAAATATTCGACAGATCGCTTCCATTTCAAACGTAGAGAGTCACCTTCTCTCTCTCACGGCAAGAACTGGAGTGCGACCAAGCGAGAGTCACCTGGTAGCATTAGAACAGCATCGCTGGGCAAGCAATTCAATTACAAATACAATGAATACTATTATGAATCAGGTACGTGGTGCAATCGTGGTCGATCCTGAAAAATTCATTGAGACGAGCTGCGCCCAGATGTCTCTGTCCACTGCACGACATCGGGTACCCACACGGAGGGACTTGGGCAGATGGGTGCATTCTCTCCCATTTATTGATGTATCTAAGGAATCATGATATCACATCACGCAAGATCCATCATTTTTGGCGAAATCGAGATTTGAAAGTATTACGACCCCTTGCGTCTCGAGGACCCTGCAGTACAACCACCGACATGAACTCATTGCAATTATAATTCACTGTAGGCGATTCAATCTGATAATGGTATTCTTATCAAGTCATTGCTCAAGATCGTCGCGGGACAATACGTTGTAGACGAGGACTTTGGGTGTTTGGATCACCTCGAGCAGATTGGCACTGGAGATGTGAGCGTCAATCTATTCAATCTGGTGAAGAATTCAACATGTGGATGTATCCGAGCTCTTTCAATCCATGCGTTGCTTTCTTGGATCCAACGGTGGCCTCGGAATTGCAGTACTCTGGTACCACTCGATGTGGTGCCCTGCTTACTCGAGTCTATCTCTCCAAACGCATCGACCAGGAACGACGTTGCACTGCATTCCATTTCTATGACAGGTGCAATTCTTGGGTATCTAATTGATGGCAACCATGCCTGTTCAGTTGCATTTCTGGATCAAATGGACCTACACAACATTGTTGGAAAGTTGCTGGGTCTGTGCTGCTCTCAAGACCAAGGATCTATGGGCGTATGTGTGGCTCTTGATCTCCTTAAAAGACTGACAAAGGCATCTCCAAGGATCTTTGAATCAATAATACAACAACATGGTCCATCAATTGTATCGAGATCGTTACGGATACACAAAAGGAATCCAGAGGTTGTCAAATATGGAACCCTCTTGCTGGCTAGATGGGGAGCACTCCCAGGCATGGCGGATAGATTGGATTCAAGCGGAGTTTTTGAAGCACTATGGGAAGTCATATCAGTACATGGATATGATTCCAAAACATATGCATATGCGGCCTGTGGCATCTGTCTGCTCTCTATAGATTCTGTGGAGAAATTATGCAGAATGTTGATACAAGAAGGGACTGATGCCATGGCTTCATTTTGCTCTGCCATTGAACATTATGATGAATGCTTTGAAAAGTATAGCATTGTTCATCACACAATCTGGCAGGCTATTTCATCAGCGTACGGCTCTCGTATGGTACTTCTTGCGGGAAGACTTGGCTTGCTTGAAAGCTTGGCCAAGTGGGACACCAATTGCGAATTGATCCTGTCAGTGATACGATCCTTGATCGAGGCCGGACATAGATTTGAAGATTCTGATGCAATGTTGGCCTCTTTCTTGGTAAAGAAAATGCCTCATTTTCCAGAAGATACTGTCCTTGCGCTGTTCTCTGGCAATTCTAGAAAGAACTGCTTTGTGGAGACCCTTGTAGACCAATCATTCCGGCATCTGGCTCAACAAAATGCCGAGTATTATAAAGACTTTGTCGAAGAAAACGAAGACAATTTTTCAGAGACTGATATGCTAATCTCAGAACCCAGCACAGATAGTCTGGCTTTACTCATTGAGGATAATGATGCAAAGGGATCTCTGCAGCAAGAAGTAAAGAATAGCAACTCCAAGGGGCTTGGCGATGCATGCTTTGACGCTTTTGCTAGGGAAAATGTATATATTGGGTCAACAGTCATTTTATGCAAAGTTCTGGGCAAGTTATGTCCGGCATTGGTCGGAAGAACTGACCAGACAGAAGAACCTAGAGCAAAGAGATTGAAATCAAGTTTCCGTGATTCCGATACCACAGTGATGTTTCGTATTGGTGGTACTCTGATTTCTGTATCCAAAGAAATTCTTTTGAAAGAGTCGCGTGTGGCGTCTCTTTTGTTGGAAGACTGTAATTCGGAGATTGAGATTCCTGCCTTGCACCAACTGTCCACTGAGAATATAGTAGTTGCTTTCAGGAGAATATTTGCATGGTGCCAGCACGGTTACATCTCAGATGACATGACATTAGAAGAAGTTCAGCATTGCTGGATTGCTGCAGATTATTTAGACATGTCGGATGAATTCATGGAGTATTTGTTTGAGCACAAGGTTGAGCCATGCCTGCTTATGTATCGCACAGATGATAGAGCTCTAGTATATACCTGGCTTTCCTCCCTCTGCAGAATGTTCCTTGGATCACAATCTCTCTATTCATGGGCTGCTAGATGCGTAATCCACGAGCTTAGACAAGCCGAGATGTTTCATCGTCGTTTGCCCAATCTTGAATCTCTACAGGATTTTGCTCAACTTGATGGGATGAGTGCTGCTGTTACTGCTCATCTTAAACTTGGATTTACAGCAAATGTATGATGTATATTTTTTAAATATTTAACAATTGATACTGACCCACGAGTAGAGAATGCTTCCTGCTACAAAAAGTCAGAGCAGGTTCTTCACCAATTTTTTCTCCTCCTCCTTCTCTCAGAGGTTCAGACATCAAATCGCCGCTCCTAGAGATTCATTTAAAGTGTATAGTAATGAATCGGGAGAAATTACAATGAGTAACGATCTACACGCCATCAATCCGAGAGTTGCTTCCGTCAAGCCTTCAAAGACGATGGCCCTGACGGATCTGGCTTCTTCTCTCAAGGATCAAGGGGTGGACATAATTGGACTAGCTGCAGGTGAGCCTGATTTCGACACGCCAGAGCCTATTATTAACGCTGGTATAGAGGCACTTCAGAAGGGTGTGACCCGGTACACACCAAATGCTGGAGTTCCAGCCTTGAGGCGAGCTATTTGCGACAAGTTACTCGAAGAAAATCACCTTAAATATAGTCCTGATGAAATAGTACTAAGTAATGGAGCCAAGCAGTCAGTGTGGCAAGGGATTTTCGCAGCATGTGCTCCAGGAGATGAGGTTGTCATTCCTGCACCATTTTGGGTCAGCTACCCTGAAATGGTCAGGATGGCTGGAGCTGAGCCAGTCATTGTGAGTACCAACTCTTCGCAAGGATTTTTGATGACTCCTGAACAGCTCAGAGCATCCATCACACCGAAATCACGTTTATTGATCTTGTGCTCCCCATCAAACCCATCCGGAGCAGTATACTCTGAAAGCCAACTGGAGGCTCTTGCTGAAGTCATTAGGGAGCATCCAAGGCTTTTGGTTCTCTCAGATGAGATTTATGAATATATTGTCTACAATCCAGCGAAGCACGTTAGTTTCGCATCATTGCCAGGAATGTTTGAGAGAACATTGACCGTGAATGGGTTTAGCAAGGCATATGCAATGACTGGATGGCGTCTTGGGTATGTCGCAGCTCCACGCCCATTGGCAAAAGCATGTGCAATAATTCAAAGTCAGAGCACGTCTGGAGCAAGCAGTATCGCCCAGCATGCAGCAATAGCAGCGCTAGAAATGGGAAGATATGGCGGGCCACTTGTTCATGACATGGTCACTGCCTTCCAACAGCGCAGAGATTATGTCGTGTCTCGTCTGTCAAAAATGAAACATGTCAAGATAGTAGAACCTAGTGGAGCTTTTTACGTGTTACCTGACATTAGTGACGTGTTTTCAGACCCCAACAATGACATTCAGGATTCTGATCAACTTGTCAAGTACCTCATTGAACATGCAAATGTCGCAGCAGTCCCTGGAGAAGCGTTTGGAGCTCCAGAATGTATTAGAATATCATATGCAGCGTCTCTTGAAACTTTACAAGAGGCACTGGATCGTATAGAAAAGGCATTACATGACCTGTAACATTAATCACTATCACTATCTATCAACACAGCCCTTTTTTTAATGGGACCACCACCACTACCATCGTCTGTATTCTTTGTCAGTATACCTGTCAATCTTGCTGCTCCTTTCTCCTCTTCTTCTTCGTCTATTTCCTTCCTCTTTGTCAGCCTCTCAAATGTTTTCTCTTCTTCAACCTGTTCTTCCTCCTCCTCTTCTTCTTCTTCTCGAACCGGCTCCTCCTCTTCTTCATCAGACACTATAAATCCATCATTCTCTTCTTCTTCTTCTCCAAGGTGGAATGCCGCATCATGGTGTCCTCCATATCCCTCTATATCATCATCGTCATCACCTTCAAGGAATGCCGCACTAAGATACCGTTGGTTTCTAGCAGGAGGAACCCTCGACTGCATAATACTCCGACGCATATGCTGTTTCTGCTTCTCTTGAAGCTTTTCTTTGTCTTTAATTCGAGCCTCTTCAGCCTTTTCCTTTTCTTCCCTCTCCTTCATAGGATCCACCAAGGTTGCCGTCTGTTTCACCTTGACTCGAGAGGCCTGCTGCACTCTCACCTTTGGCCTATCCGCCTTATCCACACCAATAGGATTGAACAAATACTTTTCTGTAAACTTGCTCTGACACTGAACCAGATTAGGGTGTCGAACGTACAGAAAAGCATGATCTCCTTTAACATTAATTGACTTGACATGAAAACAGTCCCTCCCCACATGCAACGTTTTCGACCCATCAGACCACGTCACAATCCTAGAATTACTCTCACGAATCAATCCATTCTTCTCCACATCATATCTCCAGCGAATCGTGGGCACTCGCCCATCATCCCCTTGAAAATCACTTGAAACAAATGAACTCGGTTCAATCCTCAGGGAATTTGGCAGCTTCGCCAAGACCAAGCTCTCTGGCGGCAGACCATCATATAAATTCACAGATATGTCCATTGATTCATTCATTACAGACTTGCCTGTATCAGGAGTCTCCACGTTCCTCTCTTTGTTCCTCTCTTCATCTTCGGGCGCAGGTTCCTCTTCATCCTCACTACCAAACAAATCCTTCATATCAACATCTTGTTTATCGAGATGTTGTGCCATATCATCTTGAGAATCGCTGTCACTTCCAAACAACTCTTCAAGTTGCTGTTTGTCTCCTTGTGTCTCTTCTTCCATAGTGTCAAGATATCTATCTACTGTGTATTTTTATTTATTTATGCAACGTATGATTATATTCTATATTAAAATAAATAATACGTGTGATATGAAAGCCTCCGCGTACTCATTCTGTTGGGATCATCACCCCCTGGCCAGGCCAGGCCTCTACAGTGTAGAGGCACTTCATGATCATGGCATGAATATGATTGCCAAGTATACATATATATACATGCACGAATATGGGATCGCTTTACAAGAGATCTACGTAGTTTACTAGTGTACATGATGTATATACTACTGTATACAAATGTGAGCAACAACAATTGGTCTCATCATGATTGTGTTTGATAGCGAGGCATTTTATTATTCTTGAAAGCAAATCCACAACCGCCAGAAGACCTTTCAACCCAGCTATGAGTATTGTCATGGGCCCGTTTTGTGTTACCACCTCTGCAGGTAGTACTGCGTCTATCCTGTAGAGACAGCTCCTTTGCATACGCTTCAATAATATTCCATTCCTGTTCGAAGAGGTATTCACTACAAGACTTGAAAGAAACACTGCCTTGTCCGTAGATATGTTTATCCAAAAACTTGCCTGTAACCACATTGCACTTTTCTCGCAAGCTGATCACACCAACCTCTTCATCATTGACGAGACCATTGCCATATTGATAGAGATACCTGTGTACCTCAGAAAGCCTTTGGAGAAAACCACTGGGGTTTTCCTTAGGCTGTTGTTTCAACTCTGCATACGCTTTTTGAAGCTGCTTCACGTAGCTCGGTCCACTCACACACTTGAAAACATGCTTTTTGAATGTTTCAAAGGAGCAATCAGATTCAGGCCTCGTCAAACCTTGTTTCTCGAGACATCTCCACTTGAACAAAGGGATTCTCGAGAGAAGCATACTAGCCAGGTGATACGATCGCCCTTCTGGCAGAGTAAACTGAAACTTATACACTGTGCAGTCCAACCACAATGCTACTTGTACAGCAGAAGGATTGTCTTGCAACACTGGCAGGTTGTTAGAGACAGAGAGCAAGAAGAGTCTGGCACTAAAGTCATTCTTGTTGAATACAGGCTCCTCTTCGACCTTTTCACAGTGTGGGGTATTCCCATCATCATCCAATTGGCAAGGAGGAGCGTGGTGCACAGTTGCACTGACCCCTGGTAGTGAGCCAACACAGTGTCTCATTTTTTCTATACTCTCTCTGTAGATAATTATAGTCCTACTATAGTTTGTATATCGTGATTGATTGTTTACATCAACTACATACTATTTCATTATGTCCATTCGTTGGTATCGCTACTAGGGAAATGACATGAAATACCATGTACCCACTAGGGTTATTTGGTCTGATTGGTTTCCACTGTTATAACAGTGGAAACCATGAATTAATGTTTCCTCATGAGGAAGGAGCCATTCCATGCATGGACCATATGGTACAAGAACAATCACTACTACTACAATCCTAGAAAGAGTCTATCTATCATAATACTGCAGGCAGATATAATCCATCTCATATGCTCTAGAGCTGCAACCACTACAGATGACTCATCAGATCAATCTGACATGAGCAATCTAACATCAGATATCTGAGACTCCCTCTGTAGCTGGCCATGGCACTTCATTCAGACGTCTGAATTCATCACTCGACAGGATTGTATATCATCATCAAATTATGTTTATTAAACATATAAAACATACAGAAACATGTTGGTGAGACGGTGGTGCCTGGTCACTGGAAGATGGACATGTTCAGTCCAACGTTGTTTTTCTACACAAGAACTCGCACGAACGGAAGATGAGATATCTACAATAGCACATGAAAAAACACAGGAACCAGGACCACATATCACAGTTCCTGGGCAAGCGTTTGGAGGTGATTATCGTTCTAGTTCTGCTCTCGGGACAGGGGACGGTCTGTCGAACCACACTGCAAAATGGTGGCAACCAGAACTAGGAGGATCCCAGAAGAGTCCCTTGGAATACTGTCAGTCTGCAGAACCTATCAAAGTTGAGGGTATGACGGTGGCGAGTACAGGGAGTGATGATGCTTCTCTTGGGTCTTGTGTACAATATATTTCTCTCAAGGGGACAACGAGAGAAAACCCTGCCGTGTGCAAGTATACTGGAATGAAATACTATAGCGATGCATGGAAGCACGGTGCAAGTCATTGATTGATTGATTGATTGATTGATGTGTTTGTATGTATACAAATGGAAACAAAAAAAACAGTTTTACTGC
>PJEL010005316.1_pt1 | contig 10410 bp, 8 predicted proteins | sample 1853271 | NCBI WGS metagenome assembly PJEL01 (sample SAMN08108733, study PRJNA415343) | Invertebrate metagenome, whole genome shotgun sequencing project. | host: Globobulimina | place: Sweden: Gullmar Fjord | collected 2015-08 | reverse complement strand
AAACGAACAACGAATACAAAGAAATTTAATGGTAAATATGGGAGAAAAATGAAAACAATTGAAATTGAAGCAAAGCTAATTGAACAAGAACACAGACTAATCAGCATACTGATAAATATATATAACTCTCGTGAATACCCTAATGGTGATGAACGAAAAGCTGCGGCTTATAAAGCATTATTTCATAAACTAGTATTTGGAAGTGGACGTGTTGCTATATTTGGTGGGGTTCTTGCTGTGGCAACGGTCTACTTTACTGCTCAACAAACTAAGTTATTGAGTGAGCAGAATAAGCTTATACGTACAGAGCTAAATATTAGCACTGCCAACTTTAACCAGCAAAGATGGGCAGATAATTTAAAGCGAAGATCTGAACTAATAAAGTATATTTATGGAAAAGATGATTTATCAAACGAACCAGACTTTACTGCTCATGAAAGGGCTAATGCTTTGGTTGAGTACATTGCTCTTCAGTCTGTAATTTCATCTATTAGCTTTGACAAGTTTAGTGCTAGCGGTGAGATGCCACTAGATACGGCTATGTACAAATTTGGTGTTGATTTATCTGAAGCCAATTTACAGAAAATAAAACTTAGCCAAGTAGATTTTAGAAAAACTATACTTTACTACGCTAACTTTAGTGAAGCTAAAATTTATTGGGGGAATTTCAATGAAGTAAAACTAGATTGGGCTAAGTTCTCAGGAGCATACTTGAAGGGAAGTAACTTTAATAGTGCTTCCTTGTTGGCTGCTGATTTAAGAGGCTCTGACTTAAGTAATATAACATGGAATGAAGATACAATAATTTCATATGCTAATATCCACGGAGTCAAAAGCGCTCCTGAGGGCTTCTTGACGTGGGCACTAAATAACGGGGCTGTATCTGTAGAAAATACCAAAGAATGGGACTCTATAAGAAGTCGTCTTATTCAAACAAGTTCCCCTTAGTGTGCTGAATCATACCAAAGTTAAGGTTTATAACTGTTTCAGGGAAGTTTCACGTCTCGATATGTTAATATAGTTCCAGTCGGAATGGATATTCAGGCAATGTTTTGTAGTTTTAATATATAGAAGGAGCTTATAAATTTATGAAGCAGGAATTACTTGAAGCAGCTAAGAATGCTGAGCAGCCGGGCATCCTTGATGAAATTATCTATGATGGTGACATGATAAGGGCTTTTGAAGCTGACACAATAAACAAGCCTGAAAGGGTATTGGATGTTGCTATCTCAAGTATTCACGCATTGTGTTCTAACAAGGCATATAAATTGGGTACACCGTGGCGCAAGGCTGTTTCTGGGTTAGATTGCCATGGTTGGGAGGAAGAACGAGAAGAAATCACCCATTATTTTACACATTCCACGGCAGAGCAGGATTTCCCAACAGCAGAAACAGGAATCTACCTAAAGCTTGTCTTCGTTGGAGGCGCTTTATATTGTGCGATAGGAAACCATCGTTTGTTGGCAGCAAAGGTATGGTTAGCCTGCAACTATAGAGAAGACGCTATATTAAGGGGAGTAGATTGTTCATATCGCCCAATTAACCCTGACCTCAAGCCTTATTTTGAAAGAGCGCTGAAAGGGGAATGTAAACTTCGCTATGCATTCATTTCTGCTGACCAGCGATACTCTTTAAGGAAGTACAATCTTCCACAAATGGCTAATATTTTGTGCGTTGATACCAAAGAAGGCTCATCAGAGCTGTTTGATATAACAAACAATCGAATGGATAAAATTCGATTTGAGGGGGCATGGTTTAATCGTATAATGAATAAACTTAAGTTTTCGTTGTGGATGCTATTGAAGTATCAATTGGTCCCGTCTAAGCTTATTGAAATCATGCTTAATGAAGATGCGGTGAAACATGATTTCAATATTACATGAAAGCCTAATAAGCGCTGAACCGTCTATACTAGATTAGTCATGCTTAGAAAGGCTTTCAGAGCAGTTTCCAAGTAGAATTGCTTATGGTTAGTTGTTTTAACGGTCAAATATATCGATAGTTTCCAACTAGGTTTGTCACTAAAGTCCCTCTAAGTTATTGAAAAGTATAGAGCCGAAGTTTCCATCTAGATCTGCTGTGATCAGCTGCTTAGGTTCGCTATTACTGCGTTGAACCTCGGCTCCAGTGCTCATTGACACCAGTCAACTCCGCGCTAGAGCCTTCGGTTCGCCTTGTACTAGCATCGCCAGCGACGCAATTATCGAGGTAGCTGGCTTCATTTTAGTTTGGTTACTGATAAAGAAAAAAGCGACCTTAAGGTCGCTTTTTTGTTGTTGGGCTAAACTGAGTTGCAATTTATTGAAATAAATCACTTGGCTTAAAATACTCTTCCCAATGTTTTTCCCAATCACTAGATAGTGAGAAAACATAGCTATTTCCTGATGGGTGTATCTCTAGCCATTTTTCACTTTTTACTATTTTATTTTCTCTTAAAGCCCTAGATATATTGTTAGGCTTCTTTTTAGAGTTGCTGTCAGACAAATATTGGTTATATGTGTTTGTTATTTCTGTCCCTGTACTTTTTTGATAACCCAACTCTAATCTTATTACTAGTCCTGAAAAAATTATTGGAATATAGACTGTATCTTTTATTTTTAGCTCAGTAAAATTGTGCGGAAGTGAATTTATGAGGTCCTGATTTATTTCATTTTCAACTTTAACTTTTGTTCCATTAAGCTTCGCATGTAGGTAAATATCATCTGTTGAATTATATAATGGTAAGCAACCTTTTGATTTGAAATCATCAATGTTTAAAATCGAATTATTGATTGTTCGATAGTCTATTTTCGGAATTTCGATATATTCACCTTCTTCAAAAAGAATACCTTTAGGTTCATCTTTGGTTGAAAGCAAGTCAGCATAACAACCATAGTCTAATACATATAGATTGAATCTTTTCCCTTTGTGACTCTTTGCTGAGACCCCTTGTTTAACAAGATGTATAATGCGTGAGTCATAGAGGAAGTCGAGTAGGTCTTCTTTTACTTCTGCTCTAACTAAAAAACCTCGTGTAAGCTTTTCTGCGATTACTTTATTTATGATCCAATCAAGTAGACTGACGGCTTTTTCATTAGCATTAATATCTTTACTTTTATTAGTTGAATACCATCTTCTTGCTGATTGCCTAATGCTCTTAATTGTTATCTTTTTATCTTCAGAGTGCATGGCTGCATCAGATATTATGTGTATAGCATCTCGTGGTATTCCTTCTGATGCTCTAACAAACTCTTCGAATACAGACCCTTGGGTAAATGCTTCTGTGATAAATTTCTGTGGTGACTCTGAGCAACTATCTTCAATATCTAGAGCTAAGCAGTGTTTATGAATTAGCTCTTTAAAAAAGTTAATAGCTTTATCTCTATCATTGTCAAAAACCATAAACTCATCCAAATTGATAGAGGTAGAAGCATCTGATGATATTTCTAGTCCAATAGTTTGACCTTCATGTAAAGTCCTAAACCTTGAACGATGTTCGATAGATGCGATTTTTATTACTAGATTTGGTATTGCAAATAGAATTTTTTTTAAGGAGTCAGCAAGGTAAGGTTGTAGGTCTAATGGGATTTCACTCCATTCATCAAGTAAAATCCATAACTTCTTATTCGGTACCGAATTTGCTATTTTTTGTAAAGATTTCGTGATTGCTCCAAAGTGTAATTTAAGCTTTTCTTTACCTGTATATATTACCTTGTTCGAATTCGTTGTGTTCTTTTTATCTGAAGCATTTGCATTTATTTTTGCTGATGGTGAGGTAGATATGCTAAGTCCAACTGAGCCGGTATGTTCTTCAAAACTCCCGTTTAATTCTTCAATTGCCGTAGTCCCATCTATTGATATGTTTGTGGATAGTTCAATAAAAGAGTCTAATTGAGGTGCTATTTCAGATATGTAACATTCTGGATTGACGGTAATTTGATCTAATAATGCTTGGTGAATTTCACATAAAGTATCTGATAGTAATCTTGTTGAACGTTCGGTAAGACAAATCGTAGGGTCTGCATATATACCACCAGTAGAACCTAAGCATCTCATGTCAACTTCTACAACAATCTCATTTTTATCATTCACTTTATTTTTTAGATACTTTAGTAGATGAGTTTTTCCTGTTCCTCGTCTACCGTGAATTATCTGATTGTCATCAGTTTTTAATAAAGTAAAAACATGGCCTAATTGAACAAATGATTTGACAAGGTAAGTGTCATCCTTTCTCTCTGCTCGCTTAGTTATTTGAAGTAATAGTTCATTGATTTTATTCAATACTTACCCTTAATAAGTTGTCAGAGTAAACTTTTCACTTTGTGCTTGTGTAGTTCAAATGAACTAGCTTTTACAAGCGAATGATTGGCTTCTTCTTCCCTGAAAGGCGTTCTCTTATTGGATTAAGAGCTTGGCCTGCGTTTGTTTTTTATTGGTTATACATTACGCTATTTGTTCTTAAAAACGCAATGCCTTTAAGTATCAATTTGTGATTAAAATCATTTAAAAATAGTGTGTTAGATTTTATATCGTTTGTGTGGGCTGGCAAGCGTTGCTTCTTTTTGTTTTGCTTTTAGAGAATAACATGGCCACCCAAAGTTATTGGCTCTACTTAAGCCCTGCTTAATTCACTTATTCCTGTTATTTAACAATCTATGCGTCTTTACCCAAGCTTACGTTCTTTTACATCCTCTTTACATTAGCTTTGCATTTGGCTTCTGCCTTGTATGCAATAATTATTCAAACCCAAGGCATTGAAACATTGAGCCTTATTAAGTGCTGTTATTTATTCCAGCGAACCAGATGAGATATAGAGTAAAGATGTTGACAAGAAATTTGAGCTTACAGCTGGCGTTATTATTACTTCTTATGGGCTTACAAGCTTGTGGCGGGGGGAGTGATCAGGATGACACAGTCAGCACTGAGCCGATCCCTACAGTGCCAGAAACTACACCACCAGAAACCGAAGGGCCGTTAACCCCTTCACCAGGCGAAGCTATGGCGTTTTTTGGCCCAAGCGATGTTATCAAAATTGTTGACGGTGAAAGTGGTTTTGAAGGCAATATTGATAGTGGCGACCGCTTTGGTCGAGATCACGACAAAGTAGGGGATATTGATGGTGATGGCATCAGTGATTTAGTTGTTGGCGCTCGTTCTGATGATGATGGTGCAACAGATGCTGGAGCGGTATACATCCTCTTTATGAATGAAGATGGAACGGTGAAAAGCAATCAAAAAATATCAGCATTAACAGGTAATTTTGACGGTGAATTATTTGCTGGTAGTTTCTTTGGCTATGGCGTGGCAGGCATTGGTGATTATGATGGTGATGGCATTCCAGATATTGCTGTGTCAGCCCCTGCCAGTAATGACGTGCATACAGTGTATATTTTGCACCTTAATAGCAATGGCACCGTTAAGTCGATGGTGAAAAATACTGACATTACTGCATTTGGATTAAGCGCGGTTGGCGATTTAAATGATGATGGCCGAATCGATATTGTGGCGGCAGATCCAGGCCATACTAATGGTGGTGCTATTCATTTGTTATTTTTTGATGAAAGCTCAGAAGTGATATACAACGACATAGTTACCATAGGTGAATATTATGGCGGCTTTGGTGAAGGGCTTACTGAGGGGGATGATTTTGGCGGTAGAGAGTCAGCACTACTGGGTGATTTAGATGGCGACGGCAACAAAGAACTTGCAGTGGGTGCGTTTCAGTCTGACGGCGGCATTGGCGCTATTTGGATTTTATCGCTTGATAGCGAAACCAATCAGGTGGTTGATAAGTTAAAAGTTGCACCAGGTTTATCGGGATTTAATGAAACGATATCAACCGATGAAAACCCCAACGGTACCAGTGGCGGACATTTTGGTCATGCTTTGGTCGCAACGGGTGATTTAAACGGAGACGGTATCCCAGATTTGGTAACGGGCGCTAATCAATATGCTGATGGTGTTGGTTACATCATCTATTTAAATGCAGATAAAACCGTTAAAACTTTTACCCGAATAAACAGTGAAGAAGGTGGGTTTGATTTATCGTTACAAGCCAATGAGCGTTTCTCACGGTCGATGTCTTTTGTTGGTATTTCAAATACTCATTTTAGAATTAACATGGGCGGCGGCGCTAATGGCACTGGCGGTATGTATGTATTGAATTTTCAAGGCTGTAGTATCACACCTCAAGATGAGCAAACCTTTTGGAGTGGTGGCAATACCCTGTTTAGCAATTGGGATCACGCTAGCCAAATGGTGACAGGGGCATTAAGTCTAGAGCAATGCCAGCTAAAAGCTTTTGAACATAACGGGGTTAATATCACCGCCAAAGCAGCTGATGGCCGGTGTATTATTAAAGATGCAAACGCGAAACTAGAGATGAGTGACGAGGGCAGTACAGCCTATGCGCTCGTTTGCCCTTAATTATCTGCTGGTTATGTGGTAATCAACCGCGTATAGAGGGTAAGTTGCATACATATTTGCCCTCAAGCGGCCGCTTAATCAGCATGATTTTAGCGGCTAATAATAAAAAATAAGTGGGGCTGAGTAAACTTTTCAATTTGTGCTCGTGCGGTTCAAATGAACTGTAATTTACAAGCGAATGATTGGCTTCTTCTTCCCTGAAAGGCGTTCTCTTATTGGATTAAGAGCTTGGCCTGCGTTTGTTTTTTATTGGCTATACATTACGCTATTGGGTCTTAAAAGCGCAATGCCTTTAATCATCAATCTGTAAATTACATGGCCACCCATGGTCATTTTATCGAAGCACGCTGGCTTGGAATATATATTCAGTCCCAAGAAAAGATATGGTACTAAAAACCAATATTGGTTCTTTATACTCCTGTCCTTTCGGTTGAGCCTCTATCAAATATTCCTTTGTCTCGGGGTAAACCCTAAAGTTATACATAGGTATAAACCCTTCCCCATAAAAAAAATCACTTCCATCATTGAGCGCCCCATTAACATCAGACATATCGCCAATTAAAACGAAAGGTTCACTATATACTCCATTAACTAACTCAAGAACAAACTCATCAGCATCATTTAATTTTCCACCCTTTACTGTTGGGTTTAGCAATGGGTAAAAACAAAAAAGAACATATATAAATAATATTAACATTAGAATATATTTAATTAGCTTGATAACCATAATGCCTTTACTTGTTTAGGTGAGATTCGATTTGTTCTAGAACCAGAGTAATTCATCACAATAATATTAAATTCGTGGGGACCCGTCAGACTCTGACCCCACATATTTTGTCAGTAAATTTCAATATTTCTCTGACGGCATCTAAAAGGCTATAAGTTAACATCGCATGCGATGTTCTGGCTGCTGGGTGGTTGTACATCAAAACTGGTTTACCTGAAGTATTAGTAAAGTAGTATACTCCACGGCTAGTTGTCTTGATTTCATCTCTATTGATATCTAATACATCCAGCATATGCCAACCTGTCCCTCCGCAGATGGTGATGTCGGCATCATAGAGATTGTACTGATGCCGTAGCTTTTCTTTATCTTCAATCACGGCTTGATCTAGTTCCCAATGAACTGTTGTCATGCCACCTGGTGACTTCTTTAAATTCATTGAACAAATGGATCGCAGCTGCTCTTTTCTATGCTTATCAGAAACATCTTCAAGCTCATGCCAATGAATGTTTTCATTTATTGCTCTTATTACTCGAGTCCAACGAACAACGTTATTCCAAGTGCTTCCTCTTGCTCCATCATAGAGGTATTCTCTTAAATCCCAGCCGCCACCATCTTCACCGTCATCATTCACTTCTTTGAGAATAAAACAAATTTTGATGCCTGACTTCAAGTAATCCTGTTCTGACACCACCCCATCTTTCACAAACCCTTTTCTTTGAGGTTCCCAGGATTCAAATAATTCTTTTTCTTTCTCTGCAATGCTCATATCAATCCTTTTCATCAATAAGTGGGGTTAATAACATGGCCACGCAACATTAGTAGGGTTTCAGACTTTGCCACCATTTGCTTATTGAAAAAGAACCTCCAAATGGTGGCTCTTTTTATTTCACTAACCGAACGTTAATTCAATAAGCCTTGAGTATTATCTACCAGCACAAGCCAAGCAATGTAAATAGCTGGGCTTAAACAAGCGAAAACGATCGTTGTGCCAACAAAATGAAAGCCTGAACCAGCTTCTTCGTCATCGTCCTCTTCATTTGCACTGCCCAATTTATTGAGTGCTTGCGCAAGTTCATCGTCTGTTGAACTTGAAGAAAACAGCTTACCAATTGCAGCTCCCATTTCAGCGGGATCAGACACGGGGCGATATTGGTCAATATCGAGCGGCTGTGCTAAGTCGGCTTCATTGTCTGCGCCAACTAGTTCACTGAATGAATAAACTGAGTTTGGAGTAACAACTTTGGGGCCTGTTTGTTGTGGTAATTTGTCCTCATCTTCGGCAGCATCTAAATCATCTGGGTTATAAAAAGCGTGAAACTCTTGGGCTAAGACAAGGCCGACAATTAAAATGATTGATGACGATGTAATCGCAGCCACAATCCACTGTTGAGGGAAAGTTAGCCAATTTGCATAATCGGCGAACACTACGCCTGCTGACACCAGTAAGAAAGCATGTAAGGCGCCCCACCAAAAGTCCCGCTCTTCAGCCAGCCAACTACCTTTGATGACATAGACTTGATAGGATGCAAATAGCGCAATGTATAAATAGAAATACCAACTCATAGTACAACCTCCTTACCAGAGAGAACGCCTTGTTGAGACAGTGAATACAATGATTGTTTAGGTAGTAGTATTGCCCATGCCGCTTCGTCATCCTCAATAATATCGAGCAATCCCATCGCCAAGCTGGCTTCTTTTTTCAGCATTAATGCTAGATGAATAATAAAGTTTTCAGACACTGAGCGAGTAAACTGTTTAAACAGCCAATGTTGAGCTCCCTTACTAGAGTCAAATGTTAGCTCCACACTTTTCTTATCTTCGTCGAACTTGCAGTGAATATTGGTAATTTCTAGCTCGGTTGCAAGACTGGCAACCGTCTCCATCATTTCAGCATAGTATTCATCAGGCTCAAAAATATCACCGCCTTGCCAAATGATACTTTTATGTGACAATACTTCCTGCACAAAGTGTTCTTTGCAAAGAAGATCGTTACGCAGATCGTAGTCTTCGATGTACTCTTTCACTTGCTCTTTCACCTCTGATGTTAAGTCAATCAGTCCCGCATTGACCAAAGCCGTTAGCAGTCGCTTCATTTCGGCTTTGTTCTCAATCGCACAGGCCTTGGTTTCTAATTCTTCTTCGTCATCAAAATCAACTGATTCAAGTTCATCTAATTCATCTTTGAGTACTTCATAGGCCCGTTTTTTTTGCTTTTCTGATGCATTTCCTGAAAACGTTGCTGTCACGTCCGATAAAGGTTGCAAAGCTTGTCTTCCCTTCCAACTTGAAATCGCCGAAAACACTAAGCAAGGTATCCAGAACCCCCAAAAGGCAGGCATGAAAAACCAATTTTCATGAAATAAACCAAAAAAAAGTGACAAGGTTAAAGCGACAATACCCGCTTTAATTGAAGAGAAAAGCCACTCAAATAGATAGGCCTTTTGTAGTAGGGTAAAGATTCTCAATTTACGTTCCTTCGCATTGTTTTATTTTTAAAGTCAGTAAAATTGCCCTGTCATTGGGGGATACTCACTTCTGTTTTTGCTATCTTATTCTTAGATTTATCAATCCCGATATCTATATCTCTGTAGCTATTAAGTTGTTTGGGCATGCTTGCAGGTGGCACTATGTCATGACACCTGCGAGCTAAAAATAAAGCTTAATTTAGTAATTCAGCGAGCTCTGGACAGCCTTTATGAAAGCTACTTTCAAGTGCGTAATCTAGTGCATTTTTATCACTATCATTTTTGATTGCTTTATCAGCGCCTTTATCAAGTAGGATTGTTGCTATCGGTACTTGGCAAAACTTTGCTGCTTTAATTAGGGCTGTGTCATTCTGGTTCCATTCAACGATATTAATATCGATACCACGATCAATATATACCGTTAATTCATCGACTTTTCCTCTAGATGCTGCATTGTGAAACCCAATAATATCTTGGGTCGAGAATGTGCTGCTATCACCTGCATTAGCTGTTGGTGTTAATGCTAGATGCAAAAATAATGCGCCAATAATAAAGGACAATTTTTTCATAATACTTCCATGTTGGTTTGAGTGAGTTTTAAAGTGGGAGAGGCAAATTACATTTGTGCTTGTGCAGTCAAACGAAATGACTATATCTAGGCTAATGATTGGCTTCTTCTTCCCTGAAAGGCGTTCTCTTATTGATTTAAGAGCTTGACCTACTTTGCTTTTACTGGTTATAGATTACGCTATTTATTCTTAAAAGTGCAATGCCTTTAAGCATCAATCTGTGATTAAAATGATTTAAAAATAG
>PJEL010005315.1_pt1 | contig 10411 bp, 10 predicted proteins | sample 1853271 | NCBI WGS metagenome assembly PJEL01 (sample SAMN08108733, study PRJNA415343) | Invertebrate metagenome, whole genome shotgun sequencing project. | host: Globobulimina | place: Sweden: Gullmar Fjord | collected 2015-08 | reverse complement strand
ACATTTGCTCCCCGTTCTGCCAGCCTGGTTGTGTACAGTCCCGGGCCGCAGCCGAAGTCGGCAATTTCAGTGCTCTTGTCTACTTTAAAATGAGAGGCAATCCACTCCACAGAGCTCTCAATAAAACTTTTGTTTCGGGATGAAACATCAATTGATTCATTTAAGTGATATTCGAGCATTTGCTTCGATGTATGCTCATCTGCCCACAGCTCATCTGCCGTATAAAATTGAAAAGGTGCCGGGCGTGAATTTATTTCTTTTAGTTCTTTAAACATTACAACCTCCATTTTATGTTTTTACACTACTATCGGGATGTTTCAAGCTCTTGTCTCTTTCTTTGGTAATTATCATAGCTTTCCTGCTCTGGACATTCCGATGAATTTCTTTGACATTTCTGCTCCTGAATATTCTGTAGTGTTTTATATCCGGTCCTTTTCAAGGACTCCTTGCTGCAGGCCGGAATGGTAATGACAATTACAGTTAGAAGTAATACAAGAGTATTTCTCATCTGTACTCTTCTGCCTTTAAAACTGCTGCTTTGGTGACGGCCGTTTGGTTTCATTAATACCTCTTCTTTCAGCTGTGGCACTTACATTTGATCTTCCAGCGTATGCCAATGTATGGAAGCAGAAAAAACGAAAACAGGAATAGCTTGAAGAGTCCCATTCCGGCATAATTGATGACCATAAGTTTCTCCGCGGCAATCCCGAACATTTCTTCATGAATCTTGAAGGCAGCCTCAGCGCCAAAAATTGAGAATATAACCCAAACTACGAGAATAATGAGTCCGGCTGCAAAGGCTTTTATCAAAACACCAGAAATCAGTTCAAGTTGCTCCTTTGAATTTTCATTTACACTCATTACAACCTCCATTTTATGTTTTTACTTCGTAATTCGTAACTCGTAACTCGTCATTCGTCACTTTCCTTTCATCCGTTCCTTCGTCACTCGTCATTCGCTATTCGTCAATCGTCACTTTCCGTTCATATATTCCTTTCAACCCACACACTATGATTAACTAATCCAAACTCTTTCAGACTTGAAACGATGCATAATCCCAACTGACTTCCACTGCTGTCTACCTTTATTGTATCGTGAGTCAGGTGAATGCTGAAATTGTTATCTATCATTACACGGCTATAAGCAATTATTCCCTGCTTTTTTGTTTCCTTATCCACTTCATTAATCAAATTATTCAGCATCGGTTCCAATTTCTCCCCGTTACCGTCTGCTGACCGAAACTCTATAATTTCAAGCCATTTCATTTTGGGACCACCTGCCAGAAGCTGCTGTTCATAACCTGGCTTCCTTTTATCTGACCTTTTATCCTTGCAGGGCTGCCCTTCTTATTATCTTCTGCTTCCAGAAGTACTGTAGCAACATTAAAAATGATCAGCGCAAACAGCAGCGCTACTATCGTAAATAAATCCCTTGTTTCTCTTCTCACTTGCATTTTTTCCTCCTTTTCTCAAACCTGTCAGGTGTCTCCTGACTCCTCTCGGCACGAGTCGATCGTCATTCGTCATTCGTCATTTTCTTTTCCTCTTTCCTTCTTTCTTCATTTTTTCCGAATATCATTGATTACTATATAGCGAATCCCGTGCCAGCTTAAATTATTGATTAGAATCTAACAGTTACGTTTACGTGTAATTATTAGATATCAATAATGGCAATTTGCATTGGCAAATACGGTAGATTAGTTTATAATCTGTCAAATACGGTATTTGCGCATTTAACAACTTTCTATTCAGGAGATCAGAAAATGGATGAAAATGTTTTTTTTCGCGACGCTACCCTGCGGATCTGCGGCAATCTGGAGATCGGGGAGGCATTGTTCTCCAGCTTCCAGTTCCTGAGAGAAGTCATGCCGGTGGACATGATATTCCTTCAGTTCTTTGATGTAGATCAACGTGCATTTAATACTGTGGCGACTGCCACTGAAAAAGAAGGTAGAATTGTTGACATGCTAGTGCCTCTCTCTCCTGAAGCATTTCAGGAAATGATGCAGTACGTTAATGAATACCTAAAGGGGCATAAACCTAACCATGTATGGCTATTTGAGGATGATCCCCGTGAACAATCTTTTACTCGTGAGATATATGATCTTCATGGAGCAAAGATTACATCACTAATGATAATGCCTTTGGAGGTACAGGACAAGGTACTCGGGGGAGGATCTCTCTGGTTCTCTACTCAAGGCGGCAAGAAGTTCAATCAGAAACATGCGGATCTGCTCTCCCTGCTAAAGGAACCCTTTGCCCTGGCAATGTCCAACGCGCTTAAGCACCGCAATGAGCTCAATCTTTATGGCAAAGAATTTTTTTGGGAGGCCACAAAACGGATCTGCGGGAATCTCGAAATCGAGAAGGGACTTCAAGCCTGCATAGAGCATATCTCCAGGCACATGCCTGCAGATTCCATTTATCTTCAGAAGTACGAGAGTGAACTTGCTGCGATACGGCTCGTTGTTCGGGCCAGCGCCGAAAAGGGCGAGTGGATGGACGTTCTTTTACCGCTTTCCGGGGAGGCCAATAAAGCGGTAATTCAGCTAAGGCAGTCATGGCTGACCGGCACGGCCAAACCCGTCCTGATTATCAACAGGCCCGGGGAGGAGCCCATTTCCCAGGGTTTCTTCGAAGCCTTGGACATTCCTTTCTCTTCAATAATGGTCCTGCCGCTCATCATTGAAGAGCAGGTCGCCGGATCCGTTGCCCTGATCGCCGAAGGCATTGACCGCTTCAATGATTATCACGCCCAGCTTTACTCAACCCTGAAGGAGCCGTTCTTTGTGGCCCTGACCAACACACTCAAACATCGTGAAGTGCTGAAGCTGAAAGATATGCTGGCCGATGATAACCGTTACCTGCATGGGGAGCTGCACCGTCTGTCCGGTGATGAGATCATTGGCGCTAATTTCGGATTACGGGATGTAATGCATAAGGTCCATCAAGTTGCTTCACTGGACAGTCCCGTATTACTTCTAGGTGAGACCGGCGTGGGCAAGGATGTAATTGCCAATACAATACACTATTCATCGTCACGCAGCGACGGCCCTTTTGTAAGTGTGAATTGCGGTGCTATTCCCGAGTCCCTGATCGACAGCGAACTCTTCGGCCATGAAAAAGGAGCTTTCACCGGCGCCTTGTCTCAAAAGCGGGGACGGTTCGAACGGGCGGATAAGGGAACAATTTTCCTCGATGAAATTGGTGAACTTCCTCTCCAGGCACAGGTACGCCTGTTAAAAGTATTACAGAGCAAAGAGATTGAAAGGGTCGGCGGGGTTAAAACAATTTCATTGGATATAAGAATAATTGCTGCCACAAATCGTAATCTGGAAGAAATGATTAAACTTAATCAATTTCGGGAGGATTTATGGTTCCGCCTCAATGTGTTTCCCATCCGGATACCGCCGCTTCGGAAGAGGAAACTGGATATTCCCGAACTGCTGCAGCATTTTATCAATTTAAAAACTAAGGAATTGAAATTGCCTGTTATCCCGACATTGTCCCCGGGCGCTATTGAACTTCTAATGGAATACCACTGGCCGGGCAATGTCCGGGAGCTGGGGAATGTTATTGAAAGAGCTTTGATACTAAAGCCCGCAGGCCCGTTGACCTTTGAACATCTGGACCTGGGCAAGCCGGAAGCAAATTTGGAATTGCAGAGTGAGAGCGATGAGCCGGCTAATCTTGATGAGATGAATTCCCGGCATATTCGCCGGATATTATCCAAAACAAATGGTAAGGTTGATGGGCAGGATGGAGCCGCCGCTCTTCTTGGGATTAATGCCAGTACTCTGAGGAACCGGATGAAAAAAATGGGGATTGAATTTGGGCGAGGCAGTAGAAGATAGTGGGAGAAATATGAATGGGATTTAGGAAGTATCTTTTAAATGTTACTGCCTGAATCGATAGTTTCCTACCAGAATGTGCGGTTTTAGAATTTATTCAAGAGTGAAGATTGGCGTTTGAAATCATTCTTGAATGTCGTTTGTCAAGGGCCGACCCCTTATTCGTTATAAAGATTAGGCCTATCAAAGAGTGATTGTATACTTTCAGAAGCTACAGAGGCGAATTGCGGTTGATCTATAAGCTACTTTTTTGTAAAATAACACGGTTCCCTCTATAACGCATGCTCATTCAGTGCATGTAGTAAAATATGGGATACTAAAGATTTCTCTTGCAAATCCGATATAATATAATTAGAATATGATTTATCTAAAAGAACTTACAGTGCTATGAGCATTCAATTATCTTTTACATCTGAACAGCTTAATGACCTTGGTGTGATAGCAGACCTTGGCATACCTACTATCAACAAAGTTATAGAAATGATATCATCCTTTGATCCTCCCCCTATGATGCCATCTCATTTGCGCAAAGCTATTAATGAAGTTCTGGATGACGATGATAAGACTAACATTCTCATAAAGCAGTTAATATCACTCTGTGGGGCAATTAAACAGAGAAACATTAGTGCTGAGGATATTTTCACCAACCTCAGCAGTAGTATTTCTGATCCGAAGTCAAATTGGGATAAAAACAAAGTTGAGCAATGGAATAAGTTAGAAAAAACTTTTATTACCCTCTTATCACTGCCAGCCGTCGAGATCGTAGTGAAAGCCTTAGATTTAACTTATGATTACTCAAATATTTTTAAATCAGGGAAGATCGTCACTGATATTCGACCTATTTTCAATGATGATGCATCCACTATCAATGGTTCACTTGTCTCGTTTGTTTTACGTCTTTATTATGACAGTATAGAAGGAAATAAAAGCATCAGTATAGCGGTCGATAATGAAGATGTAAAAAAATTAAAGGAGTCATGTGAAAGAGCACTTAAAAAGGCGCAAACGGCAAGTGAATTTATGAAGAATCATGATGTTCAGAAAACAATTATATGCGGGGAAGAAATTTAAAATGCTTAATAGACAGCAGTCACATAACCAAACGTATGAAGAAGAGATAGAAAAGTGCGGTAAGGCAGTCAATCTTGCTACTGTCTGTAACACCATAGGCATTATGCTATGGAAGCGTAAAACTACTCAAGAAAAGAATAGTGATGGCATGTGCAATAATGAACTCATTGATGTCAAGGTCAGTCGAAAACCCAACTTTGAATTCTTACGCTTAGGCTATACGAAACATGGTTTAGAATTTGATTCATATAGATACGTACGTGCTTCACGTATACATGCAATTCCCTCGATTGATGAATATTGTTATCCTACTTTTGAAACAGTTCAGATGATGTTAGAAGGTAAAGTATATAATCCCACCGATGAATTTAAACCTAGCCAATCACTTGTAACTCTGATCAATAGTAGCTTGGTTCCCATGAGTAAGGAAATGTCTGAAATGTTAGGGACACTAGAAGAAATTAATAGTCAAGATATCGATGAACGAGAAGTCCTTTCAGCGCTAATCACAGATGAAATTGAAGAGCTATTCACAAATTTAGCACAACGATACATTTATAGTGGTCAAGAGCCTCAAATATCAGAAAACGGATCCTTTACGCACGATATATATATGGATCTCATTGATCGACTTAGTCTGCATGCAAAACACGCCGATACAGTGTTGCAGTTACTACATGATGAGCTTGTATATTTCGTCACACGCTGTGAGCTCGAGCGCCCTTGGGGTAAGATTATTTGCGAAAAGTCAGACCTTAAGCTGGTATTAAATTAACGTGCTTTCAACGAGAAGTGAATAAACTTGCACCTGCTTAGTTTAAATTAAGACATACCTTTAATGCCTGTACATCGATTATTACATTTATCTGACCTGCACTTAGCAGCTGGAACAAATAGAGCTCGCTATAAGATAACGAATGCAAGGACTGGTCTTATCACAATAAATAGTAAGAACGCTTTAGAGGCCTTAGCTAAATTTGTGCATACTAAGCGTACTCAACTTGATGCTATCCTAATAAGTGGAGACCTTGGGGTCACAGGAGATGTTAGCGACCTTTCATGTGCAATTGAATTTCTACAGTCACCTCCTGGTACAGGTTTTCATCCCTTCCCTTGGTTAACACGTAAAAATAAAGCGACCATCAATTTTTTCTCCCCTAAAGAAATTATAATATTACCAGGGAATCATGACCGTTTCTTAAATCTTCATACTGCTTGGCCCGGAACAGAATTTTACAATATATTCAGAAGTTACTGGGAGGTTGGAGTTGGTGGAATTAAAAGTACTTTTTTACCGAACAGGACGAAACCTACACTGGCTATTATTTGCTGTGACTTTACTCTCAATGACACGGGCGATGCCGAGCCGACATGGGGACGATGGGGACAGGGAAAAGTGCGGATGGAAATATTGGATGCACTAGAAAAGAAAACAAAAAAAATCAGAGGCGATCATCCTTCTTGTGCTGTATTATGGGCTATTCACTTTGCACCATTTTATAAAGAGTATTTTAAGGACGATGAAATGGATATCATTGCCGACGCAATGGTTCTTCAAGAGTCTAAGTTATTGTCAGAGAGGGCCCAAGAGTTGGAAATTAATCGTATTTTATGCGGGCATACTCATAGGGTAAAAGAATATTCTTTTAGCGACGATCCGAAAGTAACCGTATATTGTGCTGGAACTTCAACATGTTCTTATGAAAACTATAAAGGAGTAATCCATATTAGAAATATCAAAACAGAAGAAGACAGAATAGTTTCCATTGATACTGAAGACTATGCTTATACAAAAGCAAAAGGACGCTTTCATAAAATTAATTAATATGTGAGGTCAGATCTTTATTCATGACAGTTAGCATTTAATTATCGAGGTTCAACCTCGATAATTTCCAATTATTTCCGCATGAAATCTTCACTCATAAAAACAAAAGGAGAAGTGTAAACTCTAGTCTATAATGGACTCATTTTAAGGGTTGCAATGAAATAAATCCTAACAGATAGGGGGTCAGGGCTTGACAAACGACATTCAAGGACAATTGCAAATCCAAGTTGTCGTATGTCAAGCCCTGACCCCTTATCCGTTAATACCCACCGTATGATGAGAAGGTACGTTACCGAAGCTTATATTCGATAGTACTCATTCCTCTTTTTTAATAACTACATCTTCCATATCATTAAGCCTAACAATTACCGGTTGCTTTAATTTTAATGCCTTACCAACCACAATAGCGTGCCTTTCATCTAAGGTCGGTAATGTATTTGAGTAATCCCTGCCAATATAATTTTCTAAAAATTGTTTACCAGTATCATCAAATACTCTTAGTGCAAATATAGTGTTACATTGATTTAAAATACTTTTACTAATATTTGCAGTCCGTTGTGTGACAACAATACTACCAAATCCATATTTTCTTCCTTGTAAAATCACCTTTGCTGTTCCATTGCTAGCACTTTGATCACCAGGGTTAGCTGTAGAGTTCCATTCGGGCACTAGAGAGTGAGCCTCTTCAAATACAATTAATAATTTAGCCTTATTTAACCTTTGTTCCTCCGCGCTGCTCCCTTCCCATGTTCCCTTTGCTAACATAAACAATCTTTCAGAAATTATCCTTGTTTTCTCTGCAATTGTTAAATCTACTTTGTGTTGTATTTTATATTGACTGCCTGCCTTTGAAACAGAATGCCAATCTGGATTAATTGTCAAAACCCTTTTGTCCCCCTGTCCTATAAAAGATGCCAAGTCCTCATCCAACTTAGTCTTATAAAAGTATTCATTGCCCCAGGAAGCTGGATTATCAGCTGTGCCAGTAGTTTTACTGCCGTCTTTAAATCGTTTCAAAGTCTCATCTGACAATTCTTCTTGCAATAAATCTTCGCTAATGTATTCTTTTAATTCGATTTTATATTGATTAGTAATATCAATGCATACGATTTTCACATTAGGTAAATTATCTATGACTTTCTGTATTAATTCGAATGTCAAACAGGACTTACCTATACCTAAAATCCCTAATATTGCAGTATTGTGTGTAATTAAGGCCTCAACATCTTTAATAATAATTTCTAGATTTGTTTCAGGTAGATTCCCAATACTTAACAAATTACTAGCCACGCTTTCCGTGTCATCAAAGAAAACAGGAGCATAAATATTCGGCAACCATTTTACTACTTCAAGTTCCTCCTTATCAGTATTATATTTACCAAGTTTTTTAGCTATTCCGGTCACATACCCATAAGTATTATGCTTTTCTAATTCTTCCTCATTTGTTTTACCATCAATAATCTGGTATAGCACATCTGAATTGTATATCTCGGTTTTAACTACCGAACCTTCTTTTAAAAGCATATACTTTGCGTTAGATGCATCTATAAGTGAATGGAATTTAATCTTATCAATATCAGATCCAACAGTTATGTAACCAATATAATTATTTCGATTTTTATACAAGTAATTTTTAGAGACAATATCTCTCTGTTTTCCATCAGTAATATCATTTAAATTCAATTTATATACTGAATTATCCTTTGAATAGATTGTCTTTGATCCGCTAATAAATTCATTAGATTTAAAGTCAATTTTAAGCGGACTGTTGTTTTCTGAAAGCAAGTAAACAGTGATCCATTTTTTATTTAAGAGATGTTTTTCATTTATAATAATCCCAACCGCACCTTTAGAATTCTCTAGTGAGAGATAAACAAGATTGCCTTTTTCCGTAGTTGATGGGCTATGTTTCCTGTAGTCAATTTCTATGTTATATAAGAATGGATTTTCACACCCCATAGCTTCACCAATTATTTCTCTGTCATTCTTTTTATCTAAAACATAAGACAACAACTTTGAGAAGAACAAAATCATATCTTCAACAACAAATTGAGTTATAAAAAGCACCCAGAATGTGATAAAAACAATATATTCAATCGGTTCGTTTTTAAAATAAGAATAAATAGTTAGTAAATAAATTAATGAAAAAACAACTTTTGATTGTCCAATTCTTGTAACAAGATCCATTAAAGCCTTTTGTAGTTTATCTGCTTTAAAAAGCTGTGATAAAAATATTAATAATATTGAAGAAAAACAAAGAGCAACGCTTGAATAGAGCAAGAATTTATAGCCTGTGAAAGCTGAAGGCTCTTTTACGCTTAACAGCGCTAGAAATACAGCAATAGAATTTGTAATAACATCAACAGGTTTAGTAAAAAATGGTTCGGTTATATAAGTACCAAAAATAAGAAGCAAAGCACCGGAAATGAATAGGAGATTATAATTATTAGAAGAATCTGTTAAAAACCCCCAATGTCCTGAAAAATATCTACACCCTAATAGAAAAATCCCGAGGTAAAAGATTACTGCAATAATACGCTGCATTATTGATAAGTTGTATTTTTTCATAATTATTTTGGCTTCTCAATCATTATTAGACATCATCTTTGCACACCAACTGCAGTACCCTCCATTATCGTACGCTTCATACATCTCAGACCATGGGATATCGCATCCACCGCGCTTACATTCCTTGTTAACATAAATATCGATAACATACTTTTGAAAAACATTTTTCTGTTTTTCTGTAAGTACTTGCTCCCCCTTATCCATGACAAGCTTGACTATACCTGTGGCTGGTTGGTCGAGCATGTCTGATTCAAGCAAAGCACCTAGGAACTCAGAGAAATTATCATCATCTATACGATCATTCCAACCCATTGTATACTCCTCCTCTATAAATAGTAGTAATCAGTATCTTTTACTTGTGGGTGGTGTCAGGTCTACACATTTCACAAAATATCTGACACCCCGGATTTCTGTTGTTCTGATCTATAAAAACTGTTTTCACAGTTAAAGTAATTTACTGGGTTAAAGGAAACGTAAAAAAGGGATTAAGAAACTCCCCCCCTTTAAAAACAATGGTATGAAAAATATAGATAAGTGTCAAGGGGAAACGGCAATTACCAATTATGAAGATACGGCGATACGGCGTTTACTACTTCTCCCGATGAAATCCAATTTTCCGCTTCTTTGTTTCCGGTGGTTTCATTAATTGTTTGATCGCCTTAAAAATAAGCTGTATTTCTTCATCATGTTTTTCAAATTTACCTTCTAACTGCTGGGGAACAGCAATTACTAATTACGAAGGAACAGATGAAAGGAAAGTGACGAATGACGAGTTACGAATTACGAAGTAAAAAAAGACTTGTGCAGCGCGGTCAAAAAAGTTCGTCACTCGTCATTCGTCACTTGTAACTCGTCACTTTCCTTTAATCCTTCACTCGTAACTTTCCGTTATGTCTTTTTCCTGTGTGTGGGGTAACACCACCCGCTGTCCGAATTTTATTGATAATCCTCAATTATCAAAGTTTTTGAATTGTTCCTTTTTTATGCAAGATTGCAAACGCAAGTCAGTATTTGTCATTTCATGAAAAGTGTAATATTATCTTTAATGTGTCAATATATTTTACGTAAAATATACAGATTAGAAGCGTCCATTTTCT
>PJEL010005314.1_pt1 | contig 10412 bp, 6 predicted proteins | sample 1853271 | NCBI WGS metagenome assembly PJEL01 (sample SAMN08108733, study PRJNA415343) | Invertebrate metagenome, whole genome shotgun sequencing project. | host: Globobulimina | place: Sweden: Gullmar Fjord | collected 2015-08 | reverse complement strand
ACAACATCTCAAAAAAAATATTCTAATCATCACCCTTGCCTGGGTACTACTTATTCCTGCCCTTTGCTCAGGGGGCATTCCCAACAATCGAGTTTCCGGCGATCTCCTAAGCCTTGATTTAAATGTCTATGTAGCGGCTCGCCCCATCCATTTGATTCTTGTAGAAAAGGACTATCAGCGCTTGCGGGTTCTGCGTCATGATGGCCGATTAAAAGTCATTGCCGAGTATTTTGCTGCAACAGGTGAAAACTACGGCCCCAAGAAAAACGAGGGGGATGAAAAAACACCAGAGGGTATTTACTTCATTACCAAAACATATACCGACAAAAAAATTACCATTTTTGGGAACAGGGCCTTTCATCTTAATTACCCCAACATCTTTGACAGCAAATCAGGATTAGACGGTAACGGTATTTATATTCATGGCACCAATAAAGAGCTGCGGTCTAACAGCACCAATGGTTGTGTCACCCTTAACAACACTGATTTAGATGCACTTGTCCAGTATCTCAATGTTGACCGCACCCCCGTGATCATCGTCTCCAGCCTCCAAAATTTAAATACAGGCAAAGGCGTTTATCCTAACTTACCAGGCCAGGACTACAGGCTGGCCAAAGAGTTGCTAGCCCCTAAGAACGTGACCAATATCTCCTTTACCAATCTCTATTTGATACGAGTTGGGGCCCAAACTGTAGTGGCCGGGTCTTTCAAACAAAATAATCGAACACGGCTCCAGACCTTTGCCGCCTCCTATCTCGACGTTTCTCAGGAAAAGGGCTGGTTCATTGCTGACCACATCCCCACCCTGGACCCAGACAAAATTTCAAGCAAGCAAATCGCAGAGAACGCCCTTGAAAATGAGTCCAGTATGAAAAATTCGCCCCCCAACCTTACAGGTCTCTTAACTCCTCTGCAACTCGGCCTTGCGGACGACTACCGAATTTGGCAACCAGACAATAAGGAAGATTTTGTTAGCTGGTACCAAGACTCAATACAAGATTCCATGCAGATGACTTTTTCGACAAATCCTCATGAAATTCAGCCTGAAAAAGAGAACAAGGCAGCACAGCCCAAACCCTTACAGCAGAAAGATTCCGTCCTTCTGGCTGACAAACCATTTTTCCTCTCGGGGAATGCTGCACCTATCACCAACCCGCTCATTTACGGTGCAATCATTCTGGCCGCTTGCTTAGGCGGTTCAGCCCTCTTTTATTTACGCTCGCAAAAACAAATGTCTGCTCAAAAAAATCCACCCACAATTGCAGAATTACAAAACGAAAATGCATTACGCCAATCTGTTCATGGTATTATAAGAAAAGTCCAGTTATTGCAAAACGATATGCAAAGGGAGGCATACTCTATGGATAATCAAGGATTACGAGCCAGAATTGTTGAACTGGAAACTTCTTTAAGTAATAAGCTCAATGAGATTGAAAAACTAATGACCGAAAAAGCCGCCTTAAAATTAAAAGGAATGGGCGGAATGGCAGGTCAGGTTGAAGAACTTGGCATTATGCAGCAAGCCCTGAAAATGTCCGAGAAAAAGCTCGCCAAAGCCCAGGAAAACCTCCTGGAACTTCCTGTTCTGCAAGAGGCTGTGTCAGAGAAACAATCCCACATCCAGCAACTCTTGGTGGAAAAAGCCACCTTAAAATTGCAGGCTTCCGGTATGCTGGATCAAGAAAACAGTTCAGATTCAGCAGACGAACAGTACGCCGCACAGATTACTGCCTTACAAGATGCCTTACAATCTGAAGAAGAACGACGAAAACAAATCGAAGAAGAGGCAAGTACGCTCCGAAACCAGATCGAATCTCTCGACAAAAGCCAGGAGGAAATTGCCCTCTTACAAACTGAAAATGCCGCTTTACATGAAAAAGAAGTAGATACCACGACCCAACAGAACCTCAAGCAAGAGGTTACAATACTGCGTATTCAACTGGCAGACTTAGAAGCCACCCTCAGAGCTGAACAACAAAACAAATCAGGATCAGCCAACCAGAATACTCCATTGCCGACAGATCAGCAGGCCCGCATCAATGATCTTGAGGCCTTGCTTGGTAGCAGGCAGAATGAGTTAAACTCCCTGCACGCACAAATCCAAAGCCACCAGGAAGATGCCTCTACCGAGCAAAAAAGAATTTCAACCACCTTACAAGAACAAATTGATTTACTCACCCAAAGGCTGGACAACGAAACCTCCCTGCGCCAGCAGGCAGAGCAAGATGCCCAGGATCAACAAGATGCCGCCAGCGCACTACATGATGAATTAGCAGAACTCAAATCTGCCTTAGCACACCATGAAGCCCTCTCCCGTGAAGAGGCAAGCACTGATCTTGATCCGCATCCACCCGAACCAGCAATTGTGCCAGATCCACAACCACTTGAAGCGACAATTATGCCTGATTCGGAAAATGAAATGCATGCCACCCAAACAGAACTAGAGCAAGAAGACCCAGTAGAAATAGACTCTCCACCAATATGTGACGAGGAAAATACAGAACCACTCGCTCAAGAGGTTGAAGAAATGCCGGCCACCACGCAACCTCAACCAGAATCTTTGCCAGTTCAAAAAGCCAACCAAAAACCTGACTTTGCCACTTCAGCCGGAACAGACCTCCTGCCTAACGACATCATGCAGCAGTGGATTAATTCTTAATTTTCGGGTAGTAAGGTTAGTTTCATATTAAAGTGACCTTTACATTACGGTTACAACATATAATAATGCCGACTTATTAGATAAATGAGATAAATGGTAATTGATAGGGTCGCTCCTACATAGTTACGACAAATATTTTATAAGGAACCCAATGAAGCACACACAACTCAATGTCTTTTTCATTTTTTTCTGTTTTTTTGCCGCTCCATTTTTCTTGACCCCAAAACCGGTCCTGGCAATCGACATTGCTCAATATACTGCCAAAGCTGAAGCCGGTGAAGCCCGGGCCATGGTAGCCCTGGCTCAGGCATACGAAAAAGGCAAACAAGTAAAAAAAGATTATAGCAAGACCGTTTACTGGTACGAAAAAGCGGCGCTCCTTGGATATGCGAACGCCCAGCGCCCCTTAGGTGTCCTCTATGAAATGGGTAGAGGGGTCGGGAAAGACCTCCCCAAGGCGGCCTACTGGTATAAAAAAGCAGCTGACCAGGGAGTGGCCAGGGCCCAAGTCAACCTGGGCTATCTTTATGAGCATGGTAAAGGGGTGGACCAAGACTACAAACAAGCCCATGCTCAGTATAGCAAGGCAGCCAAACAAAAATATTCCCGAGGAGAGGTATCGCTTGGCAACCTCTTTGAAAAGGGCCTGGGAGTAGAGGCCGACCTGGACAAGGCCTTATTCTATTATAAACGAGCCGCCCAAAGAAATTACGTCAAAGGTATGACCAATCTGGCCCGACTCTATGAAAATGGCCTGGCAGATGGCACCGTTGACCTGCAAGCCGCCAAAGAGTGGTATGCAAAGGCGGCCAAGCGCGGTTATGAACCTGCCCGCAACAGCCTCAAAAAATTGGCTAAAAAAACAGTGCTTTCTACTGCCGCTCTAAAAGCTACAAAAAAAATTGAGCGCCCGACTGAGTCGGCTCCTCCATCAGTAAAAACAAAGATTCAATCAGAAAAAAAACCAACCGTAGTTCAACAACAAAAAAACACCCCGCCCCCTTCACAAAAGAAAACTGCCAAACCTGTAATGACCCCCCTGCCTAAACCCAAAAAACTTGCTAAAAAAATTCCAGCCCAACCAGTGGATGCTCAATCCCTGGAAAATTTGGCCCAAAAACATCTAACTGGTCAGGATGTTGCCAAAAATGCGGCAAAAGCGGCCCAGTTATTCAAACAAGCAGCAGACCTAGGCAGTGTCTCTTCCCAAAGCCAACTTGGCAAAATGTACACAGAAGGCAAAGGTGTACCCCGAGATTTAAACAAGGCCGCATACTGGTACAAACGAGCTGCAGCAGAACAGGGAAGCATGGTCGCCCAAAACGATTTGGCCGTAATGTATATTGAGGGTGATGGTATAGACAAAAATCTGGTCCAGGCCGCTCATTGGCTCACCAAATCAGCAGAGCAGGGTAATGCCGTAGCCCGCAATAACCTCGGCATCATGTATGCCAATGGTGATGGCGTTAAAAAGAACCTGAAAAAGGCGGCCCATTGGTACAAATTAGCCGCTGATCAAAATTACGCCAATGCTCAGAACAATCTGGCCATTTTGTACACCTTGGGCCAAGGGGTTAAAACCGATTATAAAAAAGCGCAAGGCCTTCTCCATAAAGCAGCCGAGCAAGGCCATACAGATGCCCAGAACAACCTGGGACTTCTGTATTCCGACAACAAGGCCGGCATTAAAGATCCTGCTAAGGCAGACTACTGGTACCACCGAGCCGCAGCTGAACAAGGTGACGCTGCTTCCCAGAATGAATTGGGTATAATGTATGTGCAGGGCCAAGGCGTTGAAAAGGATCTTAAAAAGGCCGTCCACTGGCTAAAAAAATCCGCAGAAAATGAATATGTCTACGCCCAAAACAACTTGTCCATTATGTATTCCAAAGGTGAGGGGGTCAAAAAAGATGTTGAAAAAGCGGCCTTCTGGTGTAAAAAAGCAGCCACTTTGGGCAATGTAACGGCCCAGAACAACTTGGCTATCATGTTCAGTCAAGGCAAAGGGGTGGCCAAAGATCTCAGCCAGTCTGTCCATTGGTTCAGGGAAGCTGCCAAACAGGGTAATACCATTGCCCAGAAAAACCTCGCCGTGATGTATGCAGAAGGCCGCGGGGTGGATAAAGATATGGGCAAAGCTGTTGAGTGGTTTGAAAAGGCGGCCGAAAACGGCCATGTGGTTGCCCAAAACAATTTGGCTATCCTCTACGCCAATGGCCAAGGAGTGCCTCAAGATATTGATCGGGCCATTTATTGGCTGGAAAAATCCACCGCCCAAGGCGATGAATCAGCCCGTCAGAATTTATCGCAACTACGGGCCATTGCCCGAGCCAACCAGGGGCCGGTTCGTCAAGAGTGATTGCTGATTAAATAAACTGCTGGGCGGGAATACTGTCAAGGGGGTATGATTACTTACTTCCATTCCAAGCACTCATAAAAAAACTGGCTAACAATCCTTCAGGGGGCACCCTTCACACTGCGGCTTACTCTTTTTACAGAACTCTTTTCCTACCCTGACCAGCAAGGCATGATACTCATTAAAGAGCTTGGTATCTTCCGGCAAAGAGCAGACAAACATCTCCTGAATGGCCTCATAACTGGCTTCCTCCTCATCCACCAGAGCATGACGAGACATGACTCGATGCGTGTAGGCATCCACCACAAAAGCTGGTTTTTGGCCGGCATACAGAACTATAGAGTCGGCCGTCTCCGGACCAATCCCCTTGACTGATAACAATGCCTCTCGCATGGCGTATTGATCTTCGGCAAGAAGAAAATCAACCTCGCCTTCATATCTGTTACGAATAAGGGAAAAGAGATTATGTAAGCGCTGGGTCTTAAGATTAAAATATCCGCATGGTCTGATGATTTCAGCCAGCTGCTCAGGAGGCATGGCCTCCATAATATCAAAAGAGAGCAACCCCGATCGTTTGAGGTTATTGATCGCCTTTTCTACATTGGACCAATTGGTGTTTTGGACAAGAACTGCCCCGACCATAATCTCGAAAGGTGTTTCTCCGGGCCACCAGTGCTGTGGACCAAAAAAATCATACAAAAGGTCAAAAATTTCCTTTACCCGGCTGGCCATTAAACTTTAATCACTGCGGATAAACAACAAATAGACCAGGGCCCCAATTCCTGCAACCCCCACACCCGCCAGCGGCAAAATATTTCCCATTTGCAATTCCCCACCCACCACCGCATTTTTCACATAGGACGTACCGCTGAAATACCACAACCCCATACAGATGGCGATAATTCCTAAATTGGTGACCGCCTGTTTGTACAGGTTGTAGATGATCAAACTGATAAAGGGCACCAGAAAATAAGGATTTTGAAAAAGCGCTTTGACGTCAACATCACGAAACTGATCAAGAACCTGGGTTTCGGTGATCCATTCCCCAACGGAAATTAAAAAATCAGGCATAGTCTTCCCCTTTGTAATGTAATGGACGTGTTCTCAAAAGCAATACAATGCAGGATCATGCTTTTATCATAACAAAAAAAGGGGCTGTTACCTCCCCTTTTTTTGTTTTGTCGAATTGTCTTTTCAGAGCAGCTATTTTTCACCACATAGCCGCGTAGGCAAGGTGGCCTTTTTATAGACCTTAATCGCACAGTACGACCCGCACATACTACAGGCGTCACCCTTATAATTGCTGCCCTCATCCCGAAAGCGCCTTGCCTTTTCCGGGTCAATTGACAACTCAATCTGACCCTTCCAGTCCAAATTATTACGGCGATTAGCCATCTCAATATCGCGCTCCATGGCCCCTGGGATACCGCAACAGATGTCTGCGGCATGGGCTGCAATTTTAGAGGCGATTACCCCTTCGTGCACATCCTCAGAGTTAGGCAACTTCAGATGTTCGGCCGGCGTAACATAACACAAAAAGTCCGCCCCAGCCCTGGCAGCAATGGCACCACCAATGGCTCCAGTAATGTGATCATACCCTGGTGCAATATCGGTAACCAGCGGCCCTAACACATAAAACGGCGCGCCATGACAGATTTTCTTCTGCAAAAGCATATTGGCCTCAATCTGGTCCATAGGCATATGGCCCGGACCTTCGACAATAACCTGCACCCCAGCGTCCCAAGCCCTTTTCGTCAACTCACCCAAATGCAGAAGTTCCTGTATCTGGCCGCCGTCCGTTGCATCTGCCAGACAACCGGGCCGAATGCCGTCACCTAGACTCAAGGTAACCTCATGCTCTCTTAAAATGTCCAACAGCTCGTCAAAATGCTCGTAAAATGGGTTTTCCTTCTGATTATAGGTCATCCATTCAATGGTAAAGGACCCCCCCCGGCTGATTACGCCCATAACCCGCTTGTGGTTCTGCAGTCGCTCAACCACACTACGGGTAATGCCACTATGGATGGTCATAAAATCAACACCGTCCTTAGCCTGCTGCCGGATGGTGTCAAAAATATGATCCACCGTTACCTCACCAATCTCTTTCTTCTGATTCTCAACTACCTCAGCTACTGATTGGTATACCGGTACTGTACCCAAAGGAATGGGGCAATTTTTGAGAATCTCCTTACGGACATCATTTAAGTCCCCACCCATGCTCAAATCCATTACCGTATCTGTTCCGGCCTTGATAGAGACACATAGCTTCTGCAACTCCTGTTCAACGCCTTGATGATCCTTTGATGAACCGATATTAGCATTAACCTTAGTGGACAGCCCCTTGCCCACTGCAATGATCTTATCAAAATCATGATTATTATTTTTGGGGATGGCAATAACCCCTTTGGCAACACCCTCCATCAAAAACTCCGGGGTAACCCCTTCTGCCTGAGCGCATTTTTCAAAAATGGGAGTGTTTTTTCCGTTGATTGCATCTTCGCGAATGGTCATGTGTGTAATACTCCTTAAAAAAAGAAAACTGCCGAATAAATCGGGCAGCTTAATGGTTTATGTCGCATTGACTATTTCAAAATCTGAGCCCCTTAAAGACGCAGACATATTTATAAAAACATGTACTTACCAGTGCATAAAAAGGATGTCAACCTTGATGGTGTTGCAACCAGACTAATTTGAATCACAACAAGTATCTATCCAGAAATATGGCTTTTTTACTCAAGATCAAACATAAAAAAATAACCGTAGTCATATATTTGATATTATAAGGATTATTTTTTAATCATAGGGCAGTGACCGGGAAAAAGGCAATTTAAGACAGGCGCTAACCAACAATTGCCCCTATTTATCACTGCATGGCAAGCTCTATAAGCCTATCCAAAAGCTTTGCAAAGGGCAGACCTGCTTCTGCTGCCGCCTGAGGCAATAGACTGGTGGGGGTCATCCCTGGTATGGTATTCGTCTCAAGCACAAATATCCCTTGCTCGCTAACAATCATATCCGTCCGGCTGTATCCCCGTAATTTCAAAACCTGATGCGCTTTGATCGCATATTGTTGGGCCCTTTGAGTCAGATCATCAGATAAATCCGCCGGACAAATCTCCTGCGATGCCCCAGCTTCATATTTGGCCTGATAATCAAAAAATGGGTGGGCCTCTCCAGGAATTATCTCCACCAGAGGCAGGGCCTGCAAATCATCGTTTCCCAATACACCGACAGTGATCTCTCGCCCAGTCACAAACTGCTCCACCAACACTTGCTCATCATACTCAAAGGCCGTTTTGATACCTGTGGCCAGCTGTTCTGGACTATGGGCTATGCTCATCCCCAGACTGGAACCCTGCCGTACTGGTTTGACCACCAGCGGCAGGCCCAACTGATCAATAAGACGTTGCGGTTCCTGCTCATCCGCCGGACGAGCCATTTCCCAGGCTGGCACTGGCAGGCCGGCATTTTTATAGAGCAACTTGGCAATGTCCTTATCCATGGCCATGGCACTGCCCAACACACCTGAGCCCTGATACGACAAATCCAGCAAATCCAAAAAGCCCTGCACCGTCCCATCTTCACCGAACAATCCATGCAAGAGAATAAATACCACATCAATGTTTCCCGCATCCGCTGCAAGCCGTGCCATGTCTGAGGCTGGATCATATCGCTTTATGTCATATTTTTCCTTATCAAGGGCCTTATAGGCCTCCTCTGCTCCCTTTAAGGAAACCTCACGCTCACCTGATTTACCACCAGCCAGGAGTGCCACCCTAATCTTAATATCTTGTCCCATACTCAATCCTTATCTTGTCTCAGAATCACAATGGCACTGCGAAACAAAAACAGCGCGCGCTCCAGCCATTCTCCCTGCCAATACATTTTTTATTTTAATTCAAAGTAATGTACACTATAAAAATTAAAGCGCAAAAAAGAATAGAGACAAATTTCCTTTTTCATTACTTTGCACCCCTTGAGAATGGCTTGTGACTTCAATACCCATTAAACAATTACAGAATATTGTCGGATCTGAACATGTCCTCTGCGGCCTCGAAGACCTGCAATGCTACTCTTATGACGGCACCGGCATGGAGTATATGCCCGAGGCTGTCGTGCTGCCTGAAAATGCCAACCAAATCAGCGCTGTGATGAAACTTGCCGCCAGCACCCCCTTCCCTGTGGTGCCCCGCGGAGCAGGCTCTGGGATGACTGGCGGTTCCCTGCCTATTAAGGGCGGAGTGGTGCTGGGCCTGGCGCGTCTTAATAAAATTCTTGAAATTGACTCTATTAACCAGTTGGCAGTGGTGGAACCTGGCGTGATCACCGGCCAGCTACAGCACCAGGTTAAAGCTTGCGGGCTATTCTATCCACCAGACCCTGCCAGTTTGAAATTTTGCACCATTGGCGGTAATGTTGCCGAGTGCGCCGGTGGCCCCAGTGCTGTCAAATACGGCGTTACCAGAGATTACATAAAAGGCCTTGAGGTGGTGCTGGCCAATGGCAACATCATCACCACTGGAGTCCGAACCGACAAAGGCGTTGTCGGCTATGACCTGACAAGACTCTTTGTTGGCTCAGAAGGCACCTTAGGCATTGTCACCAAAATCATTGTACGTCTCTTACCACTTCCCGAAACCAAAACCACCATCCTGGTTCAGCTTAACAGCATACAACAGGCAGCAGACCTGGTGGCCAAAATCCTGTCATCATTTACCCCCTGCACCCTGGAATATATGGATAGCACCGCCATTGACATTGTGGCCGACAAAATACCCTTTCCTCTCAACAGCGCCATTAACGCTTTACTGTTAATAGAGCTTGACGGCAGCAACGTAGCCGTTGCCTCAGAAGGGGATCTTTTAACCACCTTTTTAACAGAACAACCCGGGGTACTGGACATCCGCCAAGCAAAAGACAAAACAGAGTCTGAACAGTTATGGACCGCCCGGCGAGCTGTATCTCCGTCTGCATTCCAATTGCACCCTGACAAAATCAGCGAAGATGTGGTGGTACCCCGCAGCCATATCCCCCAACTGGTCACCTACGCCCAACAACTCGCCCACGACCTGAATCTGACCATTTTCACCTTTGGTCATGCTGGCGATGGAAATATCCACGTCAACATAATGCTTGATAAATCGGACAAATACCAGGCCAAAGCAGGTGCATCAGCCAAAGATAAAATCTTTGCCAAAGTAGTTGAACTCTGTGGCACAATTTCCGGCGAGCATGGTATCGGCATCACCAAAGCACGGGCCATGGGTCTTGAAATTGACCCCCAAACAATCCAGGCCATGCAGCTTATCAAACAGGCATTTGATCCCGATAACATACTTAACCCGGGGAAAATTTTTCCACAAAATGGTTGACAGCACCCTGCCTGATCATCTATAT
>PJEL010005313.1_pt1 | contig 10413 bp, 8 predicted proteins | sample 1853271 | NCBI WGS metagenome assembly PJEL01 (sample SAMN08108733, study PRJNA415343) | Invertebrate metagenome, whole genome shotgun sequencing project. | host: Globobulimina | place: Sweden: Gullmar Fjord | collected 2015-08 | reverse complement strand
GTTCTCCAATAAGACTGAGGTGATAAAATATGGCGGCCATGCCATGGTGGATGATGCACTGAAAAAAAGCTTTGCGCTAGATATCATTCTTTTAAAATACATTGGCATTAATCCGGTGGTAGTCCATGGCGGTGGGCCGCAGATTAATCAATTCTTGCAGAAGATGAATATTCAGTCGAGCTACATTCAGGGTATGCGGGTCACAGACTGCGAAACAATGGATGTGGTTGAGATGGTGCTGGTCGGAAAAGTCAACAAGGAGATTGTGGGCCTGATTAATCAGCATGGCGGCAAGGCGGTTGGGTTGTCAGGACGCGATGGAGATTTGATCAAGGCCAGAAAAATGAAAATAATGAAAAGTCAGGTGAAAGATGCCCCCCCTGAACTGATTGATTTGGGGAGGGTCGGGCAGGTAACAAAGGTTAATCCTGAGATTTTGGCAACCCTGGATGCCCAGGATTTTATTCCGGTTATTGCGCCAGTCGGGGTTGGAGAGGATGGACAATCATATAATATCAATGCTGATTTGGTGGCAGGCTCAATTGCCTCACATCTTGGGGCTGAGAAGCTGGTGTTGCTCACTGATGTTGAAGGGGTGCTGGACGACAAAAAAGAGTTGATTCCTTCAATGACATGCTCTGAGGCTGATCAATTTATCGATTCTGGTATAATTGCAGGCGGCATGATCCCTAAAATTAACTGTTGCCAGGAGGCTGTTAACGCTGGAGTCAGGAAGGCCCATATCATTGATGGGCGTATTGAGCATTCTGTTCTGCTGGAGATTTTTACTAAGCAGGGTATTGGTACGGAGTTAACAAAAAATGACAAATAGTGAAATAATTAAACAAAGTGAGGCCGCCTTTGTCGGCAACTATGCTCGTTTCCCGGTGGCTATGATTGAGGGGCAGGGGTGCAAATTAAAGGATGCTGATGGAAAAGAGTACCTTGATTTCTTGTCTGGTATAGCAGTTTGCAGCCTGGGGCATTGTCACCCAGCGGTGACAGAAGCAATTTGTCAGCAGGCGGCAAAACTAGTTCATGTTTCTAATTTGTTTCATACAGCGCCGCAGGTCGAGTTGGCCTCCCTGCTGGTTGAGCACTCCTTTGCAGAGCGGATCTTTTTTGCCAACTCCGGGGCAGAGGCCAATGAAGCCGCCTTTAAACTTGCTAGAATTCACAGCGATGATGGCAGGTACGAAGTAATAAGTCTTGAGGGCTCTTTTCATGGAAGGACATTAGCCACGGTTGCAGCAACTGGCCAACCGAAATTTCATCAGGGATTTGAACCTCTGCCAGCAGGATTTTTGTGCGCACCTTTTGGAAAGTTGGAAGCATTGGCTGCCATGATTAACCATAAGACTTGTGCAATAATTTGTGAACCCTTGCAGGGAGAGAGTGGAGTTCGGCCCTTAGAAATTGAATACCTGAAAGGCATACGTCAGTTATGCGATCAACATGAATTGTTATTGATTTACGATGAGGTACAGGTGGGTATGGGACGAACCGGGTCATTGTTTGCCTATGAGCAACTTGGTGTGAAGCCCGATATTATGACGCTTGCCAAGGCTTTGGCTAATGGTCTGCCCCTTGGGGCAATGCTCACCACAGATGTAATTGCAGAATCTCTTAAGCCAGGAACACACGCTTCAACTTTTGGTGGGAATCCTGTAGCCTGCGCTGCAGGCGTTGCCGTAATAAAGACTATGCTCAAAAAAGGATTTTTTGAGCAGGTGAATTCAAATGGTGAATATCTAGCGAAATCCTTGGGGGCCATGGTGCAAAAATATCCGCGCCTTGCCTGTGGCACCCGAGGCGCTGGCTTGATACAGGCCTTGATACTGACCTCCACAGGTGTCGGTATTGGAGGGGAAATAGTTCAGAGCCTTTTCGAGCAAGGTGTGCTCGCAAATTTTGCTGGAAACGCAGTTCTGCGATTTATCCCACCTTTGGTTGTTACAAGAGAAGATATTGATTCCATGGTCGCTATTCTCGACCAGAGCCTTGCTGGGTTTTAAAAAAACCTTTGCAAAAATACTATTTTTTTGTATTCATTTATGTTTGGCCCAATCTTGTAGGTGATGATTGGGCCGGTTTATTTTTAACTCCGGCGTTGTCGGCTTAGGTTTTTATTATGGCATTACATTTAACAAGATTATGGGATTTTAGCGGAGCAGAGCTTGTGGCATTTATAGATCGGGCGTTGCAGCTAAAAAAAGAAGCGCAGGAGGGTGTCCTGCATAGCACCCTGGCAGGAAAGACCGTTGCCATGGTGTTTGAAAAACCATCAACCCGAACCAGGGTCTCCTTTGAGGCTGCCATGTATGGCATGGGTGGTCAGGTTATTTATTTGTCAGGCCGTGATACGCAGTTGGCTCGTAACGAGCCATTAAAAGATATGGCTAGAGTTATGTCTCGTTATGTAGATGGCATGGTGATTCGGACCTTTGGCCAGGAGATTGTTGATGAATTGGCAAAATACTCCACTGTGCCGGTAATTAATGCCCTTACTGACAGTCATCACCCTTGCCAGATTTTAAGCGACATACTGACAATTATTGAGAAAAAGGGTGCCATTGAAGATTTGCATATTGCCTGGGTTGGCGATGGTAATAATATGGCAAACTCCTGGATTCATGCTGCCAGCCGACTTGGTTTTACACTGACCCTTGCCTGCCCGGAAGGGTATGAGCCTGATCCTCAAATTTTAGAACAGGCCTGCAAAGAGGCATCAAAGCCAATAACTGTGTTGCGAGACCCAATAGATGCTGTTAAGGACGCTGATGTGATTAATGTCGATGTCTGGGCTAGTATGGGGCAGGAAGATGAAGCTGCAGAACGCCTGAAGGTTTTTAAGCCCTATCAGGTTAATGCCGCACTTCTTGAAAAAGCAAAAAATGATACAATTGTGCTCCATTGTTTGCCGGCTCATCGTGAGGAAGAGATAACCGACGAGGTTTTAGAGGGCCCTCAGTCTGTGGCCTTTGATCAGGCAGAAAATAAGTTACATATCCATAAGGCTATTTTGGAAAAGCAAATTGTGGGCACAAAGTAAATAATTTCCAGACATTCTGATTGTCTTAATTCAATATAAATTTAATTAAAGAGATAACATGAGTTCAATAAATAAAATAGTGTTGGCCTATTCCGGTGGCCTTGATACATCTGTGATTTTAAAGTGGCTTTCCGAAGAGTATCAATGCCCGGTGGTGGCTTTTGCCGCAGATGTTGGACAAGAAGAAGACTGGCAGGCTGTTCGTGATAAGGGAATGGCAACCGGGGCAGAAAAGGTTGTGATCTCTGATTTGCGGGAGGAATTTGTTAAAGACTATGTCTTTCCAGCCTTTCGAGCCAATGCAATTTATGAGGGCTCCTACCTACTCGGGACATCCTTGGCCAGGCCAATTATTGCAAAGGAACAAGTAAGAGTTGCCGTTGAGGAAAATGCTGACTCTGTCAGCCATGGTGCCACTGGCAAAGGGAACGATCAAGTACGTTTTGAAATGACCTATATGGCTTTGAACCCCAAATTAGCAATTATTGCGCCTTGGCGTATCTGGGACTTGAATTCAAGAACAAAGCTCATTGCATATGCTGAAAATTATGGTATCCCGATTCCTGTGACCAAAGAGAAACCCTATAGCTCAGATGAGAACTTGTTGCATATAAGCTTTGAAGGAGGGATCTTAGAGGATCCATGGCAGGAACCGCTTGAAGACATGTTCAAACTGTCGGTTTCACCCGAGAGTGCTCCTGATAAGCCGACCTACATTGAAATGGAGTTTCAGCAAGGTAATCCAGTGGCCATAAATGGGCAGAAGATGAGTCCGGCAGAGCTTCTTGGCAGGCTGAATCAACTGGGAGGAGAAAATGGTATTGGCAGGCTCGATATGGTGGAAAATCGTTTTGTCGGGATGAAATCCCGTGGTGTTTATGAAACACCGGGTGGTACAATTTTGCGGGCCGCACATCGGGACCTGGAAACTATCACTCTAGACCGGGAAGTCATGAAAATTCGAGATAGCTTAGTACCGCGTTATAGTGAGTTAGTTTATAATGGGTTTTGGTTTTCGCCGGAAATGAATATTCTCCAGAAAACGATTGATGCCACTCAGGAAACTGTGAATGGTTTTGTGCGTTTAAAGCTTTACAAAGGAAATTGTATGCCCGTGGGTCGTAAGTCCGACAACTCACTCTACCAGGAGAGCTTTGCCACTTTTGAAGAAGACGAGGTTTACACCCAGGCAGACGCAGGAGGTTTCATCAGGCTCAATGCTTTGCGTCTTACCATTCAGGCCTTAAACAAGGGGTAGGGGAATGGATGATTCAAAACAAAAGTTGGGTGGGGTAAGTCAAAAACTGTGGGGCGGCAGGTTTGCAGAAAAAACAGCCGCATCGGTTGAAGCCTTCACTGCCTCCATTCACTATGATGCAAGGTTATATAGGCATGATATAGCTGGTAGCAGGGCTCATGCCAAGATGCTTGCCAAGCAGGGTCTGATTCGTTCAGAGGAGTGTGAACAGATTCTCGCAGGGTTGAGTGAAATCGAGCAAGAGATTGATGAAGGCCGTTTCACCTTCAGAACCGAGCTGGAAGATATTCATATGAATATTGAGAAGGCCCTAGTTGAAAAAATTGGCTCAGCCGGAGAGCGATTACACACAGCACGGAGCCGCAATGATCAGGTAGCTCTTGATATTCGACTCTATTTACGAGAAGAATCGGAAAGGCTCAGGGATTTGCTAAAGAATCTGCAGAGGGCTTTTGTTGATCTGGCAAAACAATACCAGACGACTATCATGCCGGGGTATACACATTTGCAACGGGCCCAACCGGTACTAGTTGCACATCATCTTTTGGCCTATGCTGAAATGTTTGGCCGGGATAGGCAGCGACTTGCGGATGGTTTAGTCAGGATAAATGTTATGCCATTAGGTTCTGCAGCTTTGGCTGGGACGGGCTTACCCATTGATCGTGAGTTTGTGGCTCAGGAGTTGGGGTTTCCTGCTGTTTCAAACAACAGTATGGATACCGTGGCAGACCGAGATTTTGCCATTGAGTTTCTGTCTACCTGCACCATTATACAGATTCACCTCAGTCGTTTATCTGAAGAATTGGTTCTTTGGGCCAGTGAAGAATTCTCTTTCATAAACCTCGCAGATAGTTTTTGTACAGGAAGTAGCATAATGCCGCAGAAAAAAAATCCGGACATTCCAGAGCTGATTCGTGGAAAATCCGGGCGAGTAACGGGCAATTTGATGAGTTTAATTACCTTGGTAAAGGGATTGCCCATGACTTATAATCGTGACTTACAAGAGGACAAAGAACCGATTTTTGATTCCGTTGATACGGTTTCTCAAAGCGTGGCCATAATGACAGAGTTGTTGGCAAATCTTCAATTTAACACGGATAAATTAAAGCAGGCAACGATCGGCGGTTATATGACAGCCACTGACCTTGCTGATTATCTGGTGAAAAAAGATGTACCCTTTCGGCAAGCCCATGCCATTGTTGGCCGGGCTGTGGCTTATGGGCTTGAACAGGGCAAAGAGCTTGTGGAAATGAGTCTTACGGAATTACAGCAGTTTGCAGAAGGTATAGATGAAGATATTTTTGAGGTGCTGTCGGTTGAAGGATCAGTCAACAGTAGAACCTCGCAAGGTGGCACCTCTGGTCAGACAGTTGCTGCTGCTTTGGAAAAAATGGAAAAAGAACTGAACTAACAACATGAAAAAATCTCTAATGTGGCGTCTAATCTGGCTGGCTTTTTTTGTTCTACTTCTTTCTGCATGTGGACGGAAGACATTACCAATTCCCCCCAGTGATGCGATCCCAGGCAAAACAGAAAATTTACGTTATCAGCAGGATGAAAATCAAATTGTGCTAACCTGGAACTTTCCCAAATACACTGCAGTGGGGAAAGAGTTGGCCCACATTCAGTCCTTTATAGTGTCCAGAGCAGTTATCCCGGAAAAGGATTATTGCCCAGGCTGCCCAGTGCCTTTTTCTTCAGAAATTGAGCTGGATGCTGAGACAGCGATCATTGATGGAAAAAAACGTATTGCGCAATATACAGAAACGGTTTTGCGCCCGGACCATCGCTACCTCTATAAAGTCAGAACCAAGGCTGGTTGGCGTTTGATTAGTGAAGATTCAAACACAGTATCCTTTAGCTGGGGCTCTCCAGCTGAAGCACCTGTTGGCTTAATTGCTGAGAAAGGCGATGCAGCGATTGATCTTAGCTGGCAACCATCGCAACAACTTATTAACAAGACTACCATAGTTGATCCTCTCCTCTATCAGGTTTATCGTGGCACGAGTCCTGATAGTTTAAGTAAATACGGGAATCCTACTGCATCGAACAAATTGAAGGTTTCTGGGTTACAGAATGGCAAGAAATATTATTTCAAAGTCCGAGCGCTACTTGTTAAGGGAGACACCAGGATTGTTGGTCTGCCTAGCAGGATTGCCATTGCAACTCCGGTGGATTTAACTCCACCTGCTCGACCACGGAATATGATTGTCGTTAAAATGGAAGGTGGCTTGAAACTCAGGTGGCAGCAAAATGAAGAAGTCGATCTGGCTGGTTATAGAATTTACAGGCGGCTACCAGGAGAGAAAACCATGACTTTGATTGGCACTGTAAGGCCGTCGCAGCTCTCTTTTGCTGATCAGCAGGTGCCAACCGGGCAGGAGAAGTGGTATTATGCGATTAGTGCTTTTGACAATGCAGAGCCTGCCAACGAGGGAAAATTGTCCTTGGAGTTAGAATATGAACCATTTTAAGTATATAGATAATTTGATGCACTGCGAGGCGGTACCTGTGCCAGCAGTTGCGGAGACAGTTGGTACGCCCTTTTATCTCTATAGTAAAGCTACTTTGACTAAGCATTTTCATGCTATAGATAATGCCTTTGAAGAAATCCCACATCTCACTTGTTTTGCAACAAAGGCCTGCTCAAATATTGCCATTTTAAATTTGTTTGCAAAACTTGGAGGGGGAGCAGATATTGTCTCTGGTGGTGAGTTGTTTAGGGCATTACAAGCTGGGGTTGATCCTCAAAAAATTGTCTATTCTGGTGTTGGCAAGACTCAACAAGAATTGAAGTATGCGCTCGTCTCCGGGATCTTGATGTTTAACGTTGAATCAATCCAGGAACTTGAGAAACTACAAGAAGTTGCTTCAGTCCTTGATCTACAGGCCCCTGTTGCATTACGAATTAATCCAGATGTGGACCCAAAAACACATGCTTATATTTCTACAGGTTTAGCCAAAAACAAGTTTGGTATAGCAATAGATCAGGCCTTTGAAATTTACTTAAAGGCCAATGCAATGCCCAACATTAATTTGGTCGGGGTAAGTTGTCATATCGGTTCACAATTGACCTTGGCATCTCCATTCATTGATGCATTAAAAAAAGTGGTGGATTTTGTCAAAAAACTTGCTGCTGCTAAAATTAGCATTAAATATCTTGATATGGGGGGAGGCCTTGGCATTTGTTATGATGACGAGCAGCCCCCTCCTCCAGCAGAATATGCGGCCGGCATCAAGAGTGTGCTTCGAGAATTGGAGGGTGACTGTACCTTGATAATCGAACCTGGAAGGGTTATTGTTGGGAATGCTGGGATTTTGGTAACCAAAGTACTGTATACCAAACAGGGAACCAAAAAGTTTATCGTGGTTGACGCTGGGATGAATGATCTAGCCAGGCCCAGTTTATACGGAGCTTATCATAATATTCAGGCTGTGATAGATAACGGGCAGGGAGAAGTGGAGGCCGATATAGTAGGGCCAATCTGTGAGACCGGAGATTTTATTGCCAAAGAAAGAAAGGTGCCATGCGTAGAGCAGGATGAATTGCTTGCAGTGATGAGCGCTGGAGCATATGGCTTTACCATGGCTTCAAATTATAACTCTCGGCCACGAGTGGCTGAAGTGTTAGTTGATGGTGAGCAATTTCATGTGATTCGCAAACGTGAGACCCTGGAAAGTTTGATTGCGGGGGAAAATATTCCAGAGTAGTACTCAATGATTTTTGCAGTAACTGCGTACAACGATTAACGCTCAAAATATAATAGTTTTATAATCAAACCGTATTGTTATCATAAAAATGAATCCATTAGCAAAGTTACCATATCCTATTTCTTTTACAAAAATGAATGGCACCGGTAATGATTTTATAATCATTGACCATCGTAGGCCGTTTCTTTCAAAAGAAATAGCTGCAGAGTTTGCCAGGCTTGTCTGTCGCCGTAAATTTTCAGCAGGGTCAGATGGATTGATTTTAATAGAAGAATCAGAAAAATGTGATTTCCAATGGCAATTTTTTAATGCCGATGGAAGTGAAGCTGAAATGTGTGGTAATGGGGCCCGTTGTGCGGCCCGTTTTGCCTTTACCACTAAAATTGCTCAGAGCAGTATGACATTTCAGACCTTGGCCGGTGTAATCGAAGCAGAGATGGTAGGGGATAACGTCAAGATTAAGCTAACGCCTCCTTGCGATCTCCAGTTGGATCAGGAATTATCCTTGCTGGGAGAAAATCGTCTGGTCCATTTTGTTAACACAGGTGTGCCGCATGCGGTTTGTTTTGTTGATTCCATTGGAGATGCTCTTGTGGCTGAAGAGGGCAGGGAGATCAGGTTTCATCCGCATTTTCAGCCGGCGGGTAGTAATGTTAACTTTGTGCAAGTTGATAAAGATAGGATTTTGGTCAGGACCTATGAACGAGGGGTGGAGGGTGAAACTATGGCCTGCGGGACCGGCGCTGTTGCATCTGCAATAATTGCTGCCATGATTGGTCAGGCACAATCACCCGTTGACGTGATCACCTCCGGAGGGGATAAACTGGTTGTCCATTTTACCCTTGAGCAGGAGTCTCAAGAAGTAAGAGATGTTTACCTTGAAGGGCCGGCTGCCTTTGTATACCAAGGCGCAATGAATGTTGAGGCTTTAAAGGGTGGAGGAGAGGGCTAAAAAGATACTTCTACACTCGTGGGCGTTTTTTAATTAGGTAATCAAATAAACGATAAATTAATGATAGGCAGGAGAGAGAAAATGACAATATTTAAAGGGGCCTTTGTGGCGGTGGTAACACCTTTTGTTGATGGGAGAGTTGACGAGCAGGGATTAAAAGACCTGATTGAATTTCAGATCGAAAACGGTACTAACGGTATTGTGCCTTGTGGCACAACTGGTGAGTCAGCGACTCTCACCCATGCCGAGCATCATCAAGTGGTTGAGTTGACCATCAAGCAGGTGAATGGGCGGGTTCCGGTTCTAGCAGGCAGCGGTTCAAACAGTACTGCTGAAACCATTGAATTGACCAAGCATGCTAAAGAGGCAGGTGCTGATGGTTCATTGATGATCACTCCGTATTATAATAAACCCTCCATGGAAGGCCTGTATCAGCATTTTAAGGCAGCCGCTGAAGCGGTTGATATTCCGATAATTATGTATAACGTTCCTTCGCGGACCGGAATCAACATGTTGCCTGATACTGTTGCACGCTGCGCAGAAATTGACAACATTGCTGGTATCAAAGAAGCCACAGCGAATTTGAATCAGATTAGTGAGGTAATTCGACTCTGCCCTGATGACTTTGCTGTTATGTCTGGCGATGATTTCACATCAATGCCAACGGTTGCAATCGGGGGTACTGGAGTTATTTCTGTTACCTCCAATGTGGCGCCCAAAGATATGGCAGCTATAATTAATCTTGCTCTGGATGGAGATTATGCTAAGGCCCGCGAGATGCATCACAAACTGTTTCCAGTCATGCAGGCCATGTTCTATGATTCAAATCCGGTTCCGGCCAAAACAACCTTGGAACTGATGGGTAAAATTCAATCGGGTGATCCTCGGCAACCTCTATGCAGAATGAGCGCGGCAAATATAGAGAGGCTTACAAAAGTCATTACTGACTATGGTTTAATTTAAAAGTTAAAGTAACTATTCAGTGGCACCCAATCTTCGCCCATTTTGGCCTTCTCGAATAGCACGAGTATGCTTCAAAGTCCCAAATAAACGAATATGGGGCGCACTAAACAGTTACGCTTTGGTGGTTATAGTTATTTTTTAGCATATACTGAATAGTTACAAGTTATAAGTAATTAGCTGTTAGTATCTAGCAAAAAGAGTAGTTCTAAAAACGGTTTTAATTAACTGAGTAATAGCAAAAGTGAAGATCCGGCCCTGCCGGACTAGGAGAGGAAAAATGACTAAAGTCATTATAGCTGGTGCCGCAGGGCGGATGGGAAAACGTATTGCCTTTATGGTTAATGAGCATACGGATCTAGAGATCGCTGGTGGTTTTGAAATGCCTGAGATGCTGGCGGTAGATGTAAAAGAAGAAAGGAGGAAGAGAAAAAATAAAGGATCATTATCAAGTGTTCTTTACAATGAAATCATTGATAC
>PJEL010005312.1_pt1 | contig 10413 bp, 7 predicted proteins | sample 1853271 | NCBI WGS metagenome assembly PJEL01 (sample SAMN08108733, study PRJNA415343) | Invertebrate metagenome, whole genome shotgun sequencing project. | host: Globobulimina | place: Sweden: Gullmar Fjord | collected 2015-08 | reverse complement strand
GGATGCCGGAGATGGCGGAGAAGTTGTATAAGCAGTTGCGGCGGAAGTATGCGGTGCAGATGGATGTGAAGCAAAATATCGGGAAGCGGTATGCGCGGATGGATGAAGCGGGTACGCCGTTTTGCTTTACGATTGATAGTGACAGTTTGAGTGATCAGACTGTGACGGTTCGTTGCCGTGATACTTGTGAGCAGAAGCGGATGGGGATTGATGGGGTGGGGGCGTTTTTGGAGGCGAATATCGAGGGGGGTGATTGAGTTAGACCGGAAGAGAAGTGTGAGCGCCTTCGGCGACTAGTTTTCATGGATTCCCGCTTCCGCTAGGTCGAGCGAAGCGCTCTCCTCCGCTGCGCGGGAATGACGGATGGGGGGAAGGGGGTTAGTGGGAGTACTGATTGGGTTAGCGGGCGAAGCGGTAGGCGGCGGAGTTTTCCCAGCGGATTTCGTTGCGGATGATGTTGTCGGGGTCGAGGTCGAGGAGAGAGAAGAACATCTCCCAATAACGGGCGCCCGTTTCTTCCAGCGCATAGAGCTTGCCCGTAAGTGCGTAGTTCGGCCGCGCCCCCGGGATTTCATAGTCATACTTAAGTGGTTCTTCGAGCACACGGTCCCGCGCCGCCGCCGCGGCATTCGGATTGGCGACAAAGACGATGTCGTGTTTGATACCCGAGTTATTCAGCTTGCGCCGCAGTTGCATCAGGAAAATCTCTGTGTCCTGCGTTGGGATCATCGATTTGTTGATGATGCGGTCCACGATGATAATCGTCCGCCCATCAGGCCCGCGCTTGAGATTATCAATCGACGCCACAATCGACTCCAGCATCATGTCGGTGGTGTTCTCAAGCTCCTTGGATCCGAGTTGACCATGGTCCACCGGCCCCCGGGAATCGGTGGGTATGCGATTGGTTTTGCCTTGATCGACTCTTGCGGGTGACGAACAGCCGATAACTGTTAGCGCAAAAAATGTTAGCGTGAGCGCAAGAATCAACGTGTGGTATGTTCGGAGCATTTTTGCACCTTGTGTGGTATGTCTGATAATGTAAGGACCGTGGTTAGTTATATCGTCATTTTTCTTGCTGACGACTCCGATAAAAGAACGCGTCGGAGGCAGGTTTAGTATTCTCGTGCTGCGGAGCGCAAAGATTGCCTGAAACTTGCTTAGAAACGTCGCCCACAGGAGGTGGGTAACACCGACGCGGCGGATTAAATTACTCGTGCCAGGACGGCCTGTTTCTCTTTCAATTTGGCGACTTCCCATGGATGGACTCGGTTGCCGCAGTTCTTTGAATGACAACGGAGTGTCCTGGTTATGCTGACTCGTGAACAATTGGTAAGTGCGATTCTCTCGATTAATCCCACCGCAGCGGTGGATTTCCTGGCTCGGTTTGACACCGTAGACCTGCGGCGGTATTTCGAACGTCTGCAGTTGACCCAGGAGCCACGCGATGTGCATAGCACCTGGGTAAGACCCGAAGGCATGAGTGCTTTCTCGGCGGCGGCGTAGGATGGCAAAAGGGGTGGGGTAGAAGCGCTGCGGGTTCACTAGAGAATGCCAGCGCTGGCTTTGACTTCTTTTCTTTGGATGTCGTGTCAATTTTTGGCGCGGCATTTTTACTTGGGCTCTATTTTGATCATGCTATGGTGTGCCCGGAGCGGTACCAGTCACTCCAATTCCAGACACTGCACCAGCAATGTTATTCCGTGATCTTCCAACAGCGCAGGAACGAAAATAGCGGGACCCCTGAGTGAATTCCCTCATTTCCCCTTAGGCAACTGGCTCGGCATCCCGCGACGGATCGGGATTCAAATGGACTTGAAGAGTGTCAGCAATGGCGCGGGCAGTTGCTTCGTCCGGGAAATTCAGGAAAATCGCCGGAGCAGTAAGGGCCGATGTCCTAACGCAAAGCTGGCGGTAACTCATTTTGCTACCGCTTGAGGTGCCCACCACCCGGACGCCGGTAATCTTGCCAATTGAGTGAATCTGTGGCTGCGTGATAATCCCCTCCATTTTGATCAACAACACATGTGGCAGGACATAAACCCATCCTTTGCGGATGTACCGGCCTCGAATGGCCTTTCGTCTGATGCGAAAATCGTGCCAGATCGTGGCAGCCAAAATGAATTGCACAAAGCTATAGGCAAGAGTTTCAAGGACGGACCCGAAGGGGTACAGGTACGGTGTGATCGCCAAGGCCGCAATGAAAGCAAGCATCGTGGTGATGCGCTGGAAGATTGACGCCGGGAGGAGAACGAGCGGCCAGCGATTTGAATCGCAGTCAAAACGCGTCTTGCATTCGGGGCACCGACCCTCCTCCGCGAGCGATTGCCAACTGTAGCCACATTGCGGACATTTAGGGATGCGGTTTGCGATCGAGTTAGTGGATTCGTGCATGGTTGCCAAGCCGAAATTCTCCCCTCACCCCCCCACTACTCCGCTAATTGTGGCAGGAATGGGTACCATCTGGTTGTACGGTCAAGTGAGCCATAAGTTTGGCCGATGCCGATTGGGGAGCTAGAATAGGACGTCACTTCGTGAGTTGGGCGGGCAGGATGACAATTTGGGGATTGGTGTAATGGTAGCACGGCGGTTTCTGGTTCCGTTAGTACAAGTTCAAGTCTTGTATCCCCAGTTTTTGATCGACATCTGAGACCACAATAAGAGTCGGTTGGTTGAGAAAGATTGTTTGGATGGAGTGCAAAGCTCGTGGCAGGGCGGAATGTCTGCTACGAGCTTCGTGTCTTTTTGAGGACGACGATGATTAGCAACACGCTGGGAATCGTACCCCTCGGGCTTTGGGTGAGATATTGAGGAGTGTTCATTTTGCATGATCGGTTGGGCGTGAATTTGCTGGGGATGTTTGCCGGACTACTCATGCTCTGGGGTGGTGGTTGTGGCGCGAATAGGGGGGCACCTAGTGGGATCAACGAGGGAGATCCCGAGCAGGATGCCGGGGCAGTCGCCAAAGCCAGTCTACCTAGTTTGGAAAAAGGGTTGGAGTATCGTCGGCAGGTGGTGATGGGCAAGCGCGCTGCCGCAGTGGTGCGCGGTCTATTACCCTACGAGCTCAATGCTGAGGCTGATGGATTGGGGGTGACGCCCAGCGGTTTTCCGAATCATGCTCAACGTGCCACCATGCGTGCCAATGGCTTTCGGCTCCTACCCGTACCCATGGATGAGCTTGCTGGCTTGGTCGAGTCCTTTGGTGAGGAAGCCATTCATGATTCGACGTGGTTGGGACAAGCCTCTGATTGGATGATGTTGGCTAACGGGCCAGCCATTGAAGGAACGCGTATTTTCTCAATCGGCGGGGATACCCACTCGTATAACGAAGGGGAGTTTCGGTTACTGGGGCGCGCCTACATGGTGCCCTTCCCCGATCGCACCCTCATCCGTTTGGAGTTCTTGCCCCAATGGTTTTTCGAAATGCGGAATGATTTCTCGATGCAGCCGGGGGCGGGACGCTTGGCCGGCGAATTGCTCGGCGAATTGGGCTGGGCGCTGAATCTCGACGGCCGCTACGCCGCAGTACTCGTCTGCGAGGATCCGCTTGTTGATTGGGCTGCAAGTATTGTGGCAGCTGAGGAAGCAGAAGCCGAAGCCGAAGCGAAAGATGGGGATGAAGAAAATGGGGCGGGTGACGACGCCGAGGCTGCGGATGTTCAGCCAGTGGACGACTCAATGGGGCCAGAGCCGATCCCCATTCGTACCTTGGGTGAGGAGGTCTTGCAATCGGTGGATGGGAGTCGTCGGCTGGTGATTATTTTCCTGCCGCACCTGGGTGAATTGGCCGCTGGGAATTGAGTGGTATCATGGACGGCAATTATTGGTTCATTGGCGAATCTAGATAATTGCGAAATAGATCTGCCCCGGTAGCTCAGCCGGATAGAGCAACGGATTTCTAATCCGTAGGTCGCAGGTTCGAGTCCTGCCCGGGGCGTTTTCTATTTTTTGCTTATTGGCCTGTTGAAGCGGGAGATGAAAAAACGCCGCGATCTGTTGGCGCTGCATGGGTAGTATTCGGTGGTGAGGGTTGAGCGAACGAGAGAATCGCTTAATGGGTTTTTGGATTGATGCCACCATCGATTCTTGATGGCGGTTGAAGGAGCAGAAAATGAATGGTGGTATAAGTGCGTTAAGGTTACATCGTGGGCGTGTTGTTTTGGCTATGTGCCTGATGACACTCTTCCACTTTGGTGGTGTCGCAGAAGGTCAAGTTTATCATGTCTTGGGGGTGCCCTTAATCAGCGGGACGAAGGAAAGCGCGGTGGTGAGTATCGATAAATTTGGTCGGGTGGCTGGGACGTTTACCACCGATGGGGGTGATCGTCTGGGGTATCGCTATCCGATTCTGGGTGGGAATTTTGACGTGTTGAATCCGTTGCCGGGGGATGTGGATGCGATTGTGAACGATCATGGGTATGTGGGGATCACTTGCGGGATGAGTGATAACACGCCGGTGACCTGGTTTAACAACGGGCCGGCGGTTGAGATTGCGCCGGGTGAGGGTGTACTAAGTGCAACGGGTACGAACTTCATTGGCAAGATCACGGGGAGTAAGATCGTCTCGCTCTTTGAAGCGCAAGCTTATCTCTGGAGTCAAAACGGCGGGATGCAGATTTTGGGTACGTTAGGGACGGGCGAGGATTCGGTGGGCGCGGATGTCAATGCCAATTCACAGGTGACGGGTTGGTCGGAGATTAATCCGGGTGGTGTGCCGCGAGCGTTTAAGTGGGATGCGGTGAATGGGATGATTGATTTGGGCACGCTGAATAATTATCAGTGGTCTATGGGGGTGGCGATCAATGATAACAACGTGGTACTTGCGCATGCGATCAATATCATTCCATCGAAGTTTCGGTCGTTCCTATGGGAGAATGGTGTGCGGACGGAGGTCCCTCAGTTCAATGGGAACAACACAACGTTGCGGGCTTTGAATAATCATGGGCAGGCGGTGGGTCAATCGTTTGATGGATTCAAGAGTATTGCGATTTTGTATTATGACGGCAGGGTCGTTAATCTGAATTCGATGATTCTTCCGAATATTGGCTGGGAGCTGACGGTTGCTACGGGGATTAACGACGAGGGTTTAATTTGTGGTGATGGGTTGCACAATGGTGTGAAGCAGGCATGGGTTTTGAAGCCGAATTACAGTAATGGCGCGATTGTGGTGCCGAGCGCGACAGAGAAGAAGGCTTATGTGTTCGATCCGGAGGAAGGAAATTTCCTGGGGGCGTTTGGAACTTCGTTCGCTGACTGGGGAATTGAGATTATTGACTCGAAGCCGGTGGGTCCGGCGGCGTCGTTGTTGATGAGTGATAATATCGGCGGCGTGGTCCATCAGCTGCATGCTGACGGCAGTCGGTCAAGGGATTTTTCGAAAGCGCTGGTGCCGGGGATTCGTGGAATTGCGAAGTCGGTGAATGATTTCTACGTTGGTGTTACGCCGAGTGGATTCGTGGCCTGGGATGAGTTCGGCAACGAATTGCCCGATTCGGTGGCAGGCAACTTCATGGACATCATTATGATCGAGCTACCTAACCAGCGTTACTATGTGATGACCGAAATCGATGACGACAATATTGAAGGTTACAAATTGAGTTTGAATTTCGTCGGCCAATCGCGGCGGAACGGCATTCCGGGAGGCCGACAGTTAGCAGCCGCGTTCAAGAACAAATACTATTTGGTTGCGGGTTTTGATACGAGTCGTGTTTATGGACTGAAGGTTTCGAATGCTGCGTCGGTTGGTTCGTTTGCAGTTAATGGCAAGCCCCAGGGTGTGATCCAACTTGACTCCGGCAAAATTATGGTTTCGACGTCAACGGGTGTTCATATATACAGCGCGGGCGGACAGTTCCTGCGGACAATTGTTTCCCGAGGCGGCATGCAGTACTTGAACCGTTGTATGAACTATCAGCCGTTTTGAGTGGCGTTGAGATGCGTGCTGCTTAAGCGACGGTAATCTCGATCTTCATGGATTTCTGCTGTCATGCGCCGGTGTTACCCCCGGTTGTTTTGAGTGGGCCATTATTTCTGGCTTTTCTTAGGAATAGTTGCCACGATCGTGTTCAATGTGCATCCTGCTTTGGGAATCAATTTATTCAAAGGGTTCTTGCGGACTCCCAATTTCATTATTTCCGAAGGGCATTAGAAATGTACCGAATTTTTTTGGTGTGGTTATACGTTGCGCTTTTCTTGGTGGCGCCCGCGATTGCGGATGGCCCCGTCTTTACCGATCGTGAGTTGACCTCGACGACGCGAAGTAATTGCTTGCGGGCAATTGAATTGACGAACGCGGCAGCGAAGGCGCATGGTCAATTTGAAACGGGCGGTGAAGTAGCGCGCATTGCCTTTGATGTTGTGGGGACGCGAAGGTATGCCGGGCATGCCTCGGCGGCGACCATGGTTCGAGATCACGAAGTCCGCGGGCGAGCGGAGATAGCTGCGGGGGCTACCCATGCAAACTACACCTACAGCTATGATCCTGAGGTGAAGCGCCAGATTGTCTTGAATGGTGAGCGGGTGGTGCAATACCGAACGTACGCTGATCCTGAGGGTGGTGAACCGACTCATCAGCTTCGGAATGTGGATCTTGATGAGGATCGTGAAATTGTGGTACATCTCCTGCCGCAGGAACTCTTGCGTTTGGCATTGGATGCGCGTGATTCGTTGCGGTATTTGGGAGAGGAAGTGATCGACGACCGGCCCCACGATGTGGTATGTTTCCCGCGTCCTAATGGTGTGCAGACATCGCTGCTGCTTGACCGGGAAACGAATCTGGTGAGTCGGGTGGAGGAACTTGATGGTAATTGCGGCCGAGGTGATGTCTCGATGTGGTCTGATTACAGTGATTGGCAGGAAATGTCGGGACTGACGGTACCGGGGCGGTACGAATCACGACGACTCTCACGGGGTTCGTTCAGGCGATTCGATTTGGAATTCATCGACTATCAGCTGGAGGCGGACTGGTCCGCGGCAGCATTTGAACTGCCGGATGAAATTGCGACCGAATTGGATGGCTGGGTCGTGCTAGCCCCTGATGGCTTGCCGGAACCGAGCATCTACTGGGGATGGGACGACGGACAAATAACTGAGACCGACGAAGCGTTTAGCGCAATCACGACCGTAGCGGAGGATCTCTACCTGTTGCGAATGCCGTTGATGGACTCCCAGGTCATGTTCTACGAATTCGATGATTATGTGGCGGTATTTGAGGCTCCGATCAATAGTGCTACCGGGCGCCTAGTGATTGATACAATTCGCAAGCAAACGGAGAAACCGATTCGATATGTTACCGCAAGCCATCACCACGCCCACTACTTTGGTGGATTTCGGCCGTTCATTCATGAGGGGGTCACGGTAGTGGCCGCTGCGGAGAACGCCAAATATATTGAGCATTTGGCTACATGGCCGCACACATTCATTCCGGACGAATTAAGTGAATCAGGGAAGACCGCTGAGTTTGAGATCGTGGAAGGGAAGCTGGTACTTGCCGATGATCATCATCGGGTGGAGATATTCGATGTCGGAATTGAAAGCGGACATACTGAAGAGTACTTGGTGTTCTACTTCCCGGACAGTCAGGTGCTGTTCAATGGTGATCTGGTCATCTATCCCAACTCTGGGCGAATTCCAAATGCGAATGCACGCTCGCGCGGACTTTATGATCTGATCCAACGGGAAAATCTCGAGATTGACTGGATTTACAATTCATGGCCAATCATCGGGGACTATGCACGACGCGGGACCATGGCGGAGCTGGCGCAGCGACCGGGAATTGACGCAGCGCGGTAATCGAAAGTAATTGGATCGGCGCGTGTGTTTTGGGATTCGCATAACTCGAAAAAACAAAGCCCGGTGCTGAATCAGCACCGGGCTTTATTTGTTGACAGCGAATCGACCTTGGAACACTGCCTGCTGTTGATCTTCAGGGTGGTGTGTTGCACGACCCTGGGAAGACTCTTATTGGATCGTCGAACCCACTACGTTGGTGGTATTCTCATATTGAGCAGCCTGTAGCCAAACAAAGACGCCAGCGTATTTGGCGGGGATCGGAAGCGTCCAGAGCACCGCACCTTCATCATCCGTCGACTTCGTGTTGCCCGCCTGCTTGGGATTGGAAAGGTCCAAGCTCACATTCAGGAAGGGCACAAAAGTCGGGCCCTTACCATTGACGCTATAAGCCAGGTACGTCTTGGTGCTGGGTTTCGCATTCGTGACCAGGAAGCTTGCTTTTTGACCACCGATCAGGGGATCAGGATCTTGCGTCAGCGTGGCACCGCCGCCGCCGTTCCAGTTGAAGGAAAGGTTGTCAATGATGGCGCGCGGCAGTGAGTAGTCTTCGCCGTACATCGCATAAATTTTGACTTGGTCGAATTCGACACGGTCAATCATGAAGCTGTAGGCTGCGCCATTGTCGCGCCCACCACCATCTTTAATCATGAATGACTGTGAGCCTACGACTTCACCGCGTGCAATGGCATCAACGTGGAATTCGATACCACCCCAGGGTCCGTTCTCGTAATAGCCGAGGTCAAAAGAGACGGAGTTAGCAACTTGGGGGAGGTCCAGAGTGACATTGGAAAGACGACCGAGACTGAGATTTTCACCAGGAATGTAAGCGGTGCCAAACGTCAGAACATTGACGGGGCTACCCCAACCTGGGAAATCGTTGTACCAGAGCGTGGCATCTTCGATGATGCATTCATCGAATTCCTGGGGGCCGAAAGTATCGCCGTTCGGGAAAACGCCCGAGACACTATTCAGATCCGAAAAGGTCACGCCCTGATGTTCAAACGGGATGCCATGGAAGCCTTCATCGAGATCTTCAAAATCGAGGACGAGGTCCTGAGCAACAAGAGTGGGTGCCAAAAACAGCGCGGCTGCTGAGGCGAAAATAATTGGGTTCTTCAACTTCATTTTTCCTGGGTCCTTTTGGTTGTGATGAAACTCGGTTCATCGTTTCGGAGGTTACTGATCAAAATTCTCAACCCCTGAGGGGTCTTTTCTCATTAACTATTAACCGGCGGTTGCGGGAACGGATGCCTGATGACCACCGAGGCGGGCATCGGCGGGAAGGCCATGCGAATCCGATACAAGACAAAGTCGCGCTCGTTCCACCCGGTCTTACTAAAGGTGCTTCGCAGCAATTTCATGTAGCCGGGCACTTCCGGCGTGCGCGCCACACTAATGCCACTCCCCAGACATTCAATCTTTTCTGAGATCGGGAGACGGTCGTCTTCATCCTGCGCAATCGGGGAATTCAACTCACTAAAGACGCAAAGCTCACGCTCAACATCCCGAAAGAGATCGCGGTGCACAAAGTGGTCATAAATAAGCACCTCGCCCGGCGTCCGTACCACCACTCCGAAGAGGGCACGCTTGTCCTTGGAGGTGGCATAGATCGGCGAAAGGTTCCGCACGATTTCACCCGTGACAATCGTTTGTTGTCCGGTAAAGCCCACAGGTGCGGGGAGGAGTTCATCGTTGATGAGATCATGCTCCGCAGGTCGGCGACGAAGTTGTGGGAGCGGGTCCGAACAGAATTCTGGGAGCACCGGCACGCCATCCATCAACGCCGCTGCTTCAGGATCAAGTGGCTCGCGCCTCGGCGCGTCTGAGTGCTTGGTGTCATCGATAATGACGGATTGTCCAATGAGCCAATGGACGTTCGGCCTCATCCGCTTCAAACTGAGGTGCCCACGAATCTGCAGGAGATCGAACCAATCCTTCTTATCCGCTGAGAAATTCAGGATGCTGACCGCCAGTTGCGTGCGTGCTTGTGCACCCCAGATATAGCTATTGCCTTGGAAAGCCCGTTGCCGCCATTTGATCGCGGTGCCTTCTTCAGCTCCGTTAGCTGCTGATTCCACGAGGAGTTTCAGTGAATCGCGGTCGCCAGCATGGATCTCAACAAGTTGATCAAAACCGTTGGCCGCTTTGCGAATACCCGAAGCCAACTCCTCCGAAGCATCAAGCCGTTCGAGGGCGGTATGTAAGGTAGCGAGGCTGGTTTTTGAGGGCATAAAACGTACTGCCCGGAATGGATCGGGGCTGTAAGCTACGTTTCTAATCTGCCAGGCAAGTTTTCGGTGGATCCCCAAACGCTCACAGATGGTGGTGATACCCGCATCACCATCGTCGCAGTAGTTCTCCAGGACCGCTGCAAACAGGTCCTGGATGGCGGGAACGCGGGTAGCGATGTCTTGTTCGAAGGTTGGTGTGGCTGTTTGGTGCATGGTCTGACAAATTCTCATGGGTTGAGCTTCTCGGTGCGCGTTCCGAATGGAGACTATCTGATGGTTGTAGGGTTGTCAAGAAACTGTTTCAGAAACAGTAACAGATTTTTGGATTTGGAGATTGAATGGTGATTCGGGCTCAGAAACAGGGGGTGATCAATCAAGTGAATCTGCTGAA
>PJEL010005310.1_pt1 | contig 10415 bp, 10 predicted proteins | sample 1853271 | NCBI WGS metagenome assembly PJEL01 (sample SAMN08108733, study PRJNA415343) | Invertebrate metagenome, whole genome shotgun sequencing project. | host: Globobulimina | place: Sweden: Gullmar Fjord | collected 2015-08 | reverse complement strand
ACATATTTTTTCATTATTCACATCCACCTTTAGTAGAAAGACTAAAAGAGTTAGGATATAAAGGTCCTGGAATGAATAAAAAAGAAGACGATGAAGCCTTAAAAGAAAAATTAGAAATAAACTAATGTTTTAGTTTTATAAAATATAGTATATAATATTTTATAAAACATTATGAGGAGTATATTATGAATGAAAATGAAATTTTAGATAACCCAAATATCGAAGATATAAATATTGATGTTGAATCAGACGATTTTATAGAAGATGGTACGGAAGAGATTTTAGATACGACATCTGTAGATGATGATTTAAATTTAGATATTTTAGACTCAGAAGAGCTTACAATAGAAGATGATTCGTTAGAAGAAAATATCGATAATTTAGAAGAGACAATATCTGAAGATGAAGAAGATACAGATTTCAATGAAGACTTAGAATCGATTGAAAAGATGATAGATGAAAGTACAGAGAATGAAGATGTATCTGTACAAGAAGATGCTGCTATTGATAATGTAGACTTTAGTGAAGAGGAAGAGGAATTAGTATCTGAAATAGAAGAAGATATTTTGGATGATGAAAATAGCAGTGAAGAGATAGACATCACTTTGCAAGAAGAATCTCCAACTGAAGAAACTGAAATTATAGATGAAATTAATGATCAAATTGAAGAAGAGTCTGCTGATTTAAATAAGGAAGAACCTATTATAGAAGATGAAAATTTTATCACTAATGATTTAGATAATATCAACATAGAGTTTGGTATTGAAGCAAAAGGTTTTATTTTATCTTTAAAAATGATGGAAGCAATGATAGAAAAAGGTTATATTTTTAAAGACATATTAAATGATAAAGTTTTTGATGCAGTTATGATTTTTAATGGTAACTTAGAAAATACAGTCATGACTAATGATATAAAAATAAAGATTGAAGACGGAAAAATACAGTTAATAAAAGGTTAACAATAAAATTGAACAAAACATACAAACAAATTGTTAAAGAGTATTCAAAATACTTAAAAGAGGTGACACATATACCTCAAAAAGAGGTGGAGATACTTATTCTTCACCTTGTCCAACAAAATACTATATGGTTGCATTTAAACTATGATAAAGAGTGTTTGATTGAAAAAGAATTAGAAAAATTAGTAAAAAAAAGAGCTACTAATTATCCCCTAGAATATCTAACTTCACGAGCTAGTTTTTATGGTGAAGTATTTAATGTAAAAGATGGAGTACTTATTCCCCGTCCTGAAACAGAAATACTTGTGGAACGTGCAGAAGTTATTTTAAAAGAGATACAAAAGCCTAGAGTTTTAGAAATAGGTGTGGGTAGTGGTATCATCTCTGTGATGTTATCAATTCTTATACCAGAGATAGAAATTATTGCAGTTGATATAAATGAAAAAGCATTAGAGTTAGCAAAATCAAATGCTAAAAAACATGGAGTTGAAGATAAAATTGCATTTATAAAAAGTGATCTATTTACAAATGTACCTGATTTAGATTTTGATATGGTTATCTCAAATCCCCCATATATAGCAGCTGATTATAAATTACCATCAAATGTAAAATATGAACCATCAAATGCTTTATTTGGTGGAAACATAGGTGATGAACTTTTAAAAGATATTATTGTTCAAACGAAACAAAGAGGTATTAAATACTTATTATGTGAGATGGGATATGATCAAAAAAATCCACTTACTAAATATGTAAATGATACTATCCCCTCATTTAAAAAGTTAGAATTTTACAAAGACTACGATAAATTCGATCGAGGGTTTACTTTAATTTATAAGTAAATCAACCTTGATTGACTAAGACTCAACTTTTTGCTATAATCGCATCTTAAATATAATAAATTTTATAAATTAGGATAAAAACAATATGGCAAAAAGTTTATATGAAACACTTAACGTAAGTGAAAATGCAACTCCAGCAGAGATTAAAAAAGCTTACAGAACGCTAGCAAAAAAATACCATCCAGATATGAATAAAGACCCTAAAGCAGAAGAAAAGTTTAAAGAGATTAATGCTGCTTATGAAGTTTTAGGTGATGAACAAAAAAAATCACAATATGATATGCATGGTGATGATATGTTTGGTGGACAAAATTTTCATGATTTTGCACAAGGGCAGGGATCAGGTGCTGATATCAATGATATTCTTAGACAAATGTTCGGACAACAAGGTGGCGGTGGCTTTGGTGGTCAAGGTGGTTTTGGTGGAGGCTTCGGAGGTCAGGGTGGTTTTGGACAGCCTGATTTAGATGTAAGTGCAAATCTATCTATTGACTTTAATACATCTATTTTAGGTGGAGTTAAAAATGTTTCTATGAATGGAGAATCTTTTGACATCAGAATTCCAGAAGGGATAAAAGATGGTCAAAAAATTAGAGCAAAAAATAAAGGGAAACAAGCACACGGATTTCCACGAGGTGATTTAATCATTACTTTAAATGTTGATTATAGTGATGAGTATGAAAGAGAAGATGATGACCTAATCAAATCATTTGATATACCCCTTAAATCAGCGTTATTTGGAGGAAAGGTGACTATTGTTACACTTACTAAAGATATCACTTTAAAAGTACCTCAAAATACAAAACAAAACCAAAAATTTAGAGTAAAAGAATTAGGTGCTTTAAATAGAAAAACAAAACAAAGAGGTACTTTATATTTAAAAGCAAATATTATTTTACCTAAACTTGAAGATTTAGATGATGAGTTTGTAGAAGCTTTAGAATCACAACTTCCATCAGAAATCTAAGATGTCTTTAGATAAATCATATTGTGAACCAGTTTATTTAATAAGTGAGGTAGCAACAATTTTGGATATCCATCCTCAAACGCTACGACAATATGAAAGAGAAGGTTTAGTTCTGCCTTCTCGAACTTCTGGAAAAATTAGACAATACTCTCAAGAAAATATAGATACCATTAAAAGCATTTTAGTATTAACACGAATAGATGGTGTAAACTTAGCTGGTGTGAGTATGATATTAGAATTAAAAAAGAAAATATATAGTTTGGAAACTATGGTAAAAGAATACGAAATAAAAATAAAAAATAACTCAACAAATTGTAAAGCTTTAGTTGTAAAGAAAAGCCAATTTGATATAGTTATTTTTGAATAGAATTTAGTCTTTTAAATAATTAAAAGCTAAATCTAATAGAGTATCCTCTCATAAGAGGTGGAGTATCATAGTGATCATCATTGTCACTTGGTCTTGAATTTAAATGATTTGTTGCTTTTGAACTTTTTAAAGCATTTTCATCTATTACTTCTTCTGGTGTATCAAAACCTGTTGCAACAATAGTTATTTTTATCTCATCAATAGCCAAGTTTTCATCAGTAGTTGTACCAAAAATAATCTCAGGATTACCTATAAGTGTATCATGAATATTTTCCATAACATCACCAATAGCAAACATAGAAACATCAGGATTAACTGTCCAGTGGATCATTATACCTTTTGCATTACTCAGTGAAATTTCATCTAATAATGGTGATTTAATAGCTAGCTCTAATGCTCTATTGGCAGCATCATCACCTTTTGCTTTACCAATACCCATTAAAGCGATACCTTTGTGTTGCATAATAGTTTTAACATCTGCAAAATCGACATTGATATCATCTGAACCTGGTTTTAAAATAACCTCACTCATACCATTTACTGCTTGATATAATACATCATCAACAACTTTAAATGCATCTTTCATACCAATATTTTCTTCAACAATATGTCTTAGTCTATCATTTGGAATAATGATAATGGAATCAGTAACTTTTTTAATCTCTTCAAGACCTAGGTTTGCAAGACCTGTTCTTTTTTTACCTTCCCATTTAAATGGTTTAGTAACAACAGCAACAGTTAATGCACCGATCTCTTTGGCAGCTTTAGCAATAATAGCAGCTGCTCCAGTTCCTGTACCTCCACCTAATCCAGCAGCAATAAAAACGATATCTGAATCATCTAGTGAGTCTTTAATCTCTTGATAGTTCTCTAATGCAGAATCTCTACCAATATCAGGACGCATCCCAGCACCCAAACCACGAGTAAGTTCAATACCTAGTTGGATTTTTTTAGGTGCTTTTGAAAGATTTAATACTTGCAAATCAGTATTCGCAACTATTAAATCAATTTTATGAGTACCTTCACTAATCATATGGTTGATCATATTACAACCACCACCACCTACACCAATAACAGCAATTTTTGCAGCATTTTGTGATAATGTTTTTGATGGTTTTTGTACTGTTATATGATTGTGATCAAAAAGATTAGTATCCATTATAGCCACCTTGATAATTTATCTAATAAGCCACTTAAGCCTTTAGTTTTATTTTCTTGTTTTTTCACAGTTTTAATCTCTTGAATATCATTTAATGATGATGGAGAAGATGACTGAACTGAATTATTATATTGTACTTGTTGTTGCATTGGATTAGTTTGTACCTGTGCTGAATTGTCTTTTCTAAGTTCACTATTACTATCTAATTCAAAATTGTTTTCACTATCTAATTCATATAAAAGTAGTCCTACAATAGTAGACATAGAAGGAGTATTGAAATTTATATATCCATTTTGAATATTTTTAGGATTTGCTATTTTTACTGGAATATTTGTAAAAATCATAGATGCAAGTTCTTTTATACCTGGAATATGGGTCATACCACCAGTTAAAACTATGCCACCATCAATACTTTCTATTGCTGCACTTTCTAGTAATTTATCATGAATAATACAAAGTGTTTCTTCAATTCTTGCATGTAAAATAGGTTGTATTTGATCTAGAGATATCTCTTTAGATTCAGATTCATTTCCTAAAGTAGGAAGTTTTACTTTTTTGATATTGAGTTCATTTTCACTATCCGTATCTTTTGAAGGAAGTAGTGTCGCATATTGTTTTTTTATCATATTTGCTGCACTATATGGAGTGTGAAATGTCACTGATATATCATTTGTGATATGTTCACTCCCAATAGGTAAAAAGTCATTATAAAGTATAGTTGATCCTTTTTGAACTACAACTTGAGTTGTTGTTCCTCCAAGGTTAATAACTGCACTTCCAAGTTTTCTTTGATCATCTTCTAAAGTTGATATTGCATTCGCATATCCTGATAATACAAACTTATCAACTTCTAAATTCGCTTGTTTTAGAGCATTTCTTACATTGATAAGTGCAGTTTTTTTAGCAGTGATAATATTTACAGATACTTCTATTCTTGACCCATTCATATTTAAAGGATTTGAAATAGTTGCACCATCATCTACTCTAAAGAAGATTGGCAATACATGAATTACTTCATAATCTGCTATGATTTGAGCATTGTATAAAGCCATTTTTAAAACTTGTTTGATGTCATTTTGTGTGATTTGACCACTTGGAATATTTACAACACCATTACCTCTTAATGTTTTAGTATTAGCTCCAGATAAAGAAACAACAGCTTTATTGATCATCGCGCCAGAACTATTAAGTGCAGTAGAAACAGCTTCATTTATAGAGTTACCCGCAAGGTTAATATCTGTGATATTTCCCTTTTGCACACCTTGGCTTTTACTTTGTCCTACACCTAAGATATTGATTTTATTACTAAAATCATTTGACGCAACAATAGCAATAATATTTGTTGTGCCAATATCAATAGCTAAAATTGAATTATTCAAAACTAATTATTTCCCATAAAAGATTTAATTTCATATTTTGTTGCAAGTTTTGCTAAAAATGATGATGATAAAGAACTTGCCTTTAAATTTTCAATAGTTTGAGAAACTGATTGATCTTTTGTATTGTCATAAGCAGCAAATTTACTATTTGTAATTTTATAAATAACTACCTTTGAACCAAGGTTAACTTTATTTATCACTTTCGTTGCAGCGAATAGATTTTTGATAAATTCATCTCTTTGCACATCTGTTAATCCATCTATTGTAGGGATATTTGATCTACTTACATAACCAATACTTTTACCAGAAAAGTTAGATACTATTTTATTAGCTGCTTCATCTAAAAGTAAAGCTTTTTGATCTCTTGTATAATCTTTTGTAACTTGAGCTTTTACATCTTCATATTTTAATACTTGAGGTAAAATCTTTTTTTCTGCTTTAATAACATAGTAATTGTTATCTTTGTAAATAGGTTTTAATACTGTACCCTCTTTACTTGTTATAACTGTTTTTAAATCATCAGCATTTAAAAATGTTGATGAAGTAAAGATTGTTTTTGTTTCTTTAAATTCTACTTTTTCTTTTTTAAGATTTAAGTATGCTTTTAATGCAACTTTTTTCATCTCTTTTTTTGTTTTACCTTCAATATTATCTATTTTAGTATATTTAATTCCAAATCCACTTTCAGACTTGTAATTGTCTTTACTAAGAGACCAATAGTTTTTTAAGTCATCTTGAGTATATTTGATTTTTATATCTTTATCATTAATGATTTTTAAACTTACTTCATCTTCACTATATATAAGATTACTAATATTTTGAAGCTCATTAGGTTTTAAAGATGTTTGAAATAAATTTTGTACTTTATTGATTAAAATATCTTGTTTTAATTGTGCTTCAAATTCTGTTGCAGTTCTTCTATTTTGTTTTAAAACTGTGATATATGTTTGTTTATCAAATTTTCCGTCTTTAAAGAAAGAATCAATTTTTACAAGTTCAAGTGCTACTTCTTTATCTGTTGCTAATAAACCTAATTCATCTGCATAGTTTAAAATAAGATATTTTTGTGTAACTCTTTGTAGAGCAGCATCTTGTAGTTTAAATTGTTCTGCCATCTCTTTATTGAATTGATCACCAAGCATTCGTTGGTATTGTGAGTAGAGATTACTATATTCAGTTTGTAAATCTTTCATAGGAACTTCTTTTTCACCTACAATTGCAACTGTACTAGTTGATTTTCCATAATCATAACTTCCCCAGCCTACAAAACCAGCCCCCACAAAAGCAATTGTACTTATCCATATCGTTACGATTAGCCATTTTTTGTGTTTTTGCATCCATTCAATCATATGTTTATACCTCTATTATATATTTAAATTTGTTAATTTATTTTGGCTTGATTATACTGTTTTCTTGATTATTTATCTCTGAATCATCATAAGGATCCATGTGTATATTGATAATCCAGTTTTTACTAGTATCAAGTGTTCTAATTTTGTCTTCTATATTGTCTGAAATTCTGTGTGCAGCCATTAAAGTAATGATACAGTCAAAAACTAAATGTACATCTACGTAGTTTTGGTCTGATACATTTCTTGTCTTTAAATCGTGATAATCATTTATATTTTCATCTACTATAAATATATTCTCAATCTCTTTTGCAGTTTCTTGTGGTAATGCTCTATCTAAAAGAACTAATATACCATCTTCTATTAATTCATAAGCACTGTAAATAATAAATATAGAAATTCCACCACCAATAATAATATCTACTATTTCATAACCTGTAAAAGATACGATAATTAAAGATATTAATACAGCAGCATTTACCCACACATCTGTTTTATAATGTAAAGCATCAGCTTTTATAACCATATTATTAGTTTTTTTAGCAACAGCATTTAAATATGCAACAAGCCCTATAGTAATAAATAGTGATATAACCATAACAATAAGAGAGATGTCTAAATAAGTTGATACTTTGTCTGAAAAGTATTTTGTAATAGCAGTATAGAGTAAAAATAATCCAGAAAGAGTAATAATAACACCTTCAATTACACTTGCCAAGGCTTCTATTTTACCTCGTCCATAATTAAAATATTTGTCTGCTGGTTTTTCTGCATTTGATATAGCAAAGTAGTTAAATAATGATACGAACATATCAAGTATTGAATCTACGGCTGAAGCTAAAACTGCAACGGAACCACTCATGATCCCTATTGCTAATTTTATTAGAGTTAAAAAAGCAGCAACGCTACTTGATACGATGGTTGCTTTTTTTTGTAAAGTCATGTGATACTATCTTCTTCCTCTATCACCACCACCAGATCTACCACGGCTATCGCCACCACCAGATCTACCTCTGCTGTCTCCACCAGATCTACCACCGCCAGATCTATTTCTATCTCCACCGCCTCCAGATCTATTTCTGTCTCCGCCAGATCTATTTCTATCTCCACCGCCTCCAGATCTACTTCTATTTCTAGAATGACCGCCACGACCACCTCGGCCACCACCGCCACCTTTTAGTGCACGTTCAAGTAAAAATTCGATATCTTTTTTAGATTTACCGATATTATCTTTACCTTTAACATTATTTTGTTTTAATAATATAGTAGCTAATTTATATGTAAGTGTTGAAAGGTCAAATTGATCTTTCATTGACTCAATGATTTCAATAACTTTTTCATCAATTTCTTGAGATGCTATTTCAGCTTTGATTCCATCAATCGCTTTGAACTGAACAGCATCTTTATTAGGAATAATTCTACTTTCAATTTTAGCACCGATATCTTTTTGTATTTTTTGTAAACTTCTGAATTCAGCAGGAGTTACAATAGATACAGCTTTACCTTCTTGACCACCACGACCAGTTCTACCAATTCTGTGTACATAACTTTCAGAATCAAATGGAAGTTGGTAATTAAATACGTGAGATACGTTTTTAACATCAAGTCCACGAGCTGCAACATCAGTAGCAACAAGCACTTCTAAAGTATCAGATTTAAATGATCTAATTACTTCTTCTCTTTGTCTTTGTTCCATATCTCCATGAAGACCTTTAGCCGCGTAACCTTGAGCAACTAAATAAGTTGCTAATCGATCAACATCTCTTTTCATTTTACAAAACACGATCGCTTTTGATGGGTCTTTGTAATCAAAAAGTCTGATTAAAGCATCATCTCTTTCATATTCTTCAACTACATAAAAAGATTGCTCAATTTTTGCATTTGTCATTTCTGATTTAGTAACTGTTACAAATGAAGGGTTATTAAGAACTCTTTCTGCAAGTTTTTTAATTGGTGCAGGCATAGTTGCTGAGAACATTAATGTTTGTTCTCTATTTTTTAGATAATTAAAAATTTCTTTAATATCATCTAAAAATCCCATATCCATCATCTCATCTGCTTCATCTAGAACTACGAATCTAGGGTCAATAGAGATTTGTTTTTTAGAAAGTAGATCTAAAAATCTCCCTGGAGTTGCAACAATAATAGAAGCTTGTTCTACATGTTTGATTTGTCTAGCATATGCTGTTCCACCATAAACTGTAGCAGTTTTTACGTTTAAAAACTTACCAAATTTAAATAGTTCATCACTTACTTGCATTGCAAGTTCTCTTGTTGGTACAACAACAACCATTTCAACAGAACCATCACATTTCATCATATTTAAAAGTGGTAGTCCAAATGCTGCAGTTTTACCTGTACCTGTTTGTGCTTGCGCAACGATATCTTTACCTTCAAGAACGATTGGAATTGAATCTGCTTGTACTGGACTTGGTTCAACAAATCCTGCTGCTTCGATAGCTTTGTTAAGCTCTGATTTTAAGTTAAAATCTGTAAATTTCATATTTTATAATTACCTTTTGTTTTAATATGGTATCTCTAAAATAAAAAACTTAACCTATTTAAGCTTATCTTTAAGATTCCCTATATTTTTCCGATTATATCCAATTTAAACTTAAAAAGTATTTTAACTAATTTTATGTTATAATAATTTATATGCAAGGTTATATAATAAACATAAATAATGTTAAAGATGAAGACTTAATAGTTTCAATTTTAACAAAAAATAATTTCTACACTACCTACCGTTTCTATGGTGCAAGACATTCAACCATTAATATTGGATACAAAATTGATTTTGAGCTTGAAATTAATATGCGAAGTGATATGGGAAGACTAAAAGATGTCTTACAAATATCATACCCATGGATAATGGATAGTACAAAACTATATTGTTGGCAACGTTTTCTGAAACTTTTCTATCCTCATTTAAAAGATGTTGATGAGATAGAGGATTTTTATTTTGATTTACTTGATGATTTAGCACATAAAATGATAAAACAAAACCCTAAAAGGGCTATTATTGAATCCTACGTAAAACTGTGTGAACATGAAGGAAGACTTCATACTGAATATGAATGTTTATTATGTGAAGAGGTTATAGAAAATGATATATCATTAGTAAGAAGTTTTTTACCAACACATAAAAAATGTAGTTATAGTAAATCATTTCAACTCTATCAAATCAAAGAACTTTTTGAAGAGAAAAGTTTGATTAATTTTGATGAAGAGGAAGTTGATTATATTTGGAAGATTTTACTGCAAGGGTTGTAATAAAATATTACTTTAAAAAAGGCAATTTAATATAAAAAATTGCTCCATTTGTTCCATTTTTAGCGTACAGTTCACCTTTAAGACTTTCTGTGATTACTCTGTTGAGATTACATGTTTCAA
>PJEL010005309.1_pt1 | contig 10416 bp, 7 predicted proteins | sample 1853271 | NCBI WGS metagenome assembly PJEL01 (sample SAMN08108733, study PRJNA415343) | Invertebrate metagenome, whole genome shotgun sequencing project. | host: Globobulimina | place: Sweden: Gullmar Fjord | collected 2015-08 | reverse complement strand
CGGGCGGCCGCCGACGCGGAGAGAAGGTGGGGGATCACCACGGGATTGATCATGTGCTTCCTTCGACATCTCCCTCCCGAGGATGCCGTAAGAACCTGGCATGAGGCCGAGCGGTTCAAGGATCAACTCATCGGGGTCGGACTCGATTCGTCGGAAGTCGGGAACCCCCCCGAGCTGTTCGCCGAGGTGTTTGCCCTGGCTCGCGATGCCGGGCTGCGAGTTGTGGCACATGCAGGGGAAGAAGGACCTCCGACGTATGTGGCCGGCGCGCTTGACACACTCAGGGTGGAACGCATTGATCACGGTGTCCGTTCCGACGGCGACGCGTCCGTCGTCGCGAGACTCGTCGCGATCCAGGTTCCCCTCACCATGTGTCCGATGTCGAACGTGAAGCTGAAAGTGTTCGACGAGATGTCAGACCACAACCTCAAGCGACTCCTCGACCTCGGTGTGAAGGTCACCGTCAACTCGGACGATCCGGCCTACTTCGGAGGTTACGTCCTTGACAACTACGTGGCGGTGGCGGAGGCGCTTGGACTCTCGAAGGCGGATCTGATTCAGCTCGCTCGAAACTCGATTGAAGGGTCGTTCTTGTCGAACAAAGAGAAGATACCTCTCATCGAGGAACTCGGAGCGATCGCCGCGAACTGATTCTATTCGCGCTCGAAGGCAGTACCGAGAGCGGCGGGTGCCTCGGATCCGAGGATGTTTCTCAGCCTCGGGTACCTGTCACCGAGCGTCTTGAACCAATCGGAGTAGACAAGCGCAAGAGCGAGGATCATCAGCGGGAACGGTGCAACCGGAAGAACCTGTGCCACGCCCGGGAAGACATCTTGGAGCTGGAAGGCGAGTACCTGGAGTGCACCGAAGAGGTAAGCGCCTGCCGCCACGCGTAGCGGATGCCAACCGCCGAATATCACCATTGCCAAGGCGATCCAACCAAGATTCAGCGTCAGTGTCTCTCTCCAACCGAGCTTCACATCCAACGAGTATGCGGCCCCCGCAATACCAACCATTGCGCCTCCGAGCACCGTGTACCAGAACCGCAGCTTGTTGACAGAGATACCCCGAGCGAAGGCAGCTGCAGGGCGCTCACCAACACCCTGAACGCTCAGTCCGGGACGGGTCCGATAGAAGAACCACCATGTCGCGCCAATGGCGGCGAAGCTTGCGTACACAACAAGATTCTGGTCGAACAGGACCTTGCCTATGAAGGGGATATCCGAAAGGACAGGGATCGGTAGGGGTGGGACGCGGGGTCCACGCTCCCCGACGAACGAATCGCCAAGGAACGAGGCGAGGTCGATCGCCAACAAGGCCAAAACGAATCCGACAGCGATCTGATTCAGTTTCAGACCGATGCTCGAGTACGCGATGATCGCTGCTATCAATGCGCCGACGACTGCGGCCGCAACGAACCCGACGAGCGCGTGGCCAACCCAGAACGAGATTGCGAACGCGGTCATCGCAGAGAGCCTGATGCTGCCTTCGAGCGACAGGTTGATCACACCGGACTTCTCGGTGATGGTTTCGCCCATGGACGCGATGATCAGCGGTGCAGCGGCAGCAACGATGGAGTTGAACGTGGCTTCCATTGCTATGGCTCTCGTTGGGCGGTCAGAGAACTACTTGGCCGTCGGGCTGCGTAGGCGCCGCCAAAGAGAACAAAGAGTACGACGATTCCCTGGAGGACACCACCGAATGCGGAGTCGAGGCCGAGCCGAAGGTCGAGCTGCGTGCTCCCGACCGAGATTGCGACGAAGAAGAGAGAGATCGGAGCGATCGCAGCTGCCCCGAATCCTGCAAGAAGCACCACGAGGATCGCCAAGAACCCATAGCCGCCCGAGATGGCCGGCACCAGCTTGTGGTGGAAGGCGGTGGCCTGGACCGTCCCAGCGACACCCGCAAACGCACCCCCGATCGCCATAGCGCCGAGGATGTAGCGGTCTGTCGGTATGCCCCTCAGATACGAGCTGTAGGCATTGCTACCGACGGCCTTCAGCTTGAGGCCGAACAATGTCCCGCGCAACAGCGTCCACACGACTGCGACGCTGATGAGTCCAAGAATGATGGGGATGACAGGCCAACCCACTCCGAGCGCCTCGAACTCGGACATCCACGCCTCCTCACGGAAGATGTCCGTACCACTCGTCGAGGCCTGGCCTGCGCGTGCCCAAGGTCCGATGACGAGGTAGGTTGCGAGACCGGCAGCGACAAAGTCGAGGCCGAGACCACCGAAGATCTCATGTACGTGGAACCGTGTCTTGAGCACACCCGCCAGCAACGCCCAGACAAGTCCGCCGATTGCGCCGGCGACGATCGTGAGGGGAATGACTACGGCGGGGGGACCCGGTATCGACCGCGCCACCCACGAGGCAGCAATCGCACCCATGATGACTTGGCCCTCCACACCGATGTTCCACAGACCGGCTGCGAACGTGACGACCAGCCCGGCAGCTGCAAGCACCAGCGGGGACCAGGCAAGCAGCGTGGCGGACATCTTGGACGCTGACCCAAAGGAGCCTTCGACGAGGAGGCCGAGTGCTTCAAATGGTGGAGCCCCCACCGCAACCAGAAGGAGGATGCCGACGCCGATGGCGGCGAGCAAGGAGAAAGCGGTGGCCTTCGTAGTGCGCGAAATCGTCACACGCGTTCCTTCCCACCTATCAGGTACCCGAGCTCTTCCCCGTCGAGCTCCGAGGCATTGCGGACAGCGAACACCGAGCCACCGAAGAAGACGATGATGCGGTCGCTGTACCGGAGCAACTCGTCGAGGTCAGCCGAACCGAAGACGATAGAGGTGCCGTCGCGTCGTCTGTCGAGGAGCCTCGTCCACACGTAGGCTGCGGATTCGACATCCAAGCCTCGCGTCGGATGCTCCAGAAGGAGCAGCTTGACCGCATCGGGGATCATCGACAGAAGCAGGCGTTGTTGGTTGCCGCCTGAGAGCGTTTCGGCATGTGACGATGGCGCGCCCTTGATCGAGTAGTCATCGATTTTCTCTTCAGCCCGGGTCTTTGCAGCTCCCCAGTCGACGAAGAAGCTGGTGTCCTCAGAAGAAAGCACGAGGTGCTCGGCGATGGAAACGCCCTGTATCAGCCCCTCCTCAAGACGGCCCGCAGGGAGGTAGTGCACGCCGGCACGCAGATGATCTCGGTACGACGCCTTGGTCAGGTCTCTGCCGTCGACCGTTAGGGAGCCGGCCGATGGATTCAGCAACCCGGCGCACGCGCGCAAGAGCGCACGCTGTCCGCTGCCCTCGAGTCCAGCGAGTCCCACGACCTCGCCGGCCGCCACTTCCAGATCGAGGTCTTCCACAAGAGTCGTGCCCATCTCAAGGGTTGCGTTCGAGAGATGCACAAGTGTGCTCCCCTTGATCGCGTCGGGCCGGTCCTGTTCGGCGAACACGTTGCCGAACATCTTCTCGACGAGTGTTTCTGGAGCTACAGGCATCGGAGCACCGAAAACGACTCTCCCGTGCCTGATGACGGTCACGGAGCCACAGAGGGCCTCTACCTCTTCGAGCTTGTGCGAGACGAAGAGCACGATGAGGCCAGCTTCTGCCAGTTTCCGGAGTGTGGCGAAGAGCTGGACTCGCTGTGTTGCTGAGATTCCGGTTGTTGGTTCATCAAAGATCAGGACTCTCGCACCAAGCCACATCAGGCGAGTGATGGCGAGTTGCTGCCGCTCGCCTACGGTGAGGCTCGCTGCAAGGCGCGACGGATTGAATGAGAAACCCAGGTCCGCGCTCACCCGCTCCAGCTCGCTCTGAGCTTCCATGCGATCGAGACGTAACGGACCAGGGCTTCCCAGAGCGAAATTGTCGAGAATGGTAAGGGGCAGGAACGCAAGCGGATCCTGATGCAGCATTCCGATCCCGGATTCGATCGCGCTGGCAGGGGAGTTGAGGTCGAGAATCTCGCCATCCAGGACGATCTCGCCGGAGTCCGCTCCGTAGAACCCTGAAAGGACCTTCATCAGCGTGGACTTCCCCGCACCGTTCTCACCGAGAACGCCGTGGAGTGATCCCGCCTCGACCGTGAATGACACACCGTCGCTGGCTCTCACGGGACCGAAGTGCTTGTGGATGTCCCGGATCTCAAGAGCCATGACCGCAGGCTAGAGCCGCTTGTACCGCTCCGCGGACCCACTCAGGGCTCGAAGAAGAAGGAGGGGGGCGAGAGCCCCCCTCCTTCTTCTTCGAGCGTGTGGTTGGTCGATCAGGAGGAGCTTGCGCCCTCCATGCCTTCGAGGAGTTGGTTCATGTACCACAACTGAACATCGGAAGCTTCCTCACCATCTGAGAGGAATGAAGATCCGTCCTGATAGTTCAGCGGGCCGGTGAACCGGTTGATTGAGCCGTCCGCCAGACCATCGATGAACGTGTCGAGCGTCGAGGAGGCTTCGCTGGTGAGCGCATCTCCGGTGACCCATCCGATCATCGATGTGTCGAGGTTGTTGATGTCGTCCCAGTCGGGCCCGATCCACTGATGCTCCGCTTCGTAGGAGTCATCGATGACAGTTCCTACGACGTCGAGATACGAAGGGCCCCAGTTGAAGTATGGGACACCGAGACATGCCTCGGGCGCCTCAGAGCAGGAGTCGATGAAGTCGTAAGGGATGGCCCACACGGTCTCACCTGCAGCCTTGCGCTGACCGGCAACGACGAGCGCCTCGGTCGTATCGATTCCGGAAACGACGACGTCAGCTCCGCCGTCGAAGAAGGCGTTCGTTACCTCGGTCGGGTCGAGTGTCACTCCCGGGATGTTGAACCAGAAACCGATCCAGTTGACATCGAACTCAAGTGCCGATGGGTCGTTTCCGGCTTCTTCCCAACAGTGCTGGGCACCCAGGTACACGGAGCTCGCCAGCCTGAGGGTTTCAGCGTTGATGAGCGGTCCAAGATACGCGATGCGTCCTGTCTCGGACGAAAGAGCGGCAGCACAGCCAGCGATCTGCTTGCCGTAGTACATACGTCCCATGATGTTGCCGAGATTCTCGAGATCCGATCTGTAGGCCTCTCCGTCTGCCCACGCGCTGTCCCCGGACGACCAGATCATCGGGATTTCGGGGTGTGCGGCCGCGGCGGCCTCGATGCCGTCCTTCATGTCGTCTGACGTTGCGAAGATCAACTGGGCGCCCTGGGCGATCATGTCATCCACGACCTGTTCGACCGACGTCTCTGGCCGATCCGCCGGGTTGACGGTGTCGAGGGTGATCATCGTGGCACCGGTCTTCTCTTCGACGTACAAGCCTGCCTCATGGTGGGCTTGGGACCAGCCTCGGTCGTTCTCGGGACCGACGAGGATCATCCCGAAAGTGAATCCCTCGCCTTCAACTTCGTCACTCGAACTGGAACACGCTGCTGCAACCATTGCCAGCACGGCCAATACCACGAGCACACGAATGGAATGCGTTCTGATTGTCATCATCTCTCCTTTGTCGATCCGATTCCCCACCTTGCGGCCACTATCCCGCGAGCCAGGTGTCAATGAACTCGATCCGAAGATTAGGGAAAGATCCGGCGCCATGCGAGGCGGCAGGATGATGAGCTTGCGCTCGTCGCGAGAGGGACGAACCCACGAGACGCGGTCGACACTGAACGACGCTAGCGTGGTGTTGCGACCTCAGATGAGGTGCGAGATGGACTTAGGAGAGAAGTAACGATGAGACTCAAACGATGGAAGACTCTCGGAATCCTGCTGGTTGCGTTTGCGCTGGTTGCGGCGGCGTGCGGCGGAGATGATGAAGGTGATGGCGGCTCAGACGAAGTGCTGAAAGTAGCCTTCGTCCACGTCGGTCCTGTGGCCGACAAGGGTTGGTCGTGGGCACATGACCAGGGAGCACAGCACCTCAAGGCTGAACTCGGTGCTGCCGTCGAGATCACGACGCTTGAGAGCATTCCTGAAGGTTCAGACGCCCAGCGCGTCTTTGAGGATCTTGCAGCAGACGGCAACACGCTGATCTTTGGAACGTCGTTCGGATACATGGACCCGATGCTGGCCGCTTCGGAGAACTTCCCAGACACGGTCTTCATGCATGCCACCGGATTCAAGACATCCGAAGGCATGGGCAACTACTTCGGCGCCGCCGAAGAGGGCCGCTATCTCAGCGGCATGGCCGCAGGCGCTGCCACTGAGACGAACCTCATCGGCTACGTCGCGGCGTTCCCGATCCCTGAGGTCCTGCGAGGAATCAACGCCTTCACCCTTGGTGCCCAAGAAACGAATCCGGACGTGGAGGTCCAGGTCGTGTGGACTTCAACATGGTTCGATCCACCCAAGGAAGGCACAGCAGCCGAGTCATTGCTCGATGCTGGCGCCGACGTGATCGCCATGCATCAGGACTCTGCTGCTCCGGGCCAGGCCGCCGAAGCCGCCGGGGCCGGATGGGTTGGATACAACACCGACATGACAGAGTTCGCACCGACGGCATGGCTCACGGCCGCGGTTTGGGATTGGGGTCCGTTCTACCTCACGACCGCGCAACAGGTGATTGACGGTACATGGAAGTCCGAAGCCGTCTATGGGAATATGGCTGACGGCATGGTTGCTCTTGCACCATTCGGCGATTCGGTCGATCAGGCCACGCGGGATTTGATCCTTGAACGTGAAGCTGAGATCAAGGACGGCGCGTTCTCGGTATTCCCTGATCCGATCGTCAACCAGGATGGCGACAGCCAGCCTCTTGGCGACATCTTCATCATGGACTACTTCGTTGAGGGCGTGGTTGGAAGCCCGACCGGGTGATCCACGAGTCCGACATTCGATTGGCGTACCCCGCAGGAGCGGGGTACGCCCCAAGCTTGGGAAGAGTTCGAACATAGCCGTATAGATGATCGAGGTGGTGCGCCCGTGAGTTCAGAAACCACAACTTCACTTGCAGCCGAACTGTGCGACGTCGACAAATCCTTCTACGGTGTCAAGGCGAACGACAACGTCAACTTTGCCCTTGCGCGCGGTGAGGTGCATGCGCTTCTGGGTGAGAACGGCGCAGGAAAGTCAACGCTCTGCTCCATCCTCGCTGGGCTGTATCGACCCGATTCAGGTGAGATGCGTCTCGCCGGTGACGCTGTTGCTTTCAAGAGCCCCAAGGATGCGCTCTCGGAGGGCGTCGGCATGGTGTATCAGCACTTCAGGCTGGTGTCGAACCTCACCGTGGCAGAGAACCTCGCACTTGGCCATCCCGATATCGGTGTTCGGCTGAACGACAAAGAGCTTCATCAGTCAGCAGTCGATCTGGGTGACAAGTACGGGCTCCCCGTTGACCCGGCTGCCCGCATCTGGCAGCTGTCGGTTGGGGAACAGCAGCGTGTCGAGATCCTCAAGTTGCTCTATCGCAACGCACAAATCCTGATCCTGGATGAGCCGACCGCTGTTCTCACCCCCCAGGAGAGCAAGACACTCTTCAAGACGATGCGCCAGATGGCATCTGAGGGTCGTTCTGTGATCTTTGTATCGCACAAGCTCGACGAGGTGAAGCAGGTATCGGATCAAGTAACCGTGCTCCGTGATGGGAAGACGGTCGGTGGCGTCGCCACGGCTGATGCGGATACGAAGCAACTTGCTCGCATGATGGTTGGCAAGGATCTCGTACTGCCGGAGCGCGTGGCACAGGTGGAGAAGGGACCCGTGCTCCTGAGGGCGACAGACATGACCGTGCTGAGCGACCGCGGCCTCAATGCCGTAAACGGGCTCTCCCTTGAAGTGCACGGTAGTGAAGTGGTTGGAATCGCAGGTGTGTCGGGCAACGGCCAGCGAGAACTCGCTCAGGGGATTGTTGGTTTGCGAGAGCTGTCCGAAGGTTCGATTGAGCTGGACGGAGCCGACATCACGAACACGACCGTGTTGCATCGAATCAGAAACGGGCTTGCCTATGTCCCCCAGAGCCGTCTCGGGATGGGTCTCGCGCCCGGGCTCACAACGGAAGAGAACTTGGCACTGAAGGCTTTCCGGCGTCCGCCATACACGAGCGGTCGTCGTTTGGTGGCATCTGCCTTCCGAGATGAAGGTGCCAGACAGATAGAGGAATACGACATCCGCGGTGTTCGTCCGGGCCTCCCGATCCGACTGTTATCTGGCGGGAACTTGCAGAAGGCCCTCGTTGGCAGGGAGATCGAGATGGCTCCGAAGGTGTTGATCCTCCGCTCACCGACTCGCGGCCTCGATGTCGGAGCCATGCAGGCCGTCCGAGAGCTGGTACTCAAGCAGCGAGTCGCGGGAGTGGCAGTGTTGCTGATCTCTGAGGACCTTGATGAGTTGATGGCGCTCTCCGACAGGCTGCTGGTCATATATGAGGGTGAGATCGTCGGAGACATGGCGACCGAGGACGCCACGGCCGAGAAGCTTGGGCTTCTGATGTCTGGGCAACGCGAGGAGGTGGGCTGATGACCACGCGTCGATTCATCGTCGAGCCTCGCGGCCTTGCTTCGTGGCGACTCAGACTGCTGGTGCCGGTCCTCTCCGTCATCGGTGCGTTGGTCGTTGGCGCACTATTCCTGGCGTTCACCGGAGAGAACCCATTCGATGTGTACGCCCAGATGATCGACTCAGCCTTCGGGTCCGCACGCGGTTTCAGCGAGACGCTCATCTCCGCCACACCACTGATCCTGACCGGTGTCGCGGCCGCCGTCGCGTTCAAGATGCTTGTCTGGAACATTGGTGGTGAGGGGCAGTTCATCATGGGGGCGATATTCGCTGCCGGCGCGGCGATCTGGCTCGGTGACAGTGTTCCATCGATCATCGCGATACCTGTCGTCATCATTGCAGGCGGTCTCGGTGGGGCCTTCTGGGCATCGATAGCGGCCGTTCCGCGCGTCTACCTCGGAACGAACGAGATCATCACCACCTTGATGCTGAACTTCATCGCAATCCTGTTCATGAATTTCTTGATCTTTGGAAGCTCCTCTCCGTGGCGCGATCCAGAGGTGAGCACATTCCCCCAGGGTCGTCCAATTCCCGACGCCGCCCGACTGCCTGAGTTCTTCCACCGGCTGGATGTCGGAATATTCATTGCGATCGCACTCGCGATCGTCGCCTGGTATCTCATCGGCAAGACCGGCTGGGGATTCTCTGTACGGATCGTTGGCGACTCGTTTGACACCGCACGCTATGCGGGCATCGGCGTCGCCCAGAAGATTCTGGGGATCTTCCTGCTATCAGGCGCATTCGCCGGCTTTGCTGGGGGGTTGTTCGTCTCGGGGCCAGTCGGTGCGCTTGATCCGCGGTCCCTTGATCTGGGTCTGGGTTTCACCGGAATCATCGTTGCCGCCCTCGCTGGGCTGCATCTCATTGTCATCATTCCTGTTGCGATCCTCATGGGTGCGCTGAACAATGCCGGCCCGGCCCTTCAGTCGATCGGTGTGCCAACCGCCACCGTCACGATGCTCCAGGGGGCAATTCTCATCTTTGCGGTCGCGGGCGAGTTCTTCATTGCCAATCGGATTCGAAGACCAAGACCTGACGCAGCTCCGTTGCTCGAGGAGGTGGATGCAACATGAACGAATCACTGCTGATGCTCACTGTTGTAGCTGCGATCGGCCTTGGCACGCCGCTGATCTTCGCAACGATCGGGGAGATCATCACCGAACGTGCTGGGATCCTGAATCTTGGTGTTCAGGGCATGATGCTGATCGGAGCGGTTTCCGGTTTCTGGGCGACCTTCGTCACGGAGAGCCTCTTCCTCGGCGTCGTCGTGGCTGTTGTTGCGGGTGCCGCTTTCTCGACGATCCACGCCTTCACATCGATCACGTTGCGTGTGAATCAGATCGTGTCCGGGCTAGCCCTCACACTTTTTGGCACCGGACTCGCGAGCTTCCTCGGTCGTGCCGGAAGCGATCCGCTCGTGGGCAATCCGTCCAAGAAGGTGTTCGAGTCCGTTCTCACCGGCGGACTAGCCGATTGGCCAATCGTAGGACCACTCATCTTTGGCCACGATGTCCTGGTGTACGCCTCATGGCTCGTCGCGGTCCTCGCGAGTTACTACGTGTTCCACACGCGTATGGGACTCTCCCTCAGAGCAGTCGGCGAGGACCCAGCAAGCGCGGAGTCCGCTGGCATCAACGTGGCACGGGTTCGCTACATCCACGTGATGGTTGGTGGGGCACTGGCCGGTTTGGGCGGCGCCTACTTCTCTCTCGCTCTCGTGCCAACGTGGCAGGACGATCCAATCGGGGCCGCCGGGTGGGTTGCGGTCGCCTTGGTCATCCTTGCCAGCTGGCGACCGGGACGAGCGGTGTTTGCGGCGTATCTGTTCGGCGCTGCAGAGCGCGTCCAATTCACGCTGCAAACGGTCGGTGAGCCCTGGAGCAACATCCCTTCGACCCTGCTGGCGATGCTGCCATTCGTCCTTGCGATCATCGCAATGATTGTGCTCACCAGTGGCAAGCGTGCCCGTCTCCTCGGCGCACCTGCTGCG
>PJEL010005308.1_pt1 | contig 10417 bp, 7 predicted proteins | sample 1853271 | NCBI WGS metagenome assembly PJEL01 (sample SAMN08108733, study PRJNA415343) | Invertebrate metagenome, whole genome shotgun sequencing project. | host: Globobulimina | place: Sweden: Gullmar Fjord | collected 2015-08 | reverse complement strand
TATTTGCATCTTTCTCTTAAAATATAAAATGATTGTAGTGCCGGAAGGGGGGTCGCCATTCGTTCAATGGGTGGTATGATCAACTTTTGCAGGCGTTCTGTAACCCATCATCACATATAACCCATCATCACATATAGGGTACCCTTCATGATGATAGGGCAATCATCAATGTCGGCGTTCTGTATATAGTATCACACTTGGATCAACCACATTCTACATAGAAAATACCTTCTTGATTGAATCGTTGCCATCAGACGAGAAACACAAAGGACACGTCCTGTTTGACCGACTACGCCATGGCACTTCGAGTTGGCAAGTCCTGTCCTGGCGTCTTGACCACCTTTGGGGAACAGGCTGTTGCGATGCTACAAGATTCTGCTTCAAGAATGCATTCTACCGCTGCAGAGTGGGTGGGAGAACGTCTTGGTCTGCCTGATGGCTCGGTCTTGGTACAGCCCAGTGAGCGTCAGTGGGCTCCTCAGACACGAGTGACGCTTCCGTCATCTCATGGCACGCCTTCTGAAAGTATCGGTATTGTCAGGAATGCATTTCTTCCACATGATGGGAAAACCAGGTCCCTCAAAGAGGATGTGACCTTGATGGGGAAGAGTGTTGGGGTTGCTGCCAGGGCCCTGTTGGAGAATGAGCGGTTGCTTGTCGATGAATACGAAGCGAGTGGTGATGGATCCTCGTACGTTTTGAAAACGGTAGGTACAGATCTTGTGAGGTATATCATGTCTCGTGGGATGCATGTGGAGCAGGTTCCTGGTGTCGGCGGACTAGATGGTCCTGTGGGAGGAAAACAATCTTCACGGGAAGTGCTCATGGTAGCTCCAACCGCCTTTATATTTAATGATCAAGCTGCACAGGATAATACTTTTATGAATACAAAAGCTGGAGATGGTAGTGTGAATGTGACAGGGCAAGTTTTAAACGAATTCTCCAACTTGTACAAGGTATTGACTGAGGATGCTGGAGTCAAGGTGAATCTGTTCCAGCACAGTCTGGAACATGGGACTCCTGATGCGGTATTTCCTAACAATTGGTTTTCTACACACAGCGCATCGGAAGCATATGGAGGAGTGGAGAAGTCTACCTTGGTATATTACCCCATGAAATGTCCAAATAGACAGGCTGAGAGGCGAGAGGACATCCGATCAATTCTGGAGAGTTCTGGGTACGAGAGGATCATCGACTTGTCTGGCCATGAAAAGAATGGTAAATACTTTGAAGGAACAGGGACATTGGTGATTGATAGAAGGCGTGGAACTGCATTTGTTGCATTGTCTGAGAGGGCTGATAAAGACGTTGCAGAGGAATGGGTAGAGAGACTGGGATATAAAGATTTGGTAACCTTTCACAGTGTCGATGCCAATGGAAAGCCAGTGTATCATACAAATGTGATGATGGCTGTAGGAACCAGTGTTGCAGTTGCTTGTTTAGAGAGTATTGTGGATGATGCAGAGAGGAAGAATTTTGTTTCATCATTGTCCAAGACACACGAGATTGTTGACATTACACAAGAGCAGATGGCCGCATTGTGCGGCAATGTCCTGGAGCTTCAAGATGAAAGAGGCCTTCCAATTATGGCAATGTCAACAAGGGCATATAACGCATTCACTAAAGAACAACGTGATATGATGAGGCGACATGTGGCAGCCCTCCATCATGCAAATATTGATACCCTCGAGCATATAGGTGGTGGTGGTGTGCGATGCACCCTTGCTGAGATTTTCCATTAAATTTTGTATTTATCGCGCAGATGCAAGAGTTTTTCTACCCAAGAAGATCATACCTAGTGAAAAGAGACCTTCAAGAGCTCCGGGGGGTGCTTGGAGAGCAATGTTGCTTCCAAGGGCACCACCAACACTTGTTCCAAGTACCAGGCCAAGACACAGTCTCCAATCGACATTTCCCATTCGATAGTGCTGAATCAGCCCAGTTGCTGCTGGAGGTACCATACTTACTAGTGATGTTCCTAATACTACTGAGTGGTCCAGCTGAGTAGTTATCGCGAGCATTGGGGTGACAATTGTACCTCCTCCAATCCCAAGAAGACCTGACGATATTCCAGCAACACTGCCAATGGTCAGCATCTGCACTACAGTAATCCACGGCAGGCTTTTCAGAGACTGCACTACATCTTGTGTTTCTACCCTACCCTCTGCTGACTCCGTACGAGCATACAATGTCTTCAATGGTACCAGAGGAGACGCTGCGAATAAAAAGTATCCCAAGACTCGTCGCAACTGTGAACAGTTCATCCTCGCTGTCAGGCGAGCTCCCAGTGGTGCCATGACCATGGATGATGTTGCAATCAGTATTGCTGAGGGTATATCTACACAATCACTCGTTGCAAACATCGATCCACTCGCAAGAGCTGTTGAGAGAACAGCGCCAAGAGATGTCCCAGTAATTATTCTCTGTGGCATAGACTTGCATATATTGAGAATCATGGGGTTCATGATGACTCCTCCTCCCACTCCAATCATGCTTCCAAAGAGTCCAGCAATCATTCCGATGCCTGGAGAGTACAATCTTGCCTTTCTCAACGTTGATAGATTCGTTCCTGCACTAGTGGAATAGGCCCTCGGAGGGAACACACGTGTCGCCCGGGTGAGTGACCCTACCGATGTCCCATAATCCATCCGATGCACACGGGAAAAGGATGTGCATGTATTATGTAACGAATCTTCGCACGTCTTGAGGACCCATCGCGACAAGGGACCAGAAGATTGACGCATGTGATTCGGGACAAAAACTACTATTTATGGACCCTACACAAACTGATGTTACATTGATGTCATCCGTTGTAAAATTCAATAATTCTAGCACTAAAAGCAAAGAGTGTAATATACAATTGCCTAGGAAGCAAGGATGGGGGTTGATCTTCTCCCTTTTCAACTACAGCTGGAGATGGTACGAATCCATTATTGCAGAGGACTGGAATCACGCCAAGCCCATGAAGAGAGTAGTACACCATCTGGGCGATTTTCTTCAGTCATAAAATCTGTCTCAGGCAACCCAGAGACCCTTGCTTCCACTTTATGACACACATATTCTGTGCAAAGTCCAGGATATGATGAGCTTGTGCTCCGTTCAGTGCTAGTACTGTAGGTATCATCCAACACATAAATATCTGGATTCTCTGGTAAAATTGACCCTAACTCTTCCACTATTCCTCGCCTGGTTGCGGCTTTCCAAGATTCATTCGGTAACAACTTTTCACTCAAGAACAAGTTTCGTTCTCTGACCCCTCCTCCTGGAAGACGCTGTTTTGCCTCATATAGAGACTGGCCCTGTTTGTTCTTTATATTCACACTAATTATAGATACCATTCGTAACGGTTTCCCATCTTCTGTTGTCTCGAGCACACTCTCCCCTTCTGCAACTTCATGAAGTAAACATGTGAGTGTCTTTGAACCATTGACTGTCCCAAAGAGTTCAGTGTCGACCCCTCTTTCCTGCAGCCACGCGTCAAGATCTTCCTGCGTGTCACCATTAAATGATCCATCCTTGGTTGTATTATTACTATCCATGGTAGATGGGCACGCAACGAGTGACATATATGACCTTGTCGACCGAGAGCCACACGTGCACAGTCCTTTGAAAAACTGTGTGGAGTGTCCAAAGAGTGTACCAACCCCTGATGAATTGGATCGATCCAATAACCCTGTTGTATACTTTGTGTATTTGAAAACTTCTAGACGATGACTCCGACAGTCATGACCACCCAACGAGAGTACACGGCACGTCTTCCACAAAAAGGGACGACTCATAAGTCTCTTTCTCTGTTTCTATACAAAGCACACAGGCCCATGTTATCTTTTATACAGTCAAGATCCATAAAATAGAATGGTAATGAGCTAGATATGGTGTTTGACTGGGTTATGCATGTGTCATATGTTTGATTATTCTGTCGTACACATTCTCGTACAACACAGTAGTCTTTCTCTTTTGTTCTTGCGATATACGTCGATAACGGTTGTATATAAACAAAATATGATACGTTGAATTACAATGTGAGTGATTGGAATGGTTCATTGTGATGGTGAAGGCTCTCTTAACGACACCAGGAGACAGGCCTGTCCCCCTTCTGGGCTATGACCACCTCAGTCGTGCTCGGATAGGGTATGGACAATGCCATAGAATACCTATTGGATGGAAGTACACAGCCCGTCGACGGGAAGTGGTTCAGCATTGTGGAAGGATGCAGAGGAAACAGGACAGGCAGGTGTGGGTGTCTTCCTTGGAAGAGAGTGCGAGGCAGGAAACTGTCTTGATCGTGGATGGAACCAATGTATTGTCAAGAGCGTATAACACCTCAAAATCGTTGGGAAGAATGCAAGCGCATTCCATACTACCTAAACCGCGAGAGGTATTTGGTCTCTGGATGGACTATCTCGCAGGGTTTGTAGAGGCGGATATCATAATGTGTGTGTTTGACCATCCAGACAATGTTTCATTGGGTGTTGGTGGGTATAAAAAGAGAAATCGTGCACAACAGGATGACGAGAAGAAGAAACGTAGAGGTGGGCGATTGTGGGAGTATCAAGAATATTTCAATGGAAAAGGTGCTACTTGGCACATGACTCTTTCCTTGCCAGGTGAAGAAGCCGACAGATGCATCATGAAGCTTACCCGAAGATTGATAGATTCGAAAAGAGATTTCAAGATTGTTGTTGCGAGTGGGGATACGGACATGCAAGGAGTCATAGATGTGACAGTTTCCTGGTTGGAGATACTGCCCTTTCCAAAACGGCAAGCTCTCTCTGGTCTCGTCATGCATACATTGGATGATTTTGTATGGAAGGACTATTTCCATCCATCCAAATATGGAACATTTCTAGCCCTAGTTGGTAAAAGAGGAGGTGGAATGGGGATGAGTGAGACGACAGCAGCAAAACTGATCCGTTCATTTGGAGATGTTGATTCCATGTATCGTGCTTGTGAGCAGGGCCGGATGAAAAGCTGGGATACAAGGGTGCAGAAGGTATTTGATACATCACATGATAGTTTTAAGAAGCTTGAAGAGAATAGGAAGATATTCGAATTTCAGAGCAATGGTTCTGATGCTGATATGGACTGGATTGACACAGTACCAGATACGATGCAGCAAACGTATACTGATGGTGCAAGGCATCCTTTTATAGAGATGCATTGGTCGTGTGTTGAAGAAAACGCAAAGATATGTCTCGAGCCTCTGGAGTCTCTATGTCGAATATGTTGGAAGCCTTCTCTTGGAAACGGCCTGTATGCAGATGCAAGCATCCAGACATGTGACAAAGGGAACATACTGTATATTATATTTATTGCAGGAAAGAATTTTTGGAGAGGAAAGCCGTGTAAAGATATTGCATACGATATATTGATAGGAAGTACAGATTCAGCTTGGCATGATCCGTGTTCAATGCAAAAGCAATGCGATTCTTCCATGGCAAAATATCTCAAACTGGTCAAAGGGAGTGGTCACAATGTAGTACTACTTCCGTCTCCCTCGGCAAATGTAACTGGATTATAGTAACATGATTCTCTTTGTGGTATTCTCATAGCTTCTACATCTTCTCTTGCAACTGCATGAGGCTTTTGGCTAATCACAGAGTCAATAAATGTGTCCAATGTCTCCTCACGTATGTGAGGCATGACAACAATGTGGCATATATTTCCCTGACATGCCAATTGCCACGCAGACGTGAGATCTGTATTTTCTGGTTGTTCCATCACTACAGTGATACTAAAGGGGTTTACCCAGCAATCTATTCCAGCAGAGTGTATCTTCTCTTGCACATTCTCAGCACGTTTGATACACCGCAGTGCATCTTCTTTGATACGATCTTTTCCTAATTCAGTCAACATCAACCACAAGTACATTGTAGCGTGTCCATTTCGTGAACATGTGAGGGTGAGATCTTTTGATGCAATGTATTCAATGCTGTTGCCAATTTCTTCAATGTATTTTTTCCGTATCATCATAATGCCACAGGGGATTGGCACTCCCAGAAATTTATGACCACTACATGCCATACTGGATACACCAGGAATATCAAAAGTCATTTTTGGTGCTCCCTCGTCTTCTAAAAGAGGAAGAAATATCCCAGAGAGGGCCGCATCTACGTGAATGAAATAGTCATCATCATCCTTGTATCCAGCCTGGTGCAATGCATCGATTGCCTTGAGAGGCTGGTCTATTGCGCCCTTCATAGTTGTTCCACAGGTCAGAACAACGATGGCTGGTCTACCGTGATTCTTCTTGAGCAAATGATGTAGATGGGAGTACTGAATCTCCCCTTTGTCGTCACTATCCACAAGTTCAACATCTATTCGCAAAAGATGGCATGCTTTGAAAACTGAAAAGTGGGCATCTGTAGACACATAGGCCACTGCATCTGGAAAGCTCTCTCGAGCGAAATAGATGGCCTGGATATTTGATTCTGTTCCTCCATTGGTTATGTATGACCATTGACAAGTCTTTTCAATTCCCCATAGATCAGCAAACCAATGCAAAACTCCCATTTCAAACGAGTGACTGTTGGATGCAAATGCTGTTGAGATATCTGGACTACCAACATTGTTGATGTAGTAGTTTCTGATTCTTTCAAGGGGAGAAAAGTCGACCTCTGATTTCTCATCCAGATGAGAAATTGGATATCCAAGCTGATGCTGCTTTGCTTTGTCTAAAATATCCCTAAATTCATCTAAAACGTCATCAATACGCTGTCGAAATTCCTCTGTGGATTCAAAACCGTGTCGATCAAGTACTTGTATTGGGACAGTGTTTCGATAGCTCTTTTGAACGTGAATGATTGGTTCTTGCAGAGTTGAAGACTGCATCGGTTTATTCACAGTACCAATATTAAAATTAAATTACGAATGGAATTAATTCTCTGAAGAGTTTGTGTCCACGTCAGACGATTAAAGCATTACCAGACCCACATCCTCACTTTGCATCTCCTTGCATCTCCAATTGAACAAATAATAACGCAGTTTACCATCCCCAATGCCAAACTTTAGATCTTTCAGTAGTGTACCATGCCCATTCTCAAGAATATCCAGTGCATTGAAGACATCGTGCCCAGTTGATGATGCTAATATAAGTGCATTCTGAAGCAAGTCGGCAATCTTGTGTGCATTTGGTACAGTATAAAACATATAGGCAGCTCTGAGTTCCTGGTATTGATCGTTTCCTATGATTGTAGAGGGTAGCGTGTAGAATGAAATGAGATCAGTCACATCTCCCTTGTCATTTTCAATGACATAACTGTAAATCACCTCATCTTGCATAACCATCCAATGCCGAACTTCATCCTCTGTCATGCAAGGAGCCAACTTGTAATTTGTTTCTAAATATTCACACAAAAGTTTCGTGACAGCTGGTACATCTGCATCCCTCATTGGCCGGATTCCTGGAATTGTAGGACTCTCTGGAACTTTGTACAACTTGATTGTTCTTGCCATGGTCATCCTTGGCCCAAGACTACTGAAGCCTACGGAAATCAGTTTTTTAGGATTCAAAGGTCTATGCCAATATTGACATTCAGATACTGGCTTGGGTAGCAGGACACCAGCAGTGTAGACTGCCTGCCAGATGTTGCATAGATTTACTCTACGAGTAATCTCCTTGATAAGAACTGGCGCAAGTCTCTTCTGACGAAGTTTTTTATGCACACACAGGAAGTTAATTTCAACCAGCTCTACTTTATTGTCATTAATTTTCATCTGCATTGGGATGGCGGAAATAAATGCAACCAGCTTTCCTGTCCCAGAAACCCTCACTCCACACATCCACGAGTCTCTGTATCCTGGTGCCAACAGTGCCCAGCGAAGAAATTCACTAGAATATGCAAATCGAAAGAGATTATCATCATCTTCGACGTAATGATCACTCAGGAGCCCGTATATTTCTTTCAGAACAGAGTCATCTTTGACATTGCAATCACTCCATTCAAATGATGCTGGCAGGCCATAAGGATCCTGACGGACCTGGTCTACAGTCTTTGGAACATCGATCGGACCATCCTCAGCATCGTCCTACACAAGCAATACGATGTGTTCTTCACTATGCACTTCGCCCATTCCCTGTGTCTACAGATAAAGATACAACATACCTCTCCTGTGGAAGAGTCCCCAAACTGTGAGACTGGTTGCGTCTCCCAAAACTGGTATCGAGCCTTGGGACGTGATCCATCTTGTAATAATAATGATCTTAAAGCATCTTGTATCTCTTTAGGTGGCTCCCCTGACGGCATCCTTCCTATGCAATGGGAGGCAAAATACGTTGCTCGATTCGGATCACTTCTGAAACGCTGCAAGCTAACGCAACAAGAGGTGTGAAAATTGTTTAAATTATTGTAAGTACTATTCTATTGAAACGTGTGACATCTATGAATCGCCATCATGATCCAAATCTGGTTGCTCATCAAACAAGCACAACCAGCTATACCAAAGAGCTTCCCTACTGAGTCTTGCATCCATTCTGTTGCGACATGCTTGTCCTTCCTTGCCTATGTATAGAGAAAGAGGACGATCTTTGCTGATTCAGAGAAAGGGGTTTGGTCCAACGAATATCCTGAGTCAGGAATCTAAAACCCTCTCCAGGAATAAGAGCATCGATGGACGTTACTTCCACAACAATTGTTTCTTCGTACACTCCAATTGCAGGCTGATCACTCTTACGTGACACCTTGGTTGGACAGTCGAAAATTTTGACTTTCTGCATGATATTCACCAGGAATGATCCATCTCTTTCCTTATATTTCATCCTCCTCAGTGTCAAATCAAAGCAAGCTTTTGGCCCAATCTGTCGAATCATATCATGAAAATGAGTAGCTACAGTATATTGGCCTCGCAATGATGCCACTTTTCTATTCGTATGATTTTCTTGTCCAAAAGGTCCGCTGGTCAATCTCACATCCACATCAAAGAAGGATGCAGTCATATCACTCTCCGAGCAATTATATGAGAGATTATTGTAGAATTTATGAGTCATTGACATTGATGCATCATGAATCTGTGCGTCTCTATCTAACATACATACCATGTATGATTTGAGATTGACCGAGCGAGCCTGCTTCATAAATGGATGTCTCAGCAGTTCCACAGCTGTGGGCCTCTTGAGAGGGTTCTTGTGCATGCATCGTTGGATAAAATCCCTCAACGCTGGAGATACATTCGCATGTTCATCAGGAAGTGGACATTCATCTTCCATCAACTGAATCATGAGCTGCATGGTACCCTTACTGGCATCGTATGGATAGGTTCCTGTGGAACATTCTAAGAGGGTCAGGCCAAGGGCCCAAATGTCTGCAGGAAAAGAATAAGGCTGTCCATCTATTCTCTCCGGGGACATGTACGTCACTGTTCCTAAAAATGTATGGCATTGTGCAAGAGTGTTGTCGACAAATGCGCTGATGCCAAAGTCTGACACCTTTGCCTGCCCGTTGGTGGACAAGAGTATATTTGCTGGCTTGATATCTCTGTGAACCATGTGGTTCGCGTGCAGATATGACAGCCCTTTCAATATACTTTCTGTAATATTTGCAAGAACATTTTGATCCACATGGCCCTGCGTTTTGCATAGATCGGCCAGAGACCCAGCATCCATGTATTCCAATGCAACAGCAACCTGGCCCTTGTCAGCACAATGATATGCCCCACAAAATCGAATCAAACCGGTATCGTCCGGAATATCACATAAAGCCTTTATATCATTCATCAATTGATGACGTTTATCTCTCTCGAGGATGCTAATTTTCTTCACTGCAACAAACTCTGCCCGTGTTGGCCAAAATGCCTTTTGAACTATACCACTTGCTCCTTGACCAAGAGTCTCCATAAACACCACATCCTTCTCAGACAACTGATATGACTGTCGCATGGAAGCAGCACCAGTGGCAAGAGGGGACGTTATGGCAGTTCTCCTCATCATACCAGCATTATTAAACTCAAAAGCCTGATATGATTTTATCAACCGAAGGGTTCCATTGGAACCAATATCCAAAGAGGGTTCTGCCATGCCTTCACCCTACGCAAGCAAATACAAACAGTATAAAAAGAATAATCAGAATCAAATGGGTATCAGTAACAGCAACATACTTTTGCAGCTCCAAACGCACGTCCATCGTGGTTGTTACCAACCAACGAGGCATCCTCCACCTGAAGCGTCAATTTAGGTGGCATGTCATCAAGATGTTTTACTGCAACGTATAAAATGTCGTAATAGATGAATTTAGTATCAATTTGGTATCATCATCAGCGTGAATTTCTGTGACATGCCATGGCCATGGCCATGGCCATGGTCGTTGACATTCAATGTACCATTTTTTTCATCCGGAAGAAAATAAAATTCCATCTACCATGCCTGCTTTGCTTTTTTGAACGTATTTTTTTGTTTCAATAAGAATCATTACGATATTGTTTC
>PJEL010005307.1_pt1 | contig 10417 bp, 6 predicted proteins | sample 1853271 | NCBI WGS metagenome assembly PJEL01 (sample SAMN08108733, study PRJNA415343) | Invertebrate metagenome, whole genome shotgun sequencing project. | host: Globobulimina | place: Sweden: Gullmar Fjord | collected 2015-08 | reverse complement strand
AGTCAGTTTTGTATGAATTTACCCGAATCAGTTACCCACCCTTGCAATACAGATGTCAATGGTGATGGTTTTGTCAACGCTCTGGATGCCAACCTTGCTGGGGTGTTAAATAAACAGACAGAGATTTTATCCATAGATACAGCCGAAATACATAAAGTATTGGCAACTAATCCAGACGGATTAGGTGCGGGAACAGCCAGACCCGACATTTTCAAAGAGGGAAGCCTCTCAGCGTTTGATCTCCTGCGCTATATGGTCGCCACACGTGATGATATGAAATTTATCGGCGAGGTCATTACCCCAAATCAATCCGCCTACGACACCCATGAATTCACACTAGGTTACGACAGAAACGGTAATGGTAACTTTACAGATGAAGGAGAACAATCACGTAATTGGCACTATCGTTTCACACAAAGTATGGGTGAAGCCGGACTTTACAGGGATCATAGTGGCGAGATCAGCTACACCAGAATGGATAACTTCTTGATAAAAGAGGAGCAGAGGATCCGCTTCCAGGACACATCCACTGCATTTATCTCTCGTCTGCACTATATCTGGCAACAAGAGATTGAAAAACTGGCAGCCAACAACGGTAAAGTGATTGTCGACAATGTTTATTGGAAAGACGACCCTGAAAACTCAATAGCAACAAATATTGAAGTGAAGCCCCATAATTTACGGAGTGATGTATTCCAGGATGGGGTTATCACGCGCATGGATCTCTTTTTAACACTTGCCGATATGGGACATGACTTCCGATTGAACTGGTGGCCAAAGCTTGAAACTGGCGCCATAGTCAACTCGTTTAGTTTATCAAGAGCCCCCGTTCTTGGTAAAACAATAGGGCTAAGATCTTTTACCACAAAGCATTCCGTCATATCGGACGTGGATGGTGATCTTTTCTTCTCAGACAGAATGCCCGGCATTTGTAACTTTGATGCAGAAACCGGTCGTTCCGATGTGATTAATACTCCCGTTGCTATGACTGATTGCGTTCAAGATTTTTGGAGTGCTTTTGGTATTGGTGGTTGGTTTGGAAATATTAACAATGACTTGTGGACTATGCCCTATGGTGCAGATTTCGTAGAGTTAACCAAAACAGACTTGAATAATGCCGGCTATCATAGTGCTGGAGCCAAAATTGACAGCATATCAAAGTACGACATTATCGAGTGGGACTACAATTGGCGCCAGAATGCTCTGGCTGACAAAGGCGTAAAAGATGAATATATCAATACTGATATTGTGACTTTACGTTCATTTAAACCTGCTACCAAACAAGGAGAGAATGGTAAAGCACCGCTACTTGATGAAACTCATTTTGGTTGGAAAGTTGCCGATTGTACCCAGTGTCACAACGATGAGAAAGACCCTAAAGGTCATGGTGGATATTCTTGGCCGGTGAATGCTGCAGATGGCTTTAACGAAACACAGCCTTACTACTGTTCAACCTGTCATGGTAATAATGGAGCACCTGCCGGGCATGGCCGAGAGGCTCGCTGTTTCTGGTGTCATTCAGAAGATATGTTGCCGAAAAATCATGGTGAAGCCAGTGCGCGCAAACTACTAAAACATGAAGACAACTGGATCAATACCATTACCACCCGTCGAAAAGCGGGTATCGACAACAACTACTATGGTTTCTCTGATAACCATAATGAGATCCTAGAAGGCGATCAAAAAGGCTATGGAGATCGTTGGGTATCATCGAACAACGATTATGACTTTAGCAAAAAGTTCCCAGACCCATTTGCTTGTGGTACTTGTCATCAGGACATAGTGAAAGACAACTAATCGCATTATTATCGCAACAGGGCCTTTCAATAAGGCCCTTTTTCTTAAAATAATTAACATAGAAACATAGAAACATAGAAACATAGAAACATAGAAACATAGAAACATAGAAACATACTAGGTATTCAGCTTAACACCTACAGCCTAAGTAAGAGCTTCCCGGGGACCAACTCCTGTATAACCTGCCACCAGGCTGCAGAGTAGAACATCAATAGCCACAATGCCGATCACTGGATGTGAAGTGATCGGTTAATGGAGCTATTTAATAAGCGATTCAAAATCCGAGTTCTGTTTCAGAGCTCGGATTTTTTATCTGCGTTTCTCAAGCCTTCAATAAAGGTAGTGCCCCTCTATTGCTTATTCCTTTATCTTTATGGCAATAACCTCGTTCCTACAGCTACGTCCATCATCTTCTATGTACTTTCCATTTGTCTCACCTTATCAGATCACGGTTTCAAACGAGCTGTAATCCTGCACGGTTTATCAAAACAATAAATTAGATACATTGCAGCGGTTGATTTCAAAAATTAGCAACAAACAATTTAAAAATAACCTTAAAACAAAGGAATTAGGATGAATAACAAATTTGCTTTAGCTTCACTTCTGGTGCTGGGGCTTTCAGCATGTGGGAGTGACAGTAGCTCTACAGATGATGGGACGACTACCCCTCCTTCGCCACCAGATTTAAGCCCAGAGATGGCAGAAATCTGGAAACACATAGATACTCCCTATCATGAATTCAAGGAAACTAAACTAGAAGGCATTGTTTTCGGCCACATAGGTTATCAACAAGATCACATCATGGAGTACATCAACAAAGGTGCGCAACTCGCTCATAAAACCGGAGACATGAGCGCGGACTTAAATGGTGATGGTTGGATTAACCGCTGGGATGCGGCCAAAAAGACAGAAAGCGCGCTAAAGGTGGATTCATCATCGAATGCTGAGTTAAAAGTTGACCCAGGTATTAGCACTCAAACTTTAGCGTCCAGCATACATCAAGTATTGGCGACCAACCCAGACGGGTTAGGAGCTGGTACGGCAAGACCTGATATTTTTGTTGATGGGCACCTATCTGTTTTTGATTACCTGAGATATTTAGTGGCAACCCGCAGCGATCTTCGTTTTGAGGGAGAAGTGACTCGACCTGAAGAATCTGCATTTAATACACACGAGTTCAAAATCTCGTGGGATAAAAATGGTGATGGGTTGTTTAATGAAGATGACAATACTCAATATGAAACCAATTTCAACTCAGATGACTGGCATTATAGCTATGTCCCTTCTTTTGAGCATCTGGTTGGTACTAAGAGCCATAACTATGTTGTGGGTTATACCATGTACAGGCGGATGGACGAACACAGGTTACAAGATGAGATGCAGGCGCGCTTTTATTCGACAGGCCCGGTATTAAAGACCAGAAGAGAGCTAACATGGCAATGGGAGCAAGACTGGCTGGCTAAGAATGACGGCAAGGTGGTACTAAAAACGTTGATAAGGTCCTCTTCTGATCACCCGGCTAGTATTGGCTTGCCCGATTCAAATGATCCTGTCGATCCTGCGGTTTATGGCAGAAACCTTGAAATACGTGCATTTAATCTCAGAAGTGATGTTTATCAACCTGGCGTGATCACAGGCTTAGATTTCTACTTGTCACTAATGATAGACCACGAGCTCGATATGAAACTCGCTTACTGGCCAAGCACAGCTTCTAATGTAAAAGCAGATAGCTTCATTATACAACGGATATTTGATTATAAATCTGCAGGATTCTCAGGAGCATCGACCCGTTACATAGTATCTGAGACGGTTGATTTTAGTGATAATCCAAATTGTATGCTTATGGGGCTCAATGGTATGCCATCAACGTTGGCACCATGGGGGGGAACCGAGGTCCCGTGGTTACATGCCGGTGGCTCTATTGATGAATGTCGTCGCCTGTTTAATTCCAGGCAAGGTAATGGAGGATTAAACGTTAACCATGACATGAGCAATGCGGTAATTAATTTCGGAATGGACAGAATGTTCCTTAATTATTCAACGTTAAACACACCTGATTTGATTACAGATGAGAATTACCTTGGATATATGGGATATAAACACATCTATCGCTCCGATTACGGCGGTTACGATATTAACACTTCGTGTGGCAACGAGCCCTGTACACCGGTAACACTAATAGAGTTCGATATTGCTACAGAAGAAAAACCGATCGGCAACGCGCCAATTTTAAATGAAACGCATTTTGGCTGGAAATTGCCTGATTGTGCTTTATGTCATAATGAAGATAAAAACCCTCAAGGACACGGAGGTCAGTCATGGCCCGTAAATGCAGGGGCAGGTTTCAAGGAGATCCAACCCTATTATTGCGCAACCTGCCACGGTAGCAATGGGGCGCCTCAAAGACATGGCTACGATACATACTGTACACAGTGCCACAACCCTAATAATACCGATCCAGACAAGTATGGCATCAACCCAAAAAATCACGGTGAGGTTAGCCACCTGTTTTTGCTAGAGCCTGAAGATAATCGGGTGAATCAACATACCGGAACAAACTTTGGCACGGACGATCGTGGCGAGGTAGATTACACCCAATACATTCCCCATGTTACCGAAAAGGCACCAACCAATCTTAGCGGAGAGATCGAACTTTATCCTGCATTTTGGGTACCTCACAACAATGGTTATACACTGAGTAAGTCATTCCCTGATCCATACTCTTGTACGACCTGTCACCAAGCGCCAGAATAGAGCAAAAATAGCCACCATGCCGATCACTGAGTGTGAAAGTGGTCGGTTAATCGAGCTAACTAGTTAATGAAGCTATTAAAAATCCGAGCTGTGTTTCACTGCTCGGATTTTTTATGCGCGTTTCTCAACGCTCTGAATATAATCAATTAACTCAAGCCTTAAAGTAGATTGCTTGAATTATTTATCACATTAGCTTTTTATAAAGCTTACCTGTCAACAGCTACGCCTCCCCCAACCAAGCCTATGCGCTTTTCATTCACTCCCATACTCTATTGCTTGGTTACTGGCTGCAATGGCTGTTTATAGCAGTAAAAGATAATCTGCCATCTTACCCAAATAAAGATATGGCTTAACAATGATTCGCTTTTATGCTGACTATTAGGTTGAGGGACTTAATGATGTTGTTTGAGAGCAACTCACTTATAGCTTACATGAGTGTGTACTCAAGATCAGATGGTAGCGGAGAAGAAGACTTTATTAAGCGGATATAAAAAACCGAGAATAGATGCCTCTATTCCCGGTAAAGTGGGGAGCAAGTAAAGCGATAAACTTGCGAGTTTTTATTGCTACCTTCTCAGTTGCCGAAAAGGTAGCGTTTATGATCATAGGTGTAGCAAACGAAGAAACCGGATTAAACCTTGCAGGGACGAAAACTCAATTTCAACGTTTGCTAGTGATCATTGCATCAAAAGCGATACTGTAAAGCTGCCAGTATCAAATCTTATCGCATCGAGGTTTGTCTCCCTTCGTTTATTAAGTGCTTTATCAAGTGGTTAGTGGTTAGTGGTTAGTCATTAGGGTGACATGTTACACATGAATATGGATCAGGGAAATCCTCACTGTTGTGCCAGTCGCTGTTGATACCGGTGCGTTCATTTTCCCCATAGTAGTTGAGGTTATCTGCTTGATCATGGATAGGTTGCTTGATGCCGCCCCACTCGCCATTAGAACCAGCAAGACGCTCTGCGTCCAATGTGTTCACTGCATTGGCACACGACCCCTCTTCCATACCGGCAAGGTTCAAGCCGGTCAGGCTGGTACCGTCGCACACAACATCGCCGAACTTCATGAAGCCCGAGGCCGAACCGTGGTGAGCCATTTGATTATCTTCGGTGTGACACCAGAAACAGCGGCTCACTTCACCGTGGCCTTTCATAGCGCCATTGCTGCCGTGACAGGTGGCACATTCATAGGGCTGCTCTACGCCTAACGATCCCTTATGCACATCATCGTGACAATTGCGGCAATCGGCTATCCCCCAGCCAAAATGCTCGTCAGTCAACGGCGCGATGGCGTCATTGATGTCGGCTATCACCCGGTTTTCATAGTTACCACTTTCATCGACGAAATGGCGCTCAGTAATGTCAAACTGCCCAGGCATCCACTTTTGATAACCAGCAAAAATCACTCCCTTTGGATAGTGCATTACCTCCTGATCGGGCATATCGTGATCCATGAATCCGCCAAACTTGTTATACCACTCGTCGATACAGATCTGAGCGGATTCAATGGTATGGCCCTGACCGCCATGCATCCACTGACACTTGCCCTTCAGCTTAGGATCGCCTTCACCTTTGTCAGCAGCAATCAAGTCGCTCGGAACAGGCCACTCTAGATCATCGAGAAAGAAGTCCTGAGTCGCAAACATCTCGCCGGTTGCCGCAGCCCAGCCCCACATTCCCTGGGCGCGCAATCCGTTGACGGAAGTCAACGCGTAGTTATTAACTTCCGAGCTGGTAGACATGGTGCCCCAGTAAGTGAAGCGCACATCGGCGAGTCCCTGGTCCTGAAGTGACAGCCACACATCCATGGATGTGATCACACCGGGCTGAAAGATGTCGGTGCGAAGGTCGTGTGCAGTTACCTCAAGGTTCTGAACTTTTACTATATCATTGCCCTTAGCATCAATTGCCCACACCAAAGGCATGACCATCTTGTCGCCATTTGCACGCTTGCGGTCTGCTTGCAGTTTAAACTGCATATTGCGACGCTCGGTCACCGCGCGGTTGTATGGCTGCATGCGAATACGCATCTTGCTCTTGGCCAAGCCAAGATCGGCGCGAACATAAACCGTCTCCAAGTTAGGCGTTCCCTGCAGGCGATCGAACTCACCGTCATGCCAGATGTAGGAGGGATACCAGTCGGTGCTCCTGTTACTCAATTCGGCCTCGGACAAGGTGCCATCACCATCAGTGTCCCAGGCAGTGCTTAGCAGATGGGTGCCAAGCTCTTCGTTCCAAATTGCCTTTACGTCCAGATCGTCGCGGACGTGAGAGGCGTAGAGTACTATGTCCATTACCGAGAAGTGGCCATCGGCATACACATCCGGACGCAGCGGAATGGGGGAATCAGGCTCAGCCGCATAGGCCTTAATGTCATCGGCGTTTACCTTGAAGATGTACTTGCTATCATCCGGGGTGATCTTATTACGGTTGAGCTCATTATCATTATATTTACCCATAGGCGTCGGAGCTTCATCCCCAGTACAGTATTGGCTAACGTCGACACCGTCCCCCTTGTACTCCCGCTCCATACAGGGGTACCATCTGCCCAGATAGACGGTGATGTCACCATCGAAAACGGCCTTTCGTGGTTGCACAAGATCCAGCGATTCGTGTGGTTTGCTGGCTACAGGCGGTTCAGTGGGTGGCACCTCTATGCCAGAATCACTGTCTGAGCCTCCGCAAGCTGTTAGCGTAGATAATAATATAGCCGGCAGTACCGACTTTATTGCATTATGTTTTTTCATTCGTTTACCTATATTCATCATTTGTTCTCAATATATTGGGCAAAAAATCAAGCTGTCCATCATCTGAATTTTGTCGATAATGTTCTTGGCCAATATAAAGGTAATGGTTTTATTTATTAGTATGATTTAAAGCCTGATACTTCTGGCTTAGCTAGAGTACATTTAATTGTTATAACCTATAAATAACCATATAGTTTGAAACAATTCAAAGAACACTCACGCAATAAATAATAGATGGAGAAATTTAGATATAAACTGTGCAAAGGTACACCTTTTACTATAGACGAATGTAGGTCACACTTTATGTTGTTATTATTCAATCTATCTCAACTTATATTGACTGCTCAGTAATAACTGATGATAAATACCATGATGTAACGGTACATGCCGATCCAATAACTTAAGTTATAAACAAAAAGTGTCGTTGGCGCATGTTAAATAAACTGCTACAAGATTAGGCTCTTCGACAGTTAATTCGGAACCATGACAACTTTAGTAAGTGTTAATAAACATTCATTTGAGTAGGCTTCGCACGACGAACAGAGTTGAACTATTCTAGATTGGGTTCAACTGTTCGAACTAAGAAACACCAGCTTTCTTAGTTTTAATAAAGAATGCCTATCTGCACCGGAGCAAATACTCATTGAGTAATCCAACTTTTGCTCGCGCTACGCTGATAGGTTCATCAACATCAAACAACTTAACCAAAGTATGCCTTGATTGCCGCAGCACTTGAGCAACCTGGGTTAAGTTAACGATATAACTACGATGGATCCGCATGAACCGTTCTGAGTCGAGTTGTAACTCAAAATTCGCCATACTCTCTTCAGTTATAATACTATCCAAATTGAATCGGCTTTTCCCATAAGCGGTCAGGTTAACTCGTTGATATCGACCGATACTTTCAATAAAAGTGATGTCGTTAGATGCAAGTAGATGATTTCTTTTACCATCATAAACAGCGATTTCAGTGACATCTGACATAACGGTATCGTGTGATAATCGCTCAATTTTTTCTAAACAGCGAATCAGCCTACTTGGACGGACAGGTTTGAGTAAGTAGTCTACAACCTTGGTATCGAAAGCCGTTATTGCATGCTCGGCATAAGCGGTTACAAATACTAAATGATAATTGATATGCTCAGTTGCTTTTGCAACCATAAAACCATCAATAACTGGCATCTCGATATCGAGAAACACGATATCAGGTAATAGTTGGCAGATGGCCTCAATGCCTTTCTCTGGGTTGTTATAACAGCCGATAACCTCTACTTCAGGAATATTAACCAGCTCTCTTTTAAGGCCTTGCGTTGCAGAAACCTCATCGTCGATAACAATGACTTTATGCATCCAGCTCACCACTGAAGTCATGATTTATACTAATGGTCGCCAGGACTTTCGCATTTGAATAATCGATAGTAAAAGAAGCGTCACTATATTCCAGTTTCAAGGTATTAATAATATTCTGGTGACCACCGTTGGGTATAAACGTTGGAGGTATCTGCTCAGGCCAACTATTATAGATGGTCATTAATAAATGTTTTTCTGAGTAGAGCGTAGTGACTTTCAGAGTGATGCTTTTATTCGATTTGCTTACAGCATGTTTGATAACATTCTCAACCAATGGAAGCAGTAACATTGGCGGTACGCTAAGCTCTGAGCTCCGTTCATCGATTTCCAGATCCACATTTAAACGGCTTCCAAATCGTGCCTTTTGAATGGCCAAGTAATGCTCGATAAGTTTCACCTCATCTTTAACGAGAACTCTTATTTTACCTGACAATGCTATTGTCCCGCGAAGTAGATCGCACAATTCAAACAATATCTCCTGTGCGAACTCGGGTCGTTGAGGGATTTCATAAGATATTAGGTTTAAAGAGTTAAATAGGAAGTGAGGATTGGTTTGCATTCTAAGCAGTGCAATTTCCGACCGCTTAAGAGAGACCTCAAGCTCTATGGCCTGCTGCTTGAGTCGCAAACTATGGACAATCGTAGTATAAATTGCTACCTGTAAAACGATGTTGAAGCCAGCGAGCATCTTAAGCCTCGGATAAGGGTCTTCAACTTTTATAGGGGAAATTGCCGACGCCAGCCATATGGCAACAATAACAAGGGCAATATTGGTAACCATTGTATAGATGAGCTTTTTATTAATAGTCGTCGAGTAATGGTGATAACAGAGTTTGCTCAGCCCCCAGAAAATAAAAAACAGACTAAATGTATACATAGGAACTGAGAGAAACTGCATCTTTAAAGAAACAGAGTAGAACTGGGCCTTTAAATCGGCATTCTCAACCACAGCCAACAGATAAAAAATTGCTAAATATCCTGCCAATGCATTGAATAGGGGCCAGGCTATTAGCACGAAAAGATCGTGTCGTGACAAACGAAAAAGTAACTTCAAAAGATCAACCCTATATTTAAGAGTTTATATTATAGACGATGAAGATTGTATGAGTGTACCGTTCATCACCAATTTGTTACCAGTGGTGAGGTAGTTAAGTTGAGTTGAATTAAGTTAACTAACAAGGATGACAATCGGTCATTTTGTCGTTGCTCCTATCCAGTCAAATTGCAAAGTGGTAAACAAAGGCGAAGGTCACTTGAAGTAAACCTGAGTTGCCACATTTCATTCGTGTGCCCCTCTCCCTTGAACTGTGAAACCCACTCATACAAGAATTTACACCACTCATACACTCACTTCCCCCAACTCATCTGCTTTATTATATGTTACCCCTACGTTAAGCAGATAAATAAAGCATGATATGCAAATGTTCTTTGTTGTAAGCCGGCTTGGTTTTCAGGCTGAGTATTCTTTATCAGTCGACAGTGTCGATGCTCATAGAGAGGTTTCCATATGAAGCCATTAGGTTGGATTGTATATGCGAGTCACCTAACATCTTTGAATGCTAATGTGTCACTCGTGGGAAAAAACTATTATTCAGATGGTTACCATGACGTTATAAAAGTGTTCATATCAGATGAATCCTTAAAAAGAAGCGCTTTCTCACTGTTAGCAACACCAAGGCACACTAGCAGAATACTTAGTGCTACAAGATTGAACGGACAAAAGGTCATAGCTAAGCGATACACAATACATAGTGACAGCATTGCCGA
>PJEL010005306.1_pt1 | contig 10419 bp, 9 predicted proteins | sample 1853271 | NCBI WGS metagenome assembly PJEL01 (sample SAMN08108733, study PRJNA415343) | Invertebrate metagenome, whole genome shotgun sequencing project. | host: Globobulimina | place: Sweden: Gullmar Fjord | collected 2015-08 | reverse complement strand
TGCAGCAAGACCAAGAGCAACGGATACGAAAACTGGAGATACCGAATGAAAGGACACAAGTGCAAGGGTCGTCGACCAAACGGCCAACTTAAGAAAGGGTACACGCTCAAGAACGGGCGAGTGGTTAGGGCGAATACCACACGAAAACGCTACAAAAAAACGCCGCTCAAACTAACTAATTTAAAGAGCCATTTTCTTATAAAAATGGCTCTTTTTACATATCACTTATAAGAGATTGCACTCTAAGCACTCTGTTTTACATCTAATGATTTAAATCACTGTTATAAAAGAAGTTTATAGTTATAATTCATCCTACAAGCTAGGTAATGGTCTGCTGATCTGTATTGGATGTAGAGCTTGTTATCGTAATGCTTAAGAATTAATGATGAATTAGAGCAAAGACACTCTCATAGATTAGAACATCAGTTCCAAATTGTTGAAACAGATGAGAGTGAAGTTTGGTTAATTTAGTTCGTAACGACACATGCGTGTGCTACGGGTCAAGTACCTTGTATTAAAAGAAGAAAAATCATGTTTGATCAATCGTTTACATATAGAACTTTAGCTAGGGAACTTGAAAAGTATGACTTTTTCAAACACCCTGAACTAAGAGATGAAAACAACAAAAAAGCGTTAATTAACAAATCTATAGAGTTTTCAGAAACAAGTGTATTCTTGAATCAGCACATATCTTCTCGAGTTGTTAAAGGCAAACCTGTTTATAGCGTTGATGAATTGTACCAACAATTAACAATACGAAAGTGTAATGAGAACCTGAAGCGAATGTTCAGCATTGACCTTGTTAATAGGGACATGGTTATATCTCAATTAACAAGCTTATTGAGAGAGCAAATAGGTTATACGATATATAGATTGGATATAAATAGTTTTTATGAATCTATATCGGTGGAAGATCTTTCTAAGATAATTGATTCAAGACTAACAATAAGTTATCGGACCAAAAATCTAATAAACAATCTGATTTCAGCATTTAGAAATAAAGGTGGAAGTGGTATCCCAAGAGGTATCGAGTTAAGTGCCACGTTGTCCGAAATTGTAATGGGTAAATTTGACGATTATTTACGTCGTCATGAAGATGTTTTTTACTATTCTAGGTATGTAGATGACATAGTAATTATTACAAACAGTAAAGAAAAAAACCAATTTATTGAAGAAATACAAGATTACCTACCTAATGGCCTTGAGTTTAATAAAGGTAGTGATAAGTTTTTTAAAGCAAAAATATCTAAAGGTAAGGTAGACAGAGAAAAAGAATTCTCATATTTGGGTTACAAGTTCATCATAAGTAAAAAGTCAAAATATAACATTAAGAGTGATCGGGGTGTTATATTAGATATGTCTGAAAAGAAAATAGATAAAATAAAAGTAAGGCTAAATAGATCGTTCGCCAATTTTGAGTTGAATGGGGATGAAAAACTATTACTAGATAGAGTTAAATTGTTAACCTCGAACTTTAGCTTGTTGGATAAAAAGAAAAATTTACAAGTAATGTCTGGTGTCTATTATAATTATAAATATATTGATCACGATAAATCAAATGCGTTAAAAGAATTAGATTTACACCTAAAAATGCTTATTAATTCTAAAGTTAAATTTACTAGGAATGGTGTACATAGAGTAAGGCCAAAGCAGAAGGTGTACCTACTTAGAAACTCATTCTTTAATGGTTTCAAATTTAAGAAAAAGGTTCAATTTACTCCATCTAGGCAGTATAAACTTCAGAGAACGTGGAAAGATGACAAATAAAATAATTAACAAAAATAATTTTGAAAGGGCGCTTATAACTGACACGCTCCCATTTGATTTACCAATCATCTTCAATAACGAAGGGCTTTATGAGAATTTTTTTAAAGACTCTGATAATAATTATTGCCAAACTGTAATCGATAGTCTCATTAAAAAATCTGGGTTATTTTCAAACCCAATCGATTATAATATAAGAAAAGCGGAAGACTCTGTTCGTAGGCTTTCTCTTATTCACCCAGCTGCACAATATCAAATGTGTGAGTTTTATGCAGAATACGCTGATCTAATTTGTTATTACACATCTCGTAGTCCTTTTAGCATGAGGTATCCCGTAAAGTTATCATCTACATACTATAACGGTGATGATAATGCTGATGGTAAATACAAAATGGATGATGTCGAAGACTTAAGAAATGATTTTAAGAGAAAACATAGTATATCATTTTTTAAATATTCTGGATTTAATCGAATCTATAAATTTTTTTCGTCAGGTAAATATTATAAGTTAGAGAAAAAATATAACAATTTTTGGTGCATGGATGTTAGCAAGTGTTTTGAAAGCATATATACACATAGCATGACTTGGGCCACAAAAAGCAAGGACATAATAAAGTCTGAAGAAAACACCAAAATTAACGCTCTATTTGGTCAGAAGCTAGACAAGTTAATGCAAACATCAAATAGAAATGAAACAAACGGTATTGTTGTTGGGCCTGAGTTTAGTCGTATATTTGCAGAAATTATATTTCAAACAGTAGATTTAAAGGTTCTTAGTAAGCTGAAATCATTAGGTTTTTCATATAAAGAAAACTATGAGATATGTAGGTATATTGATGATGTTTTCATTTTTTCAAATGAAAGTTCATTAAATAAAATAATATTTGAAATTTACTCTGATGAGCTTAGAAAATTCAACCTACATGTTAATGAAAATAAAACAAAAAAATACTCTCGTCCTTTTGTGACATCTAAATCCAGAACAATTTTGAAGATAAATGATGAGGTTAATACTCTATCAAAGTCATTGTTTGAATTTAAAGGTGGCGAGTTAGATCTTACAAAAATCCATAGTTGTTATAACGTTTCAAATAGGTTTATTGATAGAGTTAAGTCTATTTGTGTCGATACGGATAGTTCATATTTTGATGTTTCCGGATATATTATTGCATCTTTAGAGCAAAGGGTAAGGAAGTTAATTAATTGTTATGAAATCGAAGGCGAAGAAGGGAGTATTAGTTATAAAATAATTGAACAAGAAGAGCAGGGTGATATTTATAAAATATTCTTAGTTTTTATAGAAGTTATGTTTTACTTATACACAATATCGCACTCGGTAAGCTCTTCTTACGTGATAAGCAGATGCTGCCTTTCTGTTATTAATTATTTTAACTCTATAAATTCAGACTATTCTAATTCTATTAAAGAAAATATTTTTAATCATATTCTAGAGTTTTCAGTTAGTTTTTCATCTAACAATCGAGACCAGTATCTATCCTTAGAGCTAATTAATCTGATTTTGATAACATCTGAATTTGGCTACGAGTATCAGTTTCCAGAAACATTCCTTCGACAAGAACTATTAGATCTTAATGGTGATTTTTCATACTTTAATGTGATTACACTTTTCTACTATATCAAGAAGTTCCCAAGGTATAAGGGACTACAGGAAGAGCTAGTCAAAAAAGTAGATAAGAAAATAATAGCTTTCAAATCTTTCTCTGACAGTTCACATAATATCCACTTAGTTTTAGACATGATTAGCTGTCCGCACATCGATAAGGCGCTTAGAATTAAATGGCTTAAAAAGCTAAATACGGTAGCTACACTGGGTATCACAGACGATGAGCTTGAAGGTGCAGTTGATAACTTCCAGCAAAACCCATGGTTTGTAAACTGGGATAAAATAAATATATTCAACTTGTTAGAGAAAAAGTTATTGAAATCTAACTATTAGTTTAATATCATTCGTTTGTGATCGATATGTCTACCATGGGGACGTTTATTCAGTCTTATACTTAATGCGAGTTTTTCTATTGAATAAAAATAACCGTCGTTAGGAGCACAGTTGTAAAACTGTACTTTCTGACGTACTCGTAAGAAGCTCTAGCATGTGCAAAGTGCTTACAGTTTTCGCTCGGGAGTAGTTAACGCTACACACACTATTTTGAATGAAATCACCATTAGAAGGAGGCTTATGCCTCCTTTTTTTGTTTTTCAATGATCTTAAGATACCAAAGCCTTTAGATTATTTATTCAATCTTATGGCCGTCATGATTTGATAGTTGACACAAAAATTATGATCTAATTGTAGTTTCAAGAATATCTAGAAAAAAGTATACCGGTTTGATTGTATAGATTGACAAAAAATAACGACTTAACATAGGTGATGTATAGGAGAGTCATACCTTTTTCTCGGTACCCTACAATAGGGATTCATTACCATGATTTGGCATTTTGGGTTCTTACTATGCTGATGGTAATGCCCTAAGGCTTTCGTGAAGTGTTACTTGAATTTGGCTGACACCCAAGGTTTCGCTGGCATACGGCGCCGCCACGAAATGGTAAAGGATGCTCTTTAGGTGGGTAAAACTTTGGGGAATCAATTCGACCGTGGCGTTCGACGAGCTGGCGATGTTCGTCGCGCCGATACGCAAAACTGAGCAATTCTTTCGGATTAAACTCGCGTCGTTCAGGCGTGATCAAGGTGGCACGGTCAAAGTGAACCTTAAATACATTCCAACGATAGTCTAAAGGCAAATAACCGCGAGCGTGAATATTTGTGAGTTTCGGTAAAGTGACTTAACCGATTTGAACATGTCTGTTCATGACATTACGTAGAACTGAAGAACACAGAGTAATCCAATAATCTAACCAACAAGCACAAACTTAGAGCAAGCTGTAAGTTGAGTTAAAAAAATTCAGCATGGAAACTTACAGACGAGCTCGTGTGAGAAAACTTAACTGGCTTAGTAGATAACACAAAACAGAATTCAACGTGTGTAGCGAACAAGAAACACGGTGGCGTGTGTAAAATCTGAAATAGAAACGACAGCAATGCCCACAAGGTTTACACACAGCGCGGTGAATCATGAGTACAAGAAGATGTAAGTTAGACAGACGGAACAATAATGATTGGGTTAAAAGAGCGTTTAGAGAATGCTGGTGAACTCAATATGCTTGAGACACCAGTTGTAATAAGGGTTTTAAGGGGAAACGATGATAAGGATAACTTTGGAAAATAGTGACATTACAACTTTGCGCTTACAGTTCGTCACTGCGTATTATGTCTGCTTATGTTCAATAGTGCATATCTTGTCATTACAGTGCAACCTCTTGTATTTAGAGGTTTTATCGTTGAAGTATCGCGAAATGAGTAAGAATTACATTTTTCGAGAGTTAGAGTGCCAAATGACGAAGGAAGAGGTTGCTGAACTGTGTTTTAAAACTGTGAGGACTGTCACGGGTTGGGATGAGGGAAAACCGATACCACCAGAGTGTAAAAGGCTCATGCGTATGGCCAAAGGTCGTGAACTCAGCGTAAGTGATGATTGGGAACAGTTCAAAATGTTATACGACAGTATGGAGCTGCCAACTGGCCAAGTGGTAAGGCCGCAACAAATATTAGCAGGGATTGCACTTTTGGGGATTCAGTCCGAGTTAGAGATAAAGACTTCGACGCATTTGCTAAGGCTTGCTAGGGCTATATCTAAAATTAAGATTTGAACCCGAAAAGCACTAGAAAACATGGCTGTCTTCCTCTGGGTTCATAGCCCAATCAAGATTCGTTAAATGAGTCAATTCTTATCGATAAGGTAGCTTTGATTGCAAAAAGGCCGGACTCATTTAGTTCGGCTTTTTATTAGTTGTAAGTTTTCAGTTGTACTGCATTGACCTTCATAATATTATCCGTATCAATTATGTGGCTTAATGGAAGCCCTTGATTAATAGATAATTTAGATTCTAATGAAGAGGTTAACACGACATGAAGTATTCAATCGAATACCAGTATTTACCTAAAGGTAAAACTCGTCCTTGTGATGATGGTGAAATTGTAGGCATTAAGACAGATGATCAATCTGGGATGGTAATTTTGCCTAACGTCGGTGATTTTGTTGATATTAATAACCACAGTAGCAAACATGGACATGAGTCATTTTCTGGAAAGGTAAAAACGCGACTTTTCAACTACTTAAGAACACCTGATGATGAAGTTTATTGTCATGTAAATATTGTTGTTGAAGAAGATCAAGAGATCAATTGGGGTAGCCTTCTTAAAGAGTAGTAACAGTAATGACCTAGGGCTATTTACTCTCGAAAATTAGTTAATTAAAAAGGACAATTTATGTCAATTAATATGCAAGACATTCACTACAAAACTCAAGCATTAGAAGGTGTATTATCGGCTTTAGTTGCAGGCTTATCAGTTACTCAACCGGGCTTGATTAACGAGGTAAAACGAATCACAGATGAGAACATTGCCGCTCCAGGACAACCTGAAGGATTTGTTAAAGCTTTAACTGAAGTTAGGGATTCTCTCGAACGCATCAATATTGGTTAGACGATAGCAGATATTAGAAATAGCATTAGAAAAGTATGTTTTTTTCAGGCGCACCGCAAAGGCTTATAGTAATCGGCTACGTGGTGCGATGATTACTTGTTAAAGTTACTACGACTGGGCACGAGAAGTTCCTTGTGGGATTAACCAGTCCTCCTTTTTGGTCATATCAAGGAGAAAGAAGCCGGACTCATTGAGTTCGGCTTTTTATTTACTGTCTATTAAGATTTTTATGCAACGAGAGTAATTAGGTTTTCAAAGAATTCCATATCAGCTTCATCTACATGATCTGTTGGGTTTAGGTCTACCCAATGGTTCTTTATTTCATCAACTGAAGAAAGCTTACCAAGCAAAACTTGGAATAGATAAAATGTACAGATCCCAAATATAGCTTTTCGTTTTGGGTCATTTTCATCGTCTGAATCGCTTGTAGTAGAATCCGCGTTATGGATGTCTCTAATGTTTTCAGCTCTTCTCATTATCAATGATTCATTTTCGAGCAAGGCATGTTCGAATTGGCTAATAGTTTTTATGTTGAAACTAATTAAGTATCGGAGAAGTCTAGACACAACTTCATCTGTTAAAGGTTTAATTCGGTAATTAATAGTTTCTGAAATTTGATTATCGAGTCTTGCGATGAGTTCACTTGATAACAAGTATTTTTTCAACGATAACTTGTCTAACAAAATTTCAGTATTTTTTGCCAATATTTTCTCATCTAACTCAGAATCGTAGCCTTGTAGTTCATCTCTGATCTGGATGAATTGGCTATCTGCTAACTCAAGAAGGCCAGCTAGTTGGGAAAACTTACGTCGTACTAATCTCGGAGTTTCATTTTTCGATTTATAACCTATGTCATGCTCAATTTCTGCCCAAGTGTGCTGTAAAATAGAGCGAATTTGGATTTCGAAGTTGATGTCAGAAAAGCTGGCATATTCTCTTAAACCTGTACGAACTTCATTGAGCTTCGCAACATAATGCAACGATAAATACCCGAATCGGTCAGGGTCCAAAGCCTTACGCTTATCTATCGAGTTATCTTCATCAATACAGAATTCTTCTTCCACTAACTTAGCGATTTTGTCCACTTCATCTGAGTAATTAGAGATTATTCGAACCCCAACCACATCGGTTATATCAGAAAGTTGTTTGTACTTGCCTTTTTTATCGATTTTCTTGATTAGGCTCAACCGGTCCTTAACCCTACAGGTAACGGAATGCTCGTTAATGTCAGTTGACCTTAAAAGTGTGTTAACAAGACTTTCCATTGAACTAGCAAACTGCTTAAGTAGTGGAAGAGATTCTTCATATTCATTGAGTATTAACTCTCTGGACATTTTATATACCGTATTTATGATCTGATTAAATTAAAAGTATATTAACTAAAACGCATACTTTTTAATATCTCAAAATCAAAATATTGTCATCGGTATCTTTTAATTATTACTATTGTAATTCGTTGAGCTTAGGCTTGATGAGGTTGAAAGTACGAGGAATTTACCCCCGTGATACAACACGGGGGTTGCTGCCCACAGCGTCGCGCTCGCTGTTCAGCTCTCACGACTCACGCGAAGCTGTGAGCAGAATAGAAAAGAGCTGTTAGTAAGATGGGTTGCAGTAGCAAAAAGCCCCACTGATGTTGTGAGGCTCTGCTAGGGTGATCTTGGCAATGTGAAGGGCTAGTGATGTGGTTTCATCAAGTCAGCTACGCTTCGCTGCTTTTCGGGCATTTGGGGAAGTCATACCCAAGAACTGTATCGAGTGCCCTTATCCCTGCGGGGCGAGTATGTCATTTTTTGACATACCACCGTTCAAGTATGTCATTCGTCACATGCTGAAGATATCGACAGACCTTTGAACGTCTTCGACTCTACCACTCATCAAATCGTTACTTTCAGAAGCGATAGCAACGCCACTCGATGTAGGTGGACACGTTAAAATCCTCGACACTGTTTTAGAGCGAACTTGAATCAAGCAATCATCAATCAATTCGAAGCGGTAACCATAGCGATTCAACACAGCCGAGCGTATATAAAAGGTGTCCACACCTTTATCTATCCTAAAGACAAAGTCCGAATACTCACCAAAGCCCTTTGGATAAACCGTTCTACTTACTGACGTAAGATAGACCGCTGTAGAGCCGTTGAATACTGGAAAAACATCAAAGAAAGGATTCACAGCATCAGGAAGACTTTCAGCAGAAGCTTGAGAAGTAGCATTGCTAGAACCCACCCGAACAGAACTTTCCCCATCTTGGATAGGAACATTTTCAGATACTGGAACGTTAGCCGGAGTAGATAGAGTAGGCGAGTTGGTAGAGGCAGCTGGCGCATCGACCGTTTGAACTTCACCCACATCAGAATCAGATAGTACATAAGATAAATCCCATAGAAATTTGCCAATGGCCGCGACCCCGATAATGATCGCGAGAATGAATTTTGGTGACTTCAAAACCGAAATATCGGATTTTGTGGCGTTAAAGCCTCCGGTTCCTGTGGACTGATAAAGCGCGAACACATCAACAGGAATTTTCTTGGTTGTACTACTGGCCATGTCGGCCTTAGTAGAGGGAGCAGTCTTAGTTGATTTTGGAGTATGGTTAAAAATCCTAGGCTTACGACTTCGAAAGAAAGTATCTGTTGAGCGGTGAGAATAAGCTTCACCGGCACACCCTTTCAACCAAGTGGGGATTGCAGTGTAATCAGGTGTAAGCATGACAATATCCCATTGGTATTTTCTATGTCGCATGAATGCACCGTAGAAGTCGAACGGGTAGAGCAGTCTGTTATTTTCATCGAGTTGGGTTCGTTCACAATCATCAACGTCACCGACTTCAAACGAATCAGGGTCAACTGGAAGCCAACGAGAATAGAACAGTTCTGAAAAGTCTTTAGGTAGGTAATCTACGAACTCAGAGAAGGGCTTTTGTAAGAACTTCTCACGCTTAAATCCCGCTTCGGGACAATACAAATCCTGACACTCATCAATCACAACGAATGCACCAAGAGGCATCCAGTTGAACCAATTTTGCCAGAGCATCACACCCTCAGAAGATCGTGTAAAGATCCTAATTAAGCGTGCTGAATCTGGAAACTTTTCACCTAACAATTCTTCGATAGATTCTTTAGGTTTCAAGCCCTCAATATTGGTGACAACGATACGACCCTCACGCAAAGCAGGGAGGATTTCGAACCATGTGACATAAGCGGTTTTATAAGCCCCGTTTGATCCATGACGAAAGGAAACAGCCATATCACCACCCCATAATTCTAAGTACAAATGCCGTAGCAAACGCATCAACAACAATTCGAACTGAATCAACAATGCCGAACTGGTAACAGGCAAAGCGCAAGTCTGAGGGAAGCTTGTTAAAGGCCATGTTCAACACCGTGTAGACCTCATATTCAGAAAGCAGCAAAGAGGCAACGTTATAGGCCATTTCTAGCATTTGAATTTTTAGATAGATATAGAGCTTAATGAACCAAAACCATGCGTATGTGAACACATCTAAAAACAAGTCCGGTATCGTGGCGAAGAAGTCGTAAATGCTGCCGAAGACAGAAACGATGTAATCAAGTGCGCTGTAGAAATATTCCATGATTTATACCTTAGAGCGACCAGAGGAAAGCAAAATAAAGCCAGCGAGTAGAGTGGCAAGAAATAAGATAACCGTGCGAATCATATTGGTATTGGTAGAGCCTAAAGAACTGAACAAGTTGAACCCAACATCAACATTCCATCTACTCAAAGAGAAAGTTGTAGACTCGTATGAGCCATCAGAAAATGACATTTGACCGAGTTTCAAAGGGGATTGTTTAATCTTACTTTCAAGTGTTTCTTCAAGGTCATCAATTTCAGTTTTGAGATCATCAACTGCTGTGGTGAGTACAGTGTTAGTCGCGTATCCATCACCTTGCCCTGGAGCGCTGAATGAACCTGATTTTCCAAAGACATCTTCAAGAACGTCCTTGATATCACCTTTGGTAAGGCCACCATCATTAGCACTGCCACCACCAGTAGAACCGCCACCACCAGTAGAACCGCCACCACCAGTAGAACCATCACCACCAGTAGAACCATCACCACCAGTAGAACCA
>PJEL010005305.1_pt1 | contig 10419 bp, 6 predicted proteins | sample 1853271 | NCBI WGS metagenome assembly PJEL01 (sample SAMN08108733, study PRJNA415343) | Invertebrate metagenome, whole genome shotgun sequencing project. | host: Globobulimina | place: Sweden: Gullmar Fjord | collected 2015-08 | reverse complement strand
TCAGTTCAAGAACCACTCCATTTCTGAGAATCACAAATGTATCCTCTCTTTTAAATCATTGGGGGGAAAACGTGACACCAGAGATGAGATTTTTCACTTCTGGTCCTGACAACACCACTGTAGAGGGTGCAAAGAGGACATAGAGTGATTGCCAACCTCCAAGACATGCACAAAGCCTGTCAAAATGGATACACAAAGATTGAGATTCCATTGTTGATAATACTGCAATGGCTTATCTCTCGATTTATGTTGAGCCTTATATATTTTCTTTCTATTAGAATGGTTAGAATGGTTAAACCATATCCATGCTATGTGTTGAGACTAGACAGATTAAGGCCCAGGCATCCAAAGGGTAGACCTCTCAAGGATGAACCATCCATATAGGGGCAAAGTGGAAGTCAGAGATGAGGTGATACAGAAAATTCTAGAGTTGTTCTTAGCGCTTTACTCAAGCCCTTTGATGTTTCGCAGCAGTAGTGTTACAAAGATAAATCCAGAATGTAGAATAATAAATGCTAATGAAATGCTAATGACGGTGATCAGATGCCTTCCAAGCCACCAAGGCAGCTGGAAGAACCGATGTGGCCCTGCTACCCGGGAAAAGCCTCACACATCTCCCGGAAGACCCAGTTTGTTTTGCAAAACACAATTGTCCTAATGAGAAGGGGGGAAATCCCAGGTAGACTTCTGAGCCAGTATCCAACCCATCTTCTCAAACCCTGTTGTCTATATCTATCCACTTGTATGGCCTTCACCGCAGTCCTTTACTGCACTGCACCCATGATGAGGAAAAGGGGAAGGGTGTCGGATCAGCATCAACATGGTACTCATATTGGTCACAGCTGCATTGACTAAAATATTGGAGCGGTTGCTTGGCTGTGACTGGTCCTGAATGTCATCTGAGGGCAAAACTGTAATGTCTTATTCTGGATATAATCTGGATAGTCGTGAATGAATCTCATTCAAAGAGGGATGAGACCGCAGAGACTGTATATGCACTCACCTGCCACTCCCCATGATGGCCTAGTTTGCTGACATGCTACTGGGGACAATGCACCCATATGGGTGCATCCAGGCGTATATTCATCGCCACAGCAATAGAATCTACATCCCATCCACCACTAGACGCTTTATCACCAATCTCATAGCCTACAAAAGCCCTTGGTTGATCATCATGATGGGACTCGCATCAAAATTACAGCAAAGTGAACCTCTTACAGACACATGTATGTGTCTTTCTTTACTTTTTCACGGATTGCAGAAATATCCAAATCATTCATAAATTGTGAGAATTCATAGCAATAATTCAGACATGGTACTGTAACGTGGCATGTTGCTTGGGGCCTAGTGTCAGGCCTCTTCATGTATGATGCACGACTCTCGGAAGAACTCCCAGTCCACGATAGCATCACAATCAGGGGTTTTATATGGATGCTGTGATGATGCCGACGTGTTGGGACAGCTGGATCTGGTAGAAGGGGAAGAGTGCCTTCACGTCGTTGGAGGGTCGTTCACCGCACGTTGTTCACAGCACCCAGGACACACATGTATCGTTGGGACCAAGGGAGTTCACCTTAGGGGAGGTGATGGTGATGAAGAATGGAGGATTCGGATTCCGTACGAGCACCTCTCTCGATGGCATATACATGATGACCATTGGCATCGAGGGGTGCAAGGAGTAGCAGAATACAGAGGGCACTGGGAGGTTGATAGCCGAGGGCTCTCACCAGATAGATTCGTGTCCCAAAGAGGGAAAATTCATTTCCGGGTCCTTGCAAAAGAAAGAAGGAAATACCAGGGAAAGGACTCTTGGTTCATGTCCGTGGAGCGATTGATCACAGCATACAAGACAGGAGATGTAGATGGAGTGGATGATGTGTACCAAGGGTTCCTCAAGGCTTCTCGCCTAACGTCGTCCCCTCTAGGGACCGAAGAATCTGACATCCCACTGAGGTTTGAATGCAAATCAATTATTCCATTTTGTGAAATACTTGGGGAATGCGTGGTGTCACGTGAAAAGGGGGTGTGGTATACTCCCTACTGTAGTGATACAGATGGCAAGGTTCATATCACTCCTGAAACTATTTTATCCATTCGAAAAAGGCCGTATATACTGGAAGATACTGCGTGTGAAGTATATTATCGAGACGGAGCAGGTGTAAAATCTATATTTCTGGTGTTTTCAGACACTGAGACTGTGGAGTTGGTTCTTGGAAATATTGGACAAGTGGCATCATCACCCATGTGTGATCTTGAGACGGCCCAACGACTGTGGCGGATACACATGATGTCGAACTTTGAATACATCTTGTACCTAAATGATTGCGCTGGACGATCATTCAAGAACATATATAGGTATCCTATTTTCCCATGGGTCCTATCAGATTATTCAAGCAGCTCCCTGGACCCTGAAGACCCCAACGTTTTCAGAGATTTCACAAAACCTGCTGCAGCATTAAACGATGAAAGAATTCATAATTCCCTGGAGATATTCCATGCGCTACAAGACTCGGGCATTGAGCATCCATGGATGCATGGAAGTCATTACTCAAATCCTGGAGTTGTTGTTTTTTTTAGAGTCAGGCAAAATCCAAAACTGATGTTGCGGCTTCAAGGTCGTAGATTTGATCAACCAAATAGAATATTTTATAGTATTGCATCTTCTTGGCACTCAGTCTGCTCGGCGTCCGGCAATGATGTCAAGGAGATGATACCAGAGCTCTATGATGTGAGGCATGGACAAAGTCTCTTGGAAAATAGAATGGGTGTCCATCTAGGTTCAAGAAGCGACGGACGTGTTCTTGGGGATATAGAGCTGCCACCGTGGGCAGACTCTGCCAAAGACTTTCTGACCAAGATGAGGATGGCACTCGAGTCTGACCATGTTTCCAAGCATATCCACACCTGGATTGATCTTGTCTTTGGCATCAATTCTAGGGGTAGAATGGCAGAAAAACACCACAATGTGTTCCACTATATGACATATGATGAGATGTACGTGATCTATTCTATTGTCTCTCTTGGTATATCCCAATTCTATGTGTCTGTCTGATTGTCTGCAGAGCCATCCAGGAAATCCATGCATCTGAGGGGAACAAAGAGAATCATGCATTGTCTCTTGAAGCACGTGAGTATGGTCGTACTCCACCAGTACTGTTCAACCATCATCATCCCAGAAAGCAAACCCGTCGTCCTTCATTGCCATCATGTTTCTGTGCAAGTCCAGTGACTATAGATAGTCCTGACATCTACCTCTAAAACCATAGTAATCGTATCAATAATAATGAATAATAGATCTGTAATAATAAATACGTCTCATCACGTGGCTAGGCCAAGCAGAGGCTGCACTGCTCTCAAGGCAACCAACGGGATTTCGTATTACCTGGGAATTGACTACGGAACATCAGGTGCTCGTTGCTCCGTTATTGATGATGATGAGCAAATTATAGTAGAATATAAGACTTCATACGAGAATGGGGGGTTGAATTCTCCCAAGGCATGGGAGCTTGCCCTTCGAGAACTTGTGGAATCGATTCCCTCTGAAACTCGCTTGGGTTTAAAATCTATCGCGATCGATGGAACATCCAGTACTGCATTAGTAGTTGATGTGCGTGGTTATCCAATAACGGAGGCCAAAATGTACAATGAAGCTCAGGATCCCTCGTATATCAAGGCCATAGCAGATATTGCACCTCCTGAACACACCGTCCTCTCTTCAACGAGTACACTAGCAAAAGCGTATGCTTTTATAGACAGCCTGAGCAAGACTGAAGATTGTACTCTTCTGCACCAGGCAGATTATATAGGATTTCTGTTACATAGGAAGATTGGACATACTGACTGGAACAATGCATTGAAGGTTGGTTTTGATCCTGCATTAGAAGTGTATCCAGAATGGCTTGCATCGAATGAAAACGTATTTCGTATTCTTCCTCGTCATGTTCATGCACCAGGAGATGCAGTTAGTATGATTGATCCAACCGTGGCAGATGCATTTGGTATTAGTAGGTCATGCATCATATGTGCTGGCACAACTGATTCCATTGCAGCATTCTTGGCATCTGGGGCAGAACGTCCCGGGCAGTCTGTGACGTCCCTGGGAAGTACGATTGCCATAAAATTGATTAGTGAAAGAGAAGTAAACAGTTCAGCACACGGTGTCTATTCTCACAGGCTTGGATCATCTTGGTTGGTGGGAGGTGCGAGTAACTCTGGAGGGGCTGTACTCCGACAATATTTTACCGATGAAGAGTTGGTGTCCCTTACAGAAAATATCGATGTTGAGAAACCCACTGGATTACAATATATAGTCTTACCTAGCCAAGGTGAGCGCTTCCCGGAGAATAACCCAGAGCTGATGCCTAGGCTCACCCCGAGGCCAACAGATGATTCTCAGTTTCTCCAAGGCATGCTCGAGGCGATGTCGCGCACTGAAGCTCAAGCATATGATTTATTGGCAGATCTTGGAGCTACACCAGTCAGAGAAGTTTTGACGTGTGGAGGTGGGGCTGCAAACCCCGCGTGGACAAAGCTCAGGGAAATGCTGATTGGTGTGCCTGTATCTGCATGTCAGCATGGAGAGGCCAGCTTTGGCGCTGCTCTCCTCGCAAAACGAGGTTTTGAGCGTTCGATGTAATCATTATTTAATAAAATCTATCATCTCCTGTAATATGGAAGTTTTCGTGTGATTCTGGCAATGTACTGGCTAAGATCACTCGTATCCTAGGATGATCTCGGACGGGCCAAGACCCATACACAGTTCATGGGAACGCCCCAGAGATAGTTCTGTGGTCCAAGGATGCCATATTGTTTGAATGTTAGGTCTCGGTCGATGCTATAATATAAGACATAGTATATGTATTACAGTAGAGGATGCAATTTGTTTTAAATAAAATCATCAGGCATATGTTTCCAAGGCTTGGGAGATACTGCTAGAACAACGGCTTGACTTGAACCACCCACCACGTGGATCGTCCATTCCGCAGGCTGAGGTGAGAGTGTCGATTTAGATACTTCTAAGACTTTTGAGGAGTAAATTGTGCAAATATATTAGCCCATTCGAGCTTCTAGAAGCAAAGGCAGTTTCAAGTCGCAGATCAGCATCTGGGACGCGTGAGTCTACATCAGTAGTGCGTGGACAGTCAAGCACACCTCCTGATGAAGGCTGGAATCAAGCGATTTGTTCCTAGGAAGTTTAGTAAGCGAAAAGATATTGAAGACATACATGATGGAGAAATAGATGTGTCAGTTGATCAGGGTTCTGAATCACCTGGTAGGTCTTCGCCCACCAGTTCTTCTACTGGGCATCCTGTGACTCCAGAGGCGAGTGTCCTGCCACAAATCCCCGATATGCCCAGTGCTGAAGTTACGATTCAGGGAGAGAAGAATCTGAAAAGTCACCTGAATGACGTAAAAAAGTCTCTTGGTGAGATCATGGGATCTCCATATAAGAAATCTCAAGAGATTGTTGAAGCTGATGAACAGGTGCCATTGCACCATGTTCGGAAACTCACAGATACTGTGGTTGATATGTTGCGAGCAATGTCGAAAAAGGAAGGCGAAGTATATCTTGATAAATCTGTACTTCCACAGCAGCAAGCAACAAGGTATCTAGGTAGTGATGCTGATGAAAAGGCATCACTTTCAAGTGGGACAACATCTTCTATAAAGGATTCAGAAATCAGTGTCAAAACTGAGCTCTTGAAAGCGCAATTTTTGCCCCAACCTCAATACGAAGGAGACGATGTACTTCCATTTTATATGGATAATGACTCGGTTGAGGCCTGTCCTACCTTTACTGAGAGCATACCAAAAAGTTTGAAGAAGAATGTGAAAATAAATTGGCCAGGCTTGGTGATTTATATCGTGTACATAATTGCGTTCATCATCTACATTGGAATTCGCTCGGCAAAAACATTGGATTTGGGATCATCGCTATGGTATGGCATTATTGTGTTAATGTCCGAGATCTTGGGAGCATTTGCCGTTTTGCCATATGGCTTGTGTTTGGTATTCAAGGTCGTAGACCCAGTTCCAGAGGCTGTGACTCGGGCACTAAATGGTCTGCCAGCGCAAACAAGTTTAAGTTATCATATTAGAGTGCTTATACCTTGCTATAAAGAGCCTTTGGATGTGATTTCAAAGACGTTTTTGGCATCTATGTTTGCAGCATTGCCGGTTAATTGCAAAAGGACGATTTACTTACTAGATGATGGCAAAGATCCTGAAAAGAGGGCGTTTGTGAGGTCACTCAATATGCCCAACGCAGTTTACATAAGTGGTAGAAAGAGAGAAAAAGGAGAGATGAATGGTAAATCTAACAACATCAACAATGCAATGAGGCACATATATCCAGGTGAGGATCTGGAAATCCCCATCAATGAGATTGTATGTGTGTTTGACGCTGATCAGGTACCCAATGCTGACTTTTTCAGCAAGACAGTGCCACTCTTAGATGGTGGAGAGGATGTTGCTATGATTTTGACTCCTCAGGCGTTCTCGAATCTGAATCATGATGGAGATATTTTCAACCATGCGAATGTGCACTTCTGGGACTATACCCAGCCAGGGTATGATGCGCTGGGCCTGATTTCTTGCACAGGTACAAACTTCTTGATAAGAGCAAGAGCTTTCCAAGATTGTGGTTGGTTTCCAGATTGGACGCTGACTGAGGATTTTGCTTTGGGTATTGAGTTGAAAAGGCGCAAGTGGCAATGCAGATACGTTGATGAGTATTTGGCTCTGGGAGAGGCCCCAGACGAGATCCGTAATTGTTTCCAGCAACGATCTCGATGGGCTAAGGGACATTTCCAGTTGTTTTCAAACCCAAAGAGAAACCCTACTTTTGGGAAAGGGGCAGAGGGTCTTTCACTACTCATGAGATGGATGTATGGTTCTGTTGCTTTGTCCTACTTCTCTGCCTTTATTGGCACCCCTCTCTTGATGTTGGTGCCACTGGTGACAGTGTGGTTCGGAGTTTTTCCAATAGTCATCAATATTTGGTGTGCTATTGCAGTCACTATATACTATCCAGCGACGATGATGGTTATGTATTACACCAGATCTCTTGGACACTTAAAGGTAGGGTATTTTGTTTTCCTTCTTTTCTTGGGTGCTTTCTAAACTTTGTTCATCTGTGTATGCAGTCTATGTGGTTTGCTGCTGTAGCAAATAGTATCCTCTGGTGGGCATTCTTAAAAGCCATGTATAGAGCCACGATAGGAAAATGGTTCGCTGGTACAATTGTTTTCAAGGTGACAGCAAAGGGTCTTCAGAAGCTCAATAACTTGCCAATTAGGGATCTCTGGATGGCTACCTTGTGGTTCCTTTTCTCAATTGTCTCTTTAATTTTCGGTCTCATTACATATATCAAAGGAGAGGTCACAGATACACCCCTGGCAATCTCGATTATCTTCATTGCATACAACATGATACCATTATATCTGTTGATACAGTATGCATGTTTCAGGGGTCCTCTAGTCTATAATTTGATTTGCAAGATCATGATGTTCGTTTCAACCTTTTTGAGTTTATTGGGGGTGGTTTTGGTTTGGCTCTTGTATCCTCGGGCATACAATTACAGTGATGCCTTAGGCAACAGCTTGTTCTTTTTGGATAGCCAGCGCTTGGGGCCTCTTCCTGATGACTTTAGGGTTTCATGGAGGCAAAGTGCCTATCTTGGCGAAAGCAGCACGCCTGTGTATCTAGCAACCAATATCAATGATACATTACTCTTGGATACACTTGCAATGGATACTTTTGGAGGTATAGACGCCTTTGGTACATTTGCGAGAAAGCTTATGCAGGCAGACGCTGCTGATGCATTTGCAGAAGCTGTGGACGCACTTTTGGACCCAACTTCTGCTGCAAGCGAGCCATCAGATTCATCTATTGTTGATCCATTTGATGTTTCTGATAACTTGCCAGAAGTAGCTACTGGACCTGTATCCACTACTGGGACCACTAGTCCCTCAGATCCGTTTGCGGGAGAGGCTGGAGATACATTAGGAAGCGGTGGTCTCAGTGATCCATTTGGAAGCAGCAGCAGTGGTTTCAGTGATCCATTTGGAAGCAGTAGCGGTGGTCTCAGTGATCCATTTGGAAGCAGTAGCGGTGGTCTCAGTGATCCATTTGGAAGTAGCAGCGGTGGTCTCAGTGATCCATTTGGAAGTAGCAGTGGTGCTCTCAGTGATCCATTCGGAGATTTTGGCATGGATCCGTTTGGCAGCAGCTCTGGAGGCCTGGGTCTTTCCGCAGATCCATTTGCAAACCCAACTGATGCGTTTGGTGATATATCTCTTGGAAATCTTGATGGTATTGGCGGTGGATTTGGAGGATTTGGCACAATAGATCCATTTGCTTCAGCAGAAGCAGAACAGCTCAAATTGGCCACATCAGACCCATGGGATCTCTCAGGAGGCTGGGTCACTGGAATGCAGGGGGGTAATATAAAATCCACATCACCAATTGCTTTTGCTACCAGTGTGCTGTCTTGGGGATACTTAGGATTCAAGGATGCCTTTGCTGATTCTGGACAAAAGGAAAGCTTGTTCAACTCTGTCAAAGTGGGTTCAGACTATTTGATGAAGGTTCATAAACGAGTTCCAGCTAGCAACCAATCATTGATTGTATCAAGAGTTGGAGATGTTGAAAAAGAGCCTGAAAGATGGTATCGTCCGGAAGATGGTGGTCCTCGAGAAGCATATGCTGTGGATCTATTTTCCAAAGAGGGTGGATACGGTGCTGACTTGGGAGGGTCTGTCTCTGCTGCCCTGGCAGCTGCTGCCACCTTGTTTGAGGAGACTGAAGCTGAATATTCAGCTGCTCTATTGCAAAAGTCTAAGGAGATTTATGACGATTCTATCGGTGCTAAGTTTAGATTCAACAGGGCTGATTATAACATGTCAGAGCTGTACAATTCTTCCAGTATGTATGATGACTTAGCATGGGCTGCTGGATGGTTATACAAGGCTACCAAAGAACAGAGATATCTGGAGGATGTCTACTCTCATTATATAGAATATTTGGAAGAAGAAGGACCAGCATCTGCATGGAAGTATGCATTTGATTGGGACAATGTCTTCTGGCCATTGAACATTCTCATGGCACAAGAAACAGGAAACTCAACATTTATGAAGCAGAGCGAGGATTATTTGAAGAATTGGATGTGTGCCAATAATGCAGCAAATTATACGAGAAGAGGAAGGGCATATAATGCATTCAGTGCTCCATTAGGATCTACTGCCAACATTGCAATGTCTTCATTCATGTTTGCAGACTTGATAGAAGAAGAAAGCGCATCGAAATCCCAAGCATATAGGTGTTGGGGATTATCTCAAATTCGTTACATGATGGGAGATGCAGGCAGAAGTATGGTGATAGGCCAGGGGCACAATCCTCCAAAGAGATCACAGGACAGGGGAGCAGCATGCCCAGAAAGACCCAATGTCTGCAACAGAGTCACCAGTTATCTCTCCCCTGACCCAGACACCCACGTTTTGAAAGGAGCCCTTGTCCACGGTCCAGCAAAGAGTGATTATTACATTGACGAGAGAACAAATGACGCATCAATGGTAGGAATAGAGACAAATGCAGGGTTCACTGGAGCTCTTGCTGGAGCAGCAACTCTTCCCAGTGGTATGTGGGAAATCTGCCTCCAACAATTTGGAATTTATCGCGATGACCCCATTTGTGGCTCATTTGTCACACTTTAAAGTACAAAGTATTCCCATTGACATGAAAATGAATAAATTTTACAATTTACATGCAAGACCATTCAAACTCATCATATTGTGAAGTAATTTATGGCAACAACAACAATGGTGCAGGCACAAACTCTGCAAGCAGATTTGCATCCACATGCTTTTCATGTACACAACTTGTACTCATCACTACCAAATCTGCACGAAATGTGTCCGCAGCCTCTCCAACAGCAACACTCTGCTGTTTCCCTCCTGCAGCATCGCCTATCTCTTCTTCTAATATCTGAACATCACTCAAACCAAGCGCCTCCAATTCATTCTTTACACGAGTCATTCTTGATTCATTTCCAGTACACGGCGTCTCGTCGAAAAACACAACGGTCAGCTTTCCTTCAGCCAATGCAAGCCCTGCAGCTGTTGACAAAGCCAGTCTGGAATCAGTACCCAGCATTGGGTTGCTGTCGATAAGTGCCACCATAACATGCTTCCAAGACATTGGTTCGATTTCAGAGGATGGCTGTGACGCAGCAACGACGGTATTCCTCTGAAGTCTTTGTTTTACAACGCGTGCTTGCCAGCAGGCAAGTTCCATGTCTGACAAGACATGTACGTATGATCATGGCGTCATCTAGTTTCACGACTAGGTCTATGGTAGAACGCGTTCCACAGAAAATCGTACGATTACGATGGAATGCAACTTACAAAAGTACAGGTGGAA
>PJEL010005304.1_pt1 | contig 10419 bp, 12 predicted proteins | sample 1853271 | NCBI WGS metagenome assembly PJEL01 (sample SAMN08108733, study PRJNA415343) | Invertebrate metagenome, whole genome shotgun sequencing project. | host: Globobulimina | place: Sweden: Gullmar Fjord | collected 2015-08 | reverse complement strand
TATAGGCGAACAGATCTCTACTTTAGCAAAGAGTCTTGGCTATACTGCCACACAAGCTGCTGATAAATCTAAGATTCAACAGTTAAAAGAAGGTCAAGAATCTAACAGGAATTTAGGTACAGGTGGTGGGTCTGATACAGATGATAGTGCAAATGTGTCCACAGATGAGTTTAACGCTGTTTATGCAGATACGTTTAAGCATATGAAGCAGCACTAGTTATTATTGCCTAGTTCCCGATTCTAGGCTAACCAAAATCGGTTTCTCTTCATAGAGAGTTTCTATGTCTACCTGCTTCACTGGCAGGGTTAAATCTAAGTGTTTCGTATTACCACGTTACGGTAAACAACATTTTATTTAATGACATAGGAATTTATCATGGCTACTACCAATTATCCGGCAGGCCATGCCCTAGCAGTCCAACATTGGTCTAAGGAGCTTTTCAAAGAAGCTCTATCCCAAACCTCTGCCCTGCAGTTTATCAGTAAAAGCAAATCGAATGTGATTCAGCTTAAGACTGAGACTCAGAAAGAGGCGGGTGATACGATCACATTTGGATTGCGCATGCAGTTATCAGGGGCAGGCATATCCGGCGACTCCACATTAGAGGGTAACGAAGAAGCCCTCACCACTTACGATGAATCTATTATCATCGACCAGTTGCGCCACGGTGTCCGATCTCAGGGCAAGATGTCGCAACAACGTGTGCACTTCTCAGTACGAGAAGAAGCTAGAGATGGCTTAGCAGACTGGTGGGCTGATCGTATTGATTCGGCTTTCTTCAACCAACTGGCTGGCGCTAAGCACGTCCAGTCTGGTGATGTTCGCTACTTCGGTATGCAAGCAACAGCAGACACTATCAGTGCTGGCGATACAGACCACGTCTATTACCCTGATGGCAATACTTCTGAGGCTACAGTAGCTTCTGCTTCTGTCTCTGCAATCTTTAAGCTTGCAGTGTTAGATAGTGTTGTTGCTCAGGCTAAAACAATCTCCCCGCTAATTCGACCTATTAAGATTCGAGGCCAAGAACACTTTGTGTGCTTCCTCCATCCACGACAGGTAGAAGACTTACGCAAGGATACTGGCACCAATAACTGGGCTGATATCCAAGGTAAGGCAATGCAGGGTGGCAAGGTTAGTGGTAACCCTATTTTCACAGGTGCGCTGGGTATGTATAACAACGTCATTCTGTTTGAGAATAGTCGGGTTCCAACTGGGGCGGTTTCTCCCAGTGCTGGCGGTCTTCGCAGAGCTATCTTTGCGGGTGCACAGGCTGGTTGTATGGCTTTTGGTAAAGGTTCAGGTGTTAACACCATGAGCTGGGGCGAGAAGCTGTTTGACTATGATAATCAACTCGGTGTGAAAGCTGGAATGATATGGGGTCTGCTTAAGACTCGTTTCAATTCGAAAGATTTTGGAACAATTATCATCCCTACTTACACAACCACAGCTTAAGGAGGTAGATACTAATGGCTACTATTACTAGTACATCATGTACTTCTACTCGCTATCCAAAGTATGTAGAGAACGGGAACATAACAGTGTTCTCTGAACATGCGCTTGCCGGGGCTTCTTCTGGTGATGTTGTTCAAATGGCTAAGATTCCACTTGGCGCTTCAGTTGTTGACGTAGGATTTGTTGGCGCAGGTGGAAGTTTTACTGGAGGAGTGTTCTCTGGGGCTTATTTAATTGGCGATGGGGATGACCCTAACCGTTATTGCAGCTCTGGTAGTTACAGTGTCGGTATGTCTATGAACGTGCCTACTAGTGTAACGCTCTTGCCGGGGTATGTGTACACAGCAGAAGACACAATAGATATTACTTTATCTACAGTGACATCTGGTACAGAGACTGCAGTTTTTTTAATGAAGTTAACATATACGATGGATGGGAGTCCTTCAGGCAGTTAATTTTGCAGCAGGCCATCTGGTCTATTGGGGAGTGGTTTATACCCTCCCCCTTTTTTTAATTAGGTGATTATATATGGCAACCAAAACAAGTACAGCAGTTACTAACACTACCCTCCCGAGAAGCAATATAGGGGTTAACGCTATGGATGTTACTTACAATTTTGGAGGGGTGCTTGGGAGTGCTGGAGATGTTATACAAATGCTTCCTATTTCCCTTGGCACTAAGATTATTTCTATAGAAGTGGCTGGTGGTTCGGTGGCGACTAATGGCGTTGTAAGGCATGTAGGTGATGGTGATGATGCTGACCGTTATGACAGAGGGCGCACAGGGTCTTTATCTAGCGTGTTTACTTTGTGCAATCAACCTGCTGGAGTTGGCTACACCTACACAAAAGATGACACAGTAGATATCACTTTAGCTACTGTTACCTCTGCCACAGTAACAGGTTCTTTACATATGAGAATGACTTATATAGCCCCTTAATATTATCAGAACAGGAGAAGTCAATTATGCAAACTTACACAATACAGGACATAGTCAACATACACATGGATGGTAGGTTAGATGAAGCAGAGAATTTATACCTTGCTGGTGTAGGCCAGAACCCTGAAGACTGGGTTTTGCTATTTCATCTTTCATTGTTGTATCAGCAGCAGCAGAAGCCAGCGCTAGCTGCCATTGTGTTAGAGAGGGCACATGTACTAAATCCCGGCAAATACGAGATATGTTCTAACTTAGGCATCTTATACAGGATGTCAGATCAGTACGATAAGGCGCAGCACTTTCTTAGTTTGGCAATGAAGTTATCTAAAGGTGTAGACCCAGATGTATACGTTAATCTTGGAAGCTTATATGTTAACGAAGGCAATCCAGAAGACGGTGAGAAGGTCTTACGAGATGGCCTTAAAGTTGATGACAGCAACCATCTTGCACACTGGAACCTTTCTCTTTGCTTGCTGGAACAAGGTAAGTGGGGTGAAGCTTGGGAGCACTATCTCCACGGCAAATACCCGCATGAGTCCAAGTTTGCAGCACAAGGAGAAGAAGCCGAAGGATTGCAGCCACAAACCACCCCATCAGAAAGGCCGCTACGTTGGCCACTCAGCAAGGAATGGAACAGAGAGCGTTCTACAGTTTTACTTTACGGAGAACAAGGATTAGGTGATGAAATAATGTTTATGTCTATGTTGGCAGATGCACAAAAAGATGCTGATAACATTATCCTAGAATGTCATCCACGCCTTGAGCCTATGGTGAATAGGTGTTTCCCTGCTATAAAAACCTACCCCACAAGAAAGATGGCTGTCCTAGAGGAGCCTATGGCTTCTTTTGACCACTCCAGAGCATTAGGTGATTTAGGCTGCTTGTACAGGTTAGATGCAGATTCATTCCCTGGCACCAAGTATGTTAGTGCAAGAGCCCCTCTTGTAAAAGAGTACAGAGAGAAGTTAGAGGCACTAGGTCCTGGCCCTTACTATGGTATCGGTTGGAGAGGTGGCTATATCAAAACAAAGAAGAAGCTGCGTAGTTTAAAGTTAACAGATTTCTTACCTATTCTAGAACAAGGTGGGCAGTTCATATCCATGCAATACGATGAGCCTGCAGATGCAGAAGTGAAGGCTTTTTGTAAGGAGCACAACGTAACAATTCACCATTGGCCAGAGATAATCAGGGCTGATGATTATGATCACACAGCGGCATTAGCTATGGCCCTGGACGAGGTAATTTGTTGTAACACGACTCTAGTACACCTTTGTGGTGCGCTAGGTAGGTCTTGTTGGTCGCTAACCCCTAAACGACCAGCTTGGCGTTATCAACTAAAAGGGGATATGCCTTGGTACAAGTCTGTGACTTTACTAAGACAGGAGAATGATCAGGACTGGACTCATCCAGTACAAGAAGCAATTAAGCTTATGAAACAATCAGAGGTGGTTATAGATGAAAACGATATCGCAGCAGTACATTAAGCAGAATGAAGAGTTACACCAGAGTAGACCTGACTATGGTTCTAGTGGTGGTCAGAAGTGGGCTACTCCTATAGCAGAGACAGCTAACGGGTTTGGTGTTAACGATATTCTGGATTATGGAGCAGGCAAGCAATCTTTATCCAGATGTATGCCAGCTTATAAGGTCACAAGTTATGACCCTGCTGTACCAGAAATATCTGCACGTCCCAAGCCCCACAGTGTAGTAGCTTGTTTAGATGTGATGGAACATATAGAGCCTGAGTATTTGGATGCTGTGTTGACAGATATACATGAGCTAACGCAAAAGGGAGTTGTATTTGTTATTGCTACAGGGCCTGCAAAGAAGACATTACCAGATGGGCGTAATGCTCATCTAATACAGGAAGACTATCAATGGTGGTTTTCAAAGTTGTGTGAGAAGTTTGAGATAAGCCAGTTCAACAACTTAGGGTATAACATTTTATTCATATGCGTGCCGAGGATTATACAATGAAAACAGACAAAACAATTAGAATATTTATAGGACAGGATGATGTAGAGAATGCCTCTTATCATGTGCTTGCAAACAGTATTATCAGAAACAGTAGTGTGCCAGTCAGTATTACACCGATAAAGCGCACTCATCTAAAAGATGTCTATGACAGGCCAGAAGACCCTAGATCCAGTAACGAGTTTACTTACATCAGGTTCTTAGTCCCTTACCTGTGTGGGTATGAGGGGATGGCTATATTTATGGACTGTGACATGTTGGTTACAGCGGATATAGCAGAGCTAGCAGCAGAGTTTAACGGCAATGCTGTTAGTTGTGTTCAGCATGACTATGTACCTAAAGACAGGACCAAGTTTCTAGGGGCTATCCAGTATGCATACCCTAGAAAGAATTGGTCCAGTGTGATGATGTTTGATTGTAGTAAGTGTGAGGTGCTAACGCCTGAGTATGTCAACAAGGCAAGCCCTGCAGCACTGCACAGAATGACGTGGGCTGATGGGGATATTGGATCTCTAAGCAAGGAATGGAATTGGTTGGTAGGAGAGTACCCCCCTAACCCAGAAGCTAAACTACTGCATTATACCGTAGGTGGCCCTTGGTTCGATGAGTACAGAGATACGGATCATGCTAAGGAATGGATGGATGAGATGTATCGCACTATGGCAGTTGTACAGAGAGATGATCTGGAAGTGGGATGAATGATTGTTATAACGAGTTTGAGCCCTCTAAAAGGACTAGACCACTGCATGATCCCACAGTTGTATGTGGGTCATGTGGTGCAGTGCTCAAGCGAAGGTATGTCAGGCAACATCGTAAGTTTTGCAAAGGCGGGAAAATGAAATGAGTGAGGATGGCAATACAGTTATTAATTTACGCAGGGCAGCAGCTAGGCTAGAAAAGAAAGCTGCAACAGTTAGGGGGCAGGATGGGGCTAGTAAGTTAGAACCTCCGTTTTCGAACAAGAAGAGAGCTGCGTTTAGGAAGCAGGCCAAGGCTTTAAGGGCTGAAGCTACAGCCGTAGAGCACAGGCTTGCAGAAAAGAAGATGTCGAAATCAGGTATAGATGAGTTTACTAAAAACAAAAAAGAGATACTTGGGAGATGATGAATGAGTGATTATGGCACTATGGTTGCCCGTATAGCTGCTGATACCAGGAGAGCAGACCTTACCTCTTCTATAGGGGTACATATAAAGTCTGCTATACAGCACTTTGATCCTAACGTGAGCTTTTATAATCAGGAGCATGCTTCTGCCACTATTACCTCTCAAGAGTATGTAGCCCTTCCTACAGGGTATACCTCTTTACGAGAGATAGAGGTATCTGTTGCTGGTAATGAGCGATACCCGTTATACCCTAAGAACAATGAATGGTTTAATAAGTTTGCTGGTAGCTCTCATGTTGGTGATCCTATATTTTATAACGTAACAGACTATCAGTTGCGCCTATACCCCATTCCCACACAAACCTCTACGCTCACTATGAGTTATTACAGGGAGCTTACAGCAGTATCTGCTACAGCTGATACTAACAAGTGGTTCACTATTGGTGAGCTACTTATCCGCAGTAAGGCTACAGAATATCTATACAGATACCGTGTGCATGATTATGTAGCGGCTGATCACTTCCTACTACAGGCCGAGAGGGAGAACATACAAATGCAACGTAGGGGTATTTTATTCTCTACAGAAAAGATTAGATCCTGGATGTAGCCGTATATGCCTATTACTGAGTTTGGAGCATGGACACCTGATAAGCCGGACCTACAAAATCCGGGGCTTATAGATGCTGTTAATGTTGTTCCTGGATCTGGAGGGTACAGACCTTTTCTAGGCCCTACTGTGGTGAGCACCAATACTATTACAGCTACCTGTAGAGGGGCCATCTCCTTCATAGACAGCATAGGTGTTAGTCAGGGTTATGCAGGGACATCTGGTAAGTTGTTTGGCTTACAAGGTTTAACACATATAGATATGTCCAGAGCCAGTGGCTATAGCTTGGGTGAGGAGAATACCTGGGACTTTGATAAGTTTAACGAGTTTGTTATAGCGGCTAATGGTGTAGATGCTATGCAATCTCTAGCAGCTGGAGCACTAACCTTTGTTGATATAACAGCAGCACCTGTAGCTCATCATGTCTCTGTAGTGGGCTCTTTCCTGGTAGCAGGGGCTACAGACAATGACAACACCAGAATACATTGGTCAGCTGCAGGGAACCCCTTAGACTGGCCCCTTTTAGGCTCAGTTACAGCAGATAGTGTGCAGAGTGGGGCTAGGGTCCTAAACACGCTAGGAGGCCCTATACAGGCCATTGTAGGGGGTGAAACAGGGGTAGTCATGCAGGAGAAGGCTATCAGCACCATGAGGTATGTAGGTGGCTCTGTGGTCTTCCAGATAGAGAACCTCCCCAAAGTACAGGGCTTACTGGCTAAGCATGCTTGGATAAAGGTAGGGAACATTGTTTATTTTATAGCGAGAGATGGATTCTATGCCTTTGACGGGACTAGTGCTCAGCCTATAGGTGAGGATCAGGTTAACAACTTCTTCCTTACAGATGTGAATAGCTCCTTCCTGTATCGGATACAAGCTACTACAGATCCTAATGACAATACCATTATATTCAACTACCCCAATACCAGTTCTTCTGGAGCACCTAACGCGCAGCTTATTTATAACTATTCCACACAAAGGTGGGCTAGGGCTACTGACAGTAACACATGGATGTTTGCAGCATTTGGCAGGGGGCTGTCACTGGATAATATGGACTCAGAAGTTACCAGTGATTTAGATGCTATTCCCCTTAGCCTTGACTCTGCTACTTACAACAGGGGGAACCCTGTATTAAGCGGCTATAACAGCTCTCACCAGTTAACAGACTATTCTGGTACAGCTCTGACAGCAACGATTATAGCCCCAGAAATGGTGGGCCCCGGTCACATGCGTAGCACTGTGGAGTATACAGTCCCTCTAGTGGAATGTTCTGCTGTTGCTGTAGAGATAGGCACTAGGGATACACAGAATGATTCTGTAACTTATGAAGCCAGTGCTACAGCTAATGCTGATGGGTATTCTTATTCTGAAGCCGAAGGCAGGTATGTACGCCCCAGATTTACCATCCATAACCTAACACTGGCTTATGGCTATGACATTATGTTACGTCCTGCAGGGAGGTATTAGCATGACATTAGAAGCTATACCTGCAGATGGTTCTGACGAATCTCCTACATGGAGAAGACGTATAGGAGTAATGGTTAACAAGTTGCTGGTTGGTGGTGGAGATAATGTTGGCACTGTAGAGATGTCTGCAGGCACAACGTCTACCACCATCAGCGACACCCGTATAGGTCCAACTACAAAGATAATCCTGGTACCAGAGAGTGCTGGGGCAGCTGCTCAAGTTTATAACGGTATTACCTTTGCGAAGGCAATACAAAACGCAGTAGGAGTTATTACACATTCCTCGCTAGCAAGTAACGTCACAGTAGGATATGTAATCACAGGTAGCTGATATGCCCATCGCAACAAATAAACAAGACTTTTTAGATCAGATGGCTGGGTTTCTAGCTACTGGCTTAGCTGCTGGACATCCACAGCATGCTATCACCACAGCCTTACAATCATCTCTTTCAGGGTGGAATTCCAACAACCCTAGTAACCTTATTACCTTTAGTGAAGGTATAGGATATCTTACCAGTAATTATGATACCTCTGGTCAGCCTACATCCCCTCATGCACAAGCTTATGTAAAGGCACAAGGTACGGGTAGTCAGTTAGGCACTGGTGCAGGAGGGGGTAGCAACCCAGCCCCTACACAATCACCTACAGCACCTCCTGGAGCCCCTCCTCCTCCGCCGACTCCCGGTGCTCCGCCTACTGTAGACTCTAACGCAGTACCTTTAGCTATTGACCCTGCTACTGGAAAACAAATCCCTGCTACTCCAGGGTTTGGCGCTACAGAACAGCAGTTCAACGCTGCAGCACAATCTGGCGGGGCTATACCTTTTGATAGTAGAACTAGTGGTGCTTTACAGGGCTTGTTTGATGCTCAAAGAGCAAATCAGAACGCAGCTAATCCTAACTCCATAGGTAACACTATGGACCCAGCTATGCAGAATGCTATTTTTGGGCAGAGAGGATTGTTAAGCCAGACACAGTTCTTAGGCAGTGCTGGAGGCTTGCAGGCCCCACAAGTCTCTCCCTTCTTCGGGGCTAGTAATCTAGCTCTGGCAGATGCTTCCCTACAATCCAGACAGGGAGGCAGACTACAACAGCAAGTACAGGGCATACAGGGATTGCAAAAAGCTTCCCTCACTGGCGCATTAGATCCTACAGGATTTAATCAGGCAGCTAATGCTGCTGGGTTTATGCTTAACAACAGGGCAGATACTTCCCTACCATTCCAGCAACAGGGGTTTAATCAACTAAACGCTACAAACCCTTTTACAGGAGCATTGGCCCAACAAGGAATGCAGCAGTTTAACCCTAACAACCCTTTGTTAGGAAACTTGCTGGGGGCTGCTAACCAGAACTCTACACGGTTTGATATGGGATCGCATCAGGGGCTAACTAATCAAATCAACCAACAGAATGTAGGAGGTGATCCTTTCTTGGCCCAGACTCAGCAATTGCTGGGTCAGGGTTTCAACTCATCCCAGATTCCATTCCAGGGTCAATTACAGAACAGGCTTAACGATAGCTTTCAGTCAGGCAACCCCTTACTACAGGGTCAGCTAGATCGAGCGCAAGAGGATGCTCTGCTGAATGCTAACAGATCATCTATCAGCAACTTTGCCGGTGCTGGGGGTAATGCTGTCAACAGCGATGCAAGACAAGGAGTGTTTGGTAGGGAGTTCGGCAGACAGTTCGGTAGAGAGTCTGGGAATATACTTGCAAATAACCTTGCAAGAGAACAGGGCCTACAACTGCAGGCACAAGGCCAGAGAGATGCCTTACTACAGACAGGTATAGGTGCTGGGCAGAATGCTATCAACCAAGGACTACAGTTCAGAGGTCAGCAAGCAGGTATCTTAGGGCAAGGACAACAGACAGCCTTAGCCAATCAACAGGCTGGGCTACAACAACAGCAACAACGTATAGGGGCGTTAGGTCAGCAAGCTAACATCTTCCAAAACTTCCAGGGCAATCAACTACAGCAACAAGCACAGAACAATCCTCTGCTACAGACAGCGTTCCAGGATGCCAGGGCAGGAGCAGGCCAACAGCTGCAACAGCAACAACAGAGCATAGGGGCTTTGCAAGGTGCAGGACAGCTACAGAACCAGCAGCAATCACAACAGAATCAGCTGCTAGGCTCTCTACAGCAGAATGCTCTAGGTGGTAGGCAGTTGGGCAACCAGATGTTTGGCACTCAGGCTGGTATTGCTAACAACCTGCTGAATGCACAATTAGGTCAACAACAGAATCTGACAGCTTTCAGAGGTCAGAACCTGAATACCCTTAACCAAGCCCTACCACAGACGTTTGGCTTGCAGAACAGTCTTGTAAACCAGAACTTAGGCATACAGCAACAACTGGCACAACAACGGGCTGGTACAGCCTTACAGGACCAACTGGCACAGTTCGATGCTCTACAGAGGCTACAGAGTCTGGTTCTGGGTATAGGTGCTGGTGGTGGCGGTACAGCTGCACCACAGACCCAGCAACTACAAGGCCCTAGTAAGTTAGCAACAGGCATTCAAGGTGGGTTAGGAGGGTTTGGTGCGGCGGCAGCCATACCTGGAGTAGGCTTACCTTTGGCAGGGGCTATAGGTTTGGGTACAGGACTACTTAGCGCTTTAGGATAACAGGTGAGATATGGCAACACGTATAGATATACAAGGTAATTTAGTAGACGAGCAGGGCAGGATACTTGTCCCGGCTGACCAGATAGGTGGCGGCGTACTTAACGGTGGCAATATAGTAGGTGATAGTGCTGTAGGGGGTAATGCTGTAGGCGGGGGTCTTACTGCTGCATTAGCTCAACAACCTAATACCTTTGGTGGTGCTAATCCTGCTCCGTTAGACTTAACCGGTGGGGGGGCTCTCCCTCCTAA
>PJEL010005303.1_pt1 | contig 10420 bp, 8 predicted proteins | sample 1853271 | NCBI WGS metagenome assembly PJEL01 (sample SAMN08108733, study PRJNA415343) | Invertebrate metagenome, whole genome shotgun sequencing project. | host: Globobulimina | place: Sweden: Gullmar Fjord | collected 2015-08 | reverse complement strand
GAGTACATATACAGTCATCACATTCCTTCCAAACACTTCCTCCCTACCTTCAGTGAAGAACCCTTTAAGTTTGCCCATTGAATCAGGAAGTGTTGGAGCAGTTGTTGTTTGATGATGGTGATGCAATTATCTTCAATCATTGCTATTGTGTTCTTCCAGTTACTTACTAACACTTCTGCCGTTGAGGTACAATGTATTGCTACTGATGGTTGCCTGTATAATACTGTGAAAGGGAATGGGGAGAAGACAATAGAGACCATCAAGGTGCTTGCTTGAACTGATAATCATAGTAACAGAGTGCACCATTCGCATGGGCCAGCCGCCTCGTCAATCATGTACTGCCAATACCTACGGATAATGTATGCACATCAGGAGAAGACGTAGGGGGTGCATGCTCCCATTCTTAACACAGTAGCACCACCTACACAAAAGTGGAATGATGCCCCAAACAAAACCACCGTTTTCACTCTCCAACACCTCAAGAGGTGTTCCACACGTGTGAAGTTGCTGCGGCTGTCCAATTTTTTTCTGATAAGGTGAGAAGATTTTGATTGTGGTTTGCTGTATAGCAAAAAGGTTGGGGATTCAATAGAACATATTTTTATTCAATAAATTCATTCACTTGGGTTCCACAATTGATCAGGTAGGGAGCCTGCTCCAACATCGTAAAACCCCAGATGTTACACATTAGGTTAAACATTTTGACCTGAAAAGGGTAACGAAACCCTATTCCAAAATTTTTATGAAGACTAACCAACCTACGTGTATCGTTCCCAAACAACGTTCTATACTGTTCCTAGAGAGTAGAACTGTAACCCTTACGTAACAACTGAAGTAACTTAAGCCCTTAAATTCTGTTCTGAGACGTACGTTACCCCTACACAGTTGCATCATCACTCTGCCCTTGCAACGTACCAGCTGACAACATTCTATCGATCTATGTCGGTTTTACGCCGGTAAACCGACATATTGTACCAAAACCTCAAGTGGTGCACTCACAGGGTCGGCGCCCGAGGCATAGCGGTTTCTATGTTCAGTATTTGCCACTCTCTTTATGCCCATGGTAGTGAGGGCAATATTTCACCCTACTAAAAAAAAACACTCGTGTTTCGGCCCTGGCTTGACGGCGGCATGCGAATCTCAGCACCATTCAGGCTTCGATTCTTGGTGTTAGAGTCGTATTGAAAACAAACAGGGCCCAAAAAGCCTGTTTTCAGCAAAAACTCGCTCTCAGCAGCTCGCATCGCAAAGAAAAGCCTAAGGGCTACTTATTACATCCTTGCCTAACCCCTGGAATACATTTATTGAGGGTTGAAGTGCATCAACGTGCAATGCCTTCGTATCCCCGTTACACTGGCTTAGCATTTCTGTTAGCTCTTCTGCAGTGTGCTGAAGTGGTAAAATCCAAAGGAGTGCCTGCTGACGTACCCTTGGAAGATTGGAGCCTTGAACATGAAAGAGTTCAGGTGAGCGTGGAAAGCTAAAAAAATATATAACCTTGATGTTGAGGAGTAAACTTGGAGTTTTTAATAGCAGTCAGAGTAGATTCTTAACGCCCCCCAAGCCTGCCGGAAACATGAAAAACATAAACACAACAGCAGAGCCTAGCGAAGCAGCTTCTCTTTGACAGCTTCTTCTCGTTTCTTGCTCTCCTCCTGAACGTTTGAGCCTAACCCTATCCCTTTCCCTATGCTCTGCTTATTCTGGTCTGAATATAAATCCACGTGTCACATCCTGATTTTCTTCCTCGTTCTCAATCGAGGACTTAAACACTACTACCCTTAGCCCCACCCTTTGCGTTAGCCCTTTAATTGGATTGTTGTTGTTGTTGCTGCTGTTCATTGTCTCCGTCGTAACTGTTACTGTGGCTCATACTGTTGGGTGTTAGGAAATAAATGTTCAGTGCTGCGCCTACGTTTGTATTCCTCCCTCCCAATAATGATTTATTCAAATCCTTCAAATCCTCAGGCATATATTAAAGAGGTTGCAATTGGAACCGGTGGCATAGGGATTGGAATTGCCCTTCTTCTAGGACTTGTTCTATTCTTCTCATGGATCTTCTGTCTTTGTCGATGTAAAAAAATTGAGAAAAGAGACAAAGCTATAGAGGCAGGAGTGTTTAATGGAGACAAACACATATCTCAATTGTACCCCTACCATGATGTTGAGGTGGCTGCACGGAAACAACGAAAAGTGCTGTGGTTTGGCACCTTCGTGCTACTTCTGGGCTACGCGATATGTGCAGGGGTTGCCTATAAAACCGTTAAGAATTCAAAGGGCGTATACGATAAAGTAATCTTGGGAGCCGATACCCTCCTTGGTGATGTTCAGGGCGCACTATGTACGGCTGAAATGAATGATAGTGGGAATGTGGATTTCGGTGATTGTAATGACGGGTCTATCGGGGATTTCCTCTCCACAATAAAACAGAAAGTCGGTAGAATGTTTGACGATGGGGTCGATATTATACAGTCATTAGGAGAATCGATAACTCATGTTCAAGGTTTTCAGGACACAATGTCGGACATCGACGACAGTCTTGTCTCCATGGAAGGGAGCTTGGACGTCATTTCCACGAATCTCACGGTTCTGGAGTCTTCTCTAGGTGTTGCAAACCCCTTATTGGACCCTAGCAGCCAGATCGAAATGCCATCGATTAATGTTCCTCCTGAAGTCACTGGACAATTGCAGAACGCTCGATCGGTGGTTGGTGAAGCCATCGACATGCTACAAGAGATGGAAACTGATATACAGCAAACCATGGTGGATGACAATTCACAAGTTGGCAGATTTCGGCTTATGATTGATGATATTCCAGGCAATGAACTTGATGGTGATTCTGACTTGCGGTCAGAGGTAATGGAGGTGCTAAAGACAGGCGATAAGGAGATCAAAGATATAATAGAAATGACATCCGATTTTAGGAGTGAACAACTCGGAAAATTGAACAAAAACTATGATTCTCAATTCCATTCGGTTTCTTTGCTAGCGTTTGCACTATTGGCTTTGCCAGGCGTTCTCCTTCTTCTTTTATCCATGTGTGCCGCGATTATTAAATCTCCCAAGCCCTTCTACTGCAGCATGGCATTCAGCTTCTTTACGCTTGGGATCTATTGCTTGCTTGGTGGTCTCTGCTTGCTGTTGGTCAAAATCACAACAGATGGATGTGACAACATCGACACCTTGCTACTCACTAATCTACGCGATGAATTCGAGTTTGTAGCTCCAAATGGGAAGACAATACAATCCCCACCATTGGGTGAAGCTGCGATTGCCCTTTATCAATGTCGAGGGAGGGTAGGCGACAACCCAGATGAGACAAACAATTACATTGGTATACTTGGGCTGGGTGAATTCTTTGATATTTCAGATATGCTGTCACCTGCTACTGACGCAGTAAATAATATAGTGGGGAAAATTGAGGGGCAGGGTGGCATCGCTGAGCAATTAAAAGAGCCCATTAACGGTATCCCTGAAGAATTTGATTTCGATGTTGATTCTGCACTTCAGAGTTGTACACATGCTACAGAAGAAACTGAACAACTTCTATCTGAGCTTCCTCCTTCAGAATTCGACCGTGATGACCCTGAACAGGTTGCACTATTTGAGAATTACTACATGACTGGTGCAAATCCTCTTGTAGCCTTTACTTGGAATACGGCTTTGGGCGATGTTTACAGTTCAAACGTAGAGCAGCTCAGTCTCATACTGAAAGCCATGCAACAGACCAATGACATTATTGGATGTAATAACTTCGATTTTGATGAGTTTTCAGGTCGAATCGATACTGGAGATCCCCACCTATCATACAATTTCATTCGCGACAACCTAGATGGGGTTAAATACTGTGACCCTCTGTCTGGAGCGTTCATATCCACAAACGATGCAGATGGGGACTACTCTCTCTGTACCCTGTATACAGGTACTGGTTTCACAGGCGCGGATGTATGCGGCAACACCGGATATATGACCCAGGTTTCCTTGCAAACAGCACAAATTAATGTGGTAGATGGTATAAATACTCAATTCGTAGATGCAGTCACTGAAGCTGCTGGGGCGGTTAGTAATATAAAGGATGGTGTAAACCTCCAGAAGTTAGAAATGGACAACATCGTCCAACAAAAAGGGCATTTGAATACACTTGTGGATGGAGTTGATGCTTTCTTTTCAAATGTCCGCGAGAATGTTCTCGAATTGAAAGAAAGAATTGTGGAACTGAATGATGTTGTTGGGACTGTCGATCAGTATTCAATGTGTGGCTATTTGGGAGATGCGTACACTGAAATAGTCGAGGAGGCTCTGTGCACCAACATGGTGGAGGATGTTAGAGCATTGGCAGTGCTCATATTAGTGGTGGTAATGACAATGTTTGTGGGTTTTTGTTTCCATGGTATTTATGCAACATCTTTGCGGAAACGGATCGTTCCGGGTGGTACAAGATCGAGGGACTTTGACAAGGGCATAGTAATAGAAGACACAACCCCACCAGTTAGCCCATCAGAAATTGTTTCCCTTGGAAGAGAGTATTCTCATTTTGAGCAACCCATTTTGATATCGCCTCAATTTAGTTTCGACTTTGAGAAGCCTCCGCCGATCAGCCCAGGTTCGGACCATAGTTCCTGTATGACTGAACCAGCATCTCCTCACCCCCTCCTTTAGAGATTCGGTTGCGGTACACAACGAGAGTTGTTGTTATAGCACGGTTTAGTAAACAGACAACAATCTATTGTGTTTATATACAAACTGAAATGATTAATAATAATGTTAGCTGAAAGTCGAGTAGTGGGTATATAAAATACACCACACTTGGACGTCTTCTGATCATTGTCGGGGGAGCTCTGTGAACAGGAGCGGAGCGGCAATCGCACACTTAAGACCACTGCATAGAATAATCTACACTAAATTGATCACCACGCGCGCCACAAGGCTACCTAAGTGGCTAGCACTAGACCCCTAGCCACTTAGGTATACCTGAGGAATCTTATGAAGTGGCACGAGAAAATTCAACTCCAAAAACGTCCGCCCTCGTACCACTTCACGTACCAAGTCTGTAATTTTTTTTGCGGCTTCCTTAGGCCCGCTTAGACGGTGGTAGGGTAGAGTTGTTGTGTACAGTTTGCCTGCAACGTACGTTCCACCCGAAATAAAACACATCATCAACATGTAAGAACCCATTGCTAGTACAATTCTTTCACTTATTTCTTCTAATATAAAAAAAAATCCAGTAGAGAGAGAGAAAATGATCAAATTCAATTCAACTCAATTCAACAACTTCTACTGCTTTCTTGGCTGCCGCCTATGTACAGGGGAGAGATGCAATCTTAAAGGCATACGACGGCGTACGTCGTTGGGGATATTGCTTCTCCAAAACCCTCATCACCATGGCTTTAGAGCCTGTTGTGCCATCTATAAAGATGATCATTTTGTTTTATTTCTCTGCAGGTTATTTGCAGATGATAACGGCTGCTTCGAAGGGGACGAGACAGTAAAATTAGTGGTACAGTTGGTTGGACGTAGAAGAAAGAAATAACAGCACACTGCACTGGCACTGCGAGTGAGTAACAACTTCATTTACCTCCTGATGGATGGAATTTTCAGCGGAATAATCATTATCCATAGGATATGGATAATATACCATCCCATCAAGTGCCGAATTTCCCACTCCTTGTGAAGCTGCCCAGCACTGCCACCGATACAGCACTGGGTCTGCTGAGAAACTTTCATATCCTACATTCTTCTTGCGTTTGCGTGTTTCAATCCACTGGGAAGTGGTAGGAAAATAAAATAGTGTAAGTACACTCAAATGAGGCTTTTCATCACACACCATATAAAATGGGGTATTACTGTTACTACTGCTGCTTTTCATCACCTTCACTGGAGCATAGAGGGCGTAAGATACGGCCGGATCAATGATGGTCCGATGTTGAAAAGAGTTACAGGGTTCTTGCACGGTTGAGCTCAATGTTGATGAAACCGTGCCATTCTTCATGCCACTGCTGCCCAAGCGGCCATTGTCCTCCTCTACAGACATTTTGCTAATACTATCACCGCTTTCCTCCATGTTAACATCACCAGCATCACGCGCAGCATTATCAATATCATTGTGGAAATATTCCTCAAAGATTGGAGATGCCATGCATTTAGGGTTCCAGCAGAAAAGGTCCCCCTCCATCTGTGGGGTGGGTACACACATGCGGTGGTCATTACATCATGTTCAGAAGAATATGACATAGGGGTCCTGATAGAGGTAAGTGTCATCGTTTCATTTCACCAGCTCATCATACCTTCTCCACAAGGCACATACTACACCTCAACGGCATAACCTGATGAAAGGTCAGAGGTACACGTTACAACTTTGGGGATAACAAACAGTAGCTAGCTACAGCTAGCTAGCTATGCATGCACCTCGAAAGAGGCATCCACATCTTCAGCATCCGTTGACAGATCGGTTCCAGCGGCCTCGAGCTGCTTTAGCCAGTAGCTCAGATTGGGTCGGAGTTTACTCCTACCTATTTGTTGCTCAATGTGACGTCTCGTGACATCTGTTGCGTTCTGTTTTTCAATTGATTTTTCTTTTGCCTATCATTCATCATTAAATGGGGTAAACGTCAGAAAAACATCTTGGGAAAAAATTGGGAAATTTCCAAATTTTTTCCAAAACCAAAACGAACCTCTTTGGCACGGTCTCTCTCAGCTTTCTGTGGAGAAATTGCGTTTCTGCCTCCTTCAGCGCCATCAAAAGCCGATGCGTTGGGATCCTTTCGACTTTTCCTTTCACCCTTACCACCAACCATCCCCTGAGAGATATAATAATGCAACAAAATTAATCTAATCAAATCAAAAATAGTATCCTTCACTTACTTCTGAACTGATATTAAATATTAAGCACAGTCTAACCACATAACCCTAACCATAAACCTTAAACCCATAATCCTAACCCTAATCTTGGCCGATAACAATATATGGCAAAATGAACAAGTATTGGTACAATTCTTGCGCCACTTCTTACCTTGCCCGGCCCCCTAGAGGAATACTCTTTGGACGGATGAATCTTGTCGTCTGTACAAGACAAGCACACGCGTGGGAAGAAATTGAACAAGCAGAATATCATTAATCAAGAATGCTGTGGTAGCAGCTGATGCTTTGATGGACTCCTACCTCCTTCACCACCAATGTATTCCTCATCTTTGGAACTGCCACCCCTCACCTAATGGTGAGTGAAGTTTAAAGACGGAAGAAACTGGTGAGATATGACAAGCCATTAATTTATAGACAAACAACTTCTTATATGAGTTTACGAAGCACCTTTCCAAAACCTCTATCTTTGGACAATCGGGAGTACTGCAAGCCTCGTGGCTCTCTTAAAGACGAGAGGAGATTCGATCTGTCAGGCCCCCAAATTGGGATGGGTTGGCTCAATTAATATTTGTGCAAAAGAGGATCCCGTTGGAGGAAAGGAATAGAATTAGCCAGCCGCCCGGCTGTGTCATCAACTTGGAGGGGTAGGGGGGGGGTGTGCACGACATATATATATTTCATTGCACTGAAACAAAATGACACACAACAGACATGAACGAACCCAGACCATCACCTCGTTATACTGCCCGAATCCGTGTTTGTACGCATTTGCCGTTTACTTCCAAGTGAAGAACCAAAGCCTTTACCATCCCCACCAATCAATCTCTGTCTGCGTGAAGCACGTGGTGGGAGACGGCTGCTGCGACTAGTTAAGGCTGGGCCCCAACTGTTGAAACCATCTGTAGTCTGATATATTCAGGAATAGAGAGAGAGCGGGGGGGGGGGGGGGGTTAGTTGAAGCGGTTGTTACACATTCGAGAGAAGTGGTATATGCTTGAACTACTTTACTGCTGCTAATGGTCGGGTCGGTCAGTCACTGCTTAGGCTGCTTAGCTCTCAGTTCGGTATAATTATATTCAGTTGGTGTGGTGGTCATTATCCAGAGCAGATGGAGGGAGGGAGGGAGCGAGCGATAAAATATTGTGACTCACATCCATGTCATCATCAGGTGAAGCGCCTGAGATGGTGCCATTTTCATCATCCCCATTGGCTTGAGAGTACCTACTCCTCCATTCATTTAAAATTTGCATCGGACTGCGGGAACAGTTCCTTGTCCTTGCTGAAGTACCGCCACCACTTTTCGAATTTGGGCTTGGGGATCCAGCGTTGAGTCGTTTCTCCATTTCCTCGATTATAGCCATTTGTTTTTCCCATTCTTCGTCAAATTCATCCGCATTTACTACTGCCAGCTCATAAGCCCGCTTTGCAACTTCCCCTGAACTTGTCAGAAGCTGAACCCACCCATTTCCACTACGAAGAACCTTTCCAACAGTGTGCAATAGGCGACCACTAACAATCGCAACAACCTCATTAATCCAATCCTCTGGATCGAGGCTAGTTAACGGCTTCTTCTTGGCCAATACAGCATTACGTTGTTCATTCTCCTTCACCCTTTCACCATTGTTTGAAGATGAACCACTGCTGCCTGCTTGCTCCGACCCATCACGAGGGGTTCCACTTTCAGAACTGTCACTATAATTATTCCCATCACCACCATTACTTTTATAATTTCGGTCTCTGAACCCTTCATTCCTTCTTGAAGCATGGTAAGACCTACTGCCCTTCTCGGAAAACTCCATACATGTGCTACTAGTAACATCCCCCTCTGCCTTCATATCATCTTCCATTTTCGCATTTTCTTTACCGATCCGTTGCCTGGATGATACGCTCATACCAGTATCATCTGTGGTTTCGTGTGTATCCCGACTCTCACCCAAACCACCAGATGATTTAATGTTGCTATTCGACCGTGCAGGAAGGGAGTGATTCCTTCTCCCTCTGCCCCCTCTTCCTCTTCCCCGTCCTTTCCCACCCTTCGCGAACGATTCACTGCTTGCAGCCGCCAGCGCAGAGAGTCGCTCGCCTTCCGCCTCCTCCTCTGATCCTTCATCACCTTCAGGTGTCCGCCGAAGAGCAGTAGGCCTTAAAGTGTACGTCTCACCATCTGGGAATTTTACTTTGTACCTACGGTTCAAAAATAGGAAATGCGGGCGGCGGCAGGTGAAAGGAGCGCTTGGGGCAAGTGAAAACCCACCACCAGCGCTTGACATGATGGGAACAACAATTTTTCAATATTTTTGCACATAACAGAAGTAGCATTATCGTCCACCAACCATACTACACAGAAAATTAGAACATGATATACACAAGGGAGTGGCGGCCGGCATCATCAACTCTTTGAACTTCAACATGTACTGCTACTGTCACATCGTGTGATGACGAGCACAGCAAGAGACGATGTGAGCTAGCTCACTCAGTCGCTCACTTATTGGGGCAGGCAGGTGACAATGGTGGTGGTAATATATATGCACATGAAATTAGATGATGCGACGGAGTGGGGTAAAGAAATGGGGATAGTTGTAGCTCTGAATGCGGCGGTACCCATCTCCTGGATACCATCAGTGAGGTGATATCCGAGAACCCCATTCATTCGGGGGCAACTGAAAACATTGATTCAATCGTTTCGGGTGGTGGGAACCCCCCTACAGATATATCCACTAAGCCCACACCTCAACATATTCCTAATGGCTGACTATTCCAAACCCTCCTCCCTAAATTCACTCCTCCTTTGTTAACACATTCTCAGGCGGTATCTTACCATGTATTAGGGTGCTGTGGGACTTCCCGCACCACCCCCTTGGTTCCAATGAGATGTGGTGCACGATGTTCAACATTATCTGTTCTGATAATCACCACTGGAGACCCGACCTGAAGTGGTTGATCCATCTCTCTTCCTCGTCCTTTTATATTCTTCTTACACGTGTTTATTCTTCGAACAGACGACTTCCTAAGTGTGCTGCTAGTCCCTCCCTCTCCTATTTTTCTATTACGTTTGCCTGAAGTTACGCACGATCGTTCTTTTAACGTCCCCGGATTTTATTTTTAATCATCTGTTTCACGCTCTTTTCCCGGTTCCTGGATCAGATCACAGCTTAGCGCCAAACCACCCCTTCAGTTCAAGAGTTCATTCATATATCTCTCGCCCGACTGTTGTGAACTTCCGTTGAGTGGCCCGTTTTGAACCCAAATTTTAATCACGTCTTCCACTCCCTGATCCCGTCCTGGATCAGATCACAGCTTAATGCTAAACGACCCATTCAGTTCAAGAGTTCATTCAAATCTCTCTCACCTGAGCGTTGCTCACGCTATGCGCAAACGCTAACCCCCTGAATTCAACCCTGGTTCGCTATTCGGGCGTTCCACGCTATTCTCCCGGTTCCTGGATTCGTGGATCAAATCACAACTCAAGCACCAAAACCCTTAAGCCCTTAAGGGTTAACTCATACCTCTCACCTCACTGCAGCCTCGTACATTGAGTTCTTTGGAAGAGGTAATTTGGCGA
>PJEL010005302.1_pt1 | contig 10420 bp, 14 predicted proteins | sample 1853271 | NCBI WGS metagenome assembly PJEL01 (sample SAMN08108733, study PRJNA415343) | Invertebrate metagenome, whole genome shotgun sequencing project. | host: Globobulimina | place: Sweden: Gullmar Fjord | collected 2015-08 | reverse complement strand
GGGTAAGGGTTTTCATTGAAATCACACAAGTTGGTTCTCTAATATTCAGCTATATTTCGTCATTAACCCATGGAATGTGATGTCACAGGGACTTAAGGGCGCGAGAAAGCCACCAGGTAGGAGCAATTTGTGTGTTCTTGAGGAAAGAACGGTGCATATCGGGTTATATCTGAATTTGTAACGGAAAAGGGTATAAAGGGCGACTTCCTAGTAGTGTGGATATATAGGGGGTTGGCGAATATGTCAATCGAGACTGCTGCAACGAGATTGCTGGATATGAATCATCCCCTGGACGTGAAATTGTTTGATCAAGTCGTTCAGGCAACGTACGATCCGCACCATCCGCAGCAGGCTGAAGCAAACAACCTATTGATGCGGATAAAAGAACATCCCCAGATGTGGAGTAGAGCGGATACCATTTTGGAAGGTGCTGGTACATCCCAGGGTCAGTTTTTCGGTCTTCAGCTTCTGGAAGACGTGATCATGACGAAGTGGAAAGCCCTTCCCGTAAGTCAGAGGGATGATATGAAGAACTACGTGGTAGCAAAAGTCATTTCCCTCTCCGAAACTGAGGAAAGTATGCAGGCAAATAAAGTTCTCCTCGGGAAGTTGGATCAGGTTTTGGTTTCCATTTTGAAACAGGAATGGCCTCACAACTGGCCAACCTTTGTGAGTGATATTGTGGGTGCGTCCAAGACTAGCGAAGTGCTATGTGAGAACAACATGCAGATCTTGAAGCTCCTGAGCGAAGAGGTATTCGATTTTGGGAATGAGAGCATGACGTCCATGAAGATCAAGAACATGAAAGAGTCCCTTAATGAGGAGTTTTCAAAGGTTTTTGAACTTTGTGAATTTGTGCTACAGCACAGTCAACGACCTTCGTTGCTGATCCTTACATTAGTGACGCTTCAGCGTTTTTTGACGTGGATCCCGTTGGGGTACATATTTGAAACTTCCCTAATTGGCACTCTCCTCCAGAAGCTCTTCACTATACCACTCTTCCGAGTGGAGGTATTGGGCTGCCTTACGGAGATAGCCGGTCTCACTGGTCTGAATGCTCAGTACGACCCCCTCTTTCGCCGATTATTTGAGGAGCTCATTGTTCTCCTATCTCAAGTGGTCCCACAAGACCTTGTTTTGACGAATTATGATGAAATGGCGGAATCAGAGCAAATATTTCTCAAGAAACTCGCCATATTCTTTACCATTTTCTTTCGAAATCATCGATCCGTTGTGTCTGAGACGCAGGAGTCTCAACAAAGCATGCTCGTGGGCTTGGGGTACCTGGCACGAATAAGCGAAGCTCCGGATGAAGAATTATTCAAGGTATGTCTGGATTACTTCAACATTCTCAGCGAGGAGCTCTATCATGTGGAGACGCGTGCTCGAGGAGGGGGGATTGGAATCGGTCGTCAAATACAGACAGCAACAATGGGACTCATGGGAGATGGTGTTGTTTCCTCTCCTCCCGGATCAAGCGCAGTCTTAATCTATAGAGATCTCCTGTCACAGATAAGGCGATGCGTAATAAGTCGTATGGCTAAACCGGAGGAGGTTCTAGTGGTGGAGGACGAGAATGGGGAAATAGTTCGAGAATTAACCAAAGACACGGAGGCTATTGCATTGTATAAAACGATGCGTGAGACCCTCGTTTATCTTACCCATCTTAACTACCGAGATACTACGACCATCATGTTGGAAAAGCTCAGTCTGCAAGTATCTGGCCAGGAATACTCTTGGCACAGCCTTAACACTCTGTGCTGGGCGATTGGGAGCATCAGCGGTTCTATGACGGAAGATGAGGAGAAGCGATTTCTTGTAACCGTCATAAAGGATTTGCTCAACCTGTGCGAGATAAAGCGGGGCAAAGACAACAAGGCAGTAGTTGCCAGCAATATCATGTACGTGGTGGGTCAGTATCCACGCTTCCTCAGAGCGCATTGGAAGTTTTTGCGGACCGTTGTCAGAAAGCTCTTCGAGTTTATGCATGAACTCCATCCGGGTGTGCAGGATATGGCCTGTGATACATTTCTGAAAATTGCACAGAAGTGCAAACGAAAGTTTGTTACCACACAGTTACAAGAGACGCGCCCGTTCGTGGCAGAGCTACTTGAGGAACTACCAACCATTGTATCTGAGCTCGAGACACACCAGGTATGATAATGAGTATTATTATTATATGTTGGTTGTTGTTTCTTGTAAAAGGATAAGATGATTTGAAAAAAAATCCCGCCCATTCTGATTTTCATGATTTATGATTTCTTGCCTGCCCAATTCTTTTTCTTTCGTTTCCCCCCCCCCTTTATTATATCTCAGGTGCACACATTCTATGAGGCCGTTGCTTGCATGCTGAGTGACAAGGGGGGTAGCACGGTAGCAATAAACAGGACGAGGCTTCTACAGAATCTAATGGCCATGCCGAATGCATCGTGGAAGGATATAATGGCCAGAACCGCAGTAGACTGCCAGACCGTACTTAATCATGATACTGTGAAGGAGGTGACGAAGATACTTCGAACCAACGTGAGGGTTTGCAACAGCGTGGGATCTCTGTACATTAGTCAACTTGGAGACTTCTACGAAGACCTTCTCACAGTCTATCGCTTTTACAGTGAACATATCAGTGCGGCAGTGGCTTCCCAAGGGGAAATTGCAACCCGATTGTCAAACATACGGGCTATGAGAGGGGCCAAGAAGGAAGTCCTGAGACTCCTTAATGCATTCTTGGAACGATCTGGCCCACCTGACTCTACTCCTCTTACTGTTGCTACAACTATTATGCCCCGAATGCTGGAGCCCATCCTGGATGACTACAAAAGATGTATCCCTGCAGCCCGTGACCCTGAAGTCCTAACCCTGTTTACAACTGCTACTCTAAAACTTCGTGAGTACATGTCCCAGTTCTTACTTAGAGTCATGGACTCCGTGTTTGAGTGTACTCTCCAGATGATCACACAAAACTTTGAGGACTTTCCGGAGCACAGAATCCAATTTTTCAAGTTCTTGAGAGCTGCGAATACGGAGTGCTTTATGACGCTTTTCGAGATACCTACCGCACAGCAGCAACTGGTGGTGGACTCAGTTGTGTGGGCTTTTCGCCATACAGAACGCAACATTGCCGATACGGGGCTAGATATACTGCATGAGCTGTTGCAAAATATCGCCCGTGCCCCCCCTCAGGTGGCACAGGCATTTTATGCAACTCACTTGGTCCACCTGATCACAGAGGTTCTTTGTGTGATGACTGACAGGCTGCACAAGAGTGGCTTGAAGATGCATGCCACTCTACTGAATCAGATGTTTCATCTTGTGTCTGGTGGTCAAGTGACTGTACCTCTGCACGAATCAATCCAGGCGTCTTCTGGAATGGAAGGGAACAAGCAATATCTGGCCAATGAGGTTGGGAGGATACTAGTGGGAAATTTTCCCAACTTCTCCCAACCCCAAGCTCGGACATTTGTGGCTGGTCTGTTCAACATTACTATAGACTTGCCTACATTCAAACAGAGCATGAGGGACTTTCTTATCACCATTAAGGAGTTCTCTGTAGAAGACAACTCAGAGTTGTGGCATGAAGAAACTGCGGTACAGGAGGCCGAGGCAGAGACTCGGTGGTTGGAGGCCCGGCTTGCGGTCCCCGGGCTCCTCAACCCACATGAAGTGCCATCCAATGAAGATGACATGGGTGATTTGTAGCAGTAACCACCATGGTTGATTGATGATAAGAACGAGAACTGCAGAACCATGCTACAGATTCAATACATTATGGCTGATGGTTTGAAAATGACGAACAAGGTCCACGTGCAAAGCCGCTGCAAGCCCGTCTTAAACCTTCTTTGAGCGTAGTAGCCAGCTGCAGATTATTACTACTGGTTAGAATAAAAGCAGAAACCACTCCTCATGTGTTGATGTATTTAATTAAGAGGAAAATAGTTGTGGGTCGATTTGCTTTGTATATGGTATTGTCTTTTCTTATTACTCAATTTTCTTCTACCTTTGTTAGTGCTAGGCCTACACAAATATCCTATCATTATGAAGCACCCGCCCACATGCTTTGAGGGATCTCTTTTTCAAGCAAGGGGGGGCGTTCACTATCCCAAGCACTCTGGAGACCTCCAGGACTGTCCTGCGTAGACGGCTTTGTCTCCCAGCTGCTCTTCGATACGTAGCAGTTGGTTGTATTTGGAAAGTCGCTCAGACCGGCACGGGGCCCCTGTCTTGATCTGCCCAGTACACAATCCCACAGCTAAATCAGCAATGTAGTTGTCCTCTGTCTCTCCGGAACGATGGGACGTCATGATGCCCCAGCCATTTTTCTTAGAGAGCTTGACTGCATCAATTGCCTCTGTGATGGTTCCAATTTGGTTCACCTTGAGCAGGAGAGCTGTGCATGCCCCTTTCTTTGCAGCATCCTCAATGCGTTTCGGGTTGGTGACTGTGAGGTCATCACCTACGATCTGAATTTCGCCACACACACGGTGAGTGTATGATATCCACCCATCCCAGTCATCTTGATCAAATGGGTCCTCAATGGACACAATTGGATACTTCGATGTGAGCTCCTTAAAGGGTGAAAAATAATTGGTATGATGATAACCTTTCGGGCAGGCAAAAAAACAAAACTATACATAAGTTCTGCCTGCCTCACCAGGTAGAAATCTCCAAGTTGCCCGCTTGACAACCTCTGAGACCCATCATTGTTTGGGTTCTTGAAATCCAAGTCATACTTTCCATTCTTGTAAAATTCCGAGGAGGCAACATCCATTGAAATTGAGACTTTTTTAGTGTGCCCTGCTTTGGCAACAGCCTCAACCAATAGATCAAGACCCTCAGTCGTAGACTGTATGCCGGGTGCAAAGCCTCCCTCATCACCAACATTGCATGCGTCTTGTCCATACTTCGCTTTGATCACCTGTACAATGGCCAGGTAATCATGAAGATGATCTTTCAGTTAGCTAGCGCACCAGTGGTTACAAAAATAATGCTGATTAACAAGAACAAATCTTCACCCTTACACCCCCCTTAGTAGTGGGAAGTCGAGTATAAATACCTTCTTGAGGTTGTGATAGCATTCTGCACCAATTTGCATTGCTTCAGAGAACGTCTTGGCTCCAATGGGCATCAGCATGAACTCCTATGAGCCATAGCCATAAGTGCGGAGGAGCCGAATGTTAGAAGGGGAAAATGGAGGCATTAACAAGGGCTACTGTAAACATACATCAACAAACACATACATACAGATATACCTGGAATGCCAAACGATTTCCTGCATGTTCGCCACCATTGATGACATTGAAGGATGGAACAGGCAAGACATTGGACACTTTGTTCCCAGCCAGATCTGCGTAATGCTGGTACAGTGGCACGCTCTACAAAATATATAGCGTCAGGTGTCAATTAGAGCACAATCAATCATTATACACCAACTCTTGAAACCCCCACCACCTCCACACACACCTTCACAGCAGCACCGGCTTTGGATACAGCCAACGACACACCCAGGATGGCATTAGCCCCAAGAATACTCTTGTTAGGAGTACCATCCAGAATTTTCATGGCCTGATCTACTGCGGTCTGCTGGGTAGGGTCCATGCCCTTGACCTCGGAGGCAATGGGGCCATTCACATTTGCCACTGCCTTCAAAACACCTTTACCCATGTAACGCGCCCCTCCATCACGCAGCTCGCAGGCCTCGTGCACGCCAGTCGATGCACCTGATGGCACTGATGCACGAAATGAACGCCCATCGGTTAAAGCTAAATCAACCTCAACAGTAGGGTTTCCACGGGAGTCAAACACTTCACGTGCGAGGACTGAGCTAATCTTGGGAGTTTGGCCTAAAGACTACAAGATCACATGGTAAAGTGTATTAGACTTCAGCAGTTCAGACTTGGGATTCATAGAGCAGATTCTGTGTGGCATCATCTACCATTTAGGGGCTGGAAGAAGGAAGCTACTAGGGTTCGAAAGAAAGAAAATTCTCTAACGAAGAGGTAAACATAAATGCGCGACTGGTGTATAAGGTGATCACCCCTCTCCCCCCGCACTTGCTCACTATAAGGACTGCGTCATTATCAGAATAGTTTTACTTTCACTACAATGCGAGAAGAGCAGTTCCAAGGGACGATGCAAATAGGAGAGAGTAGTACGTAGATGGGCAGGTAAGTGCGCATTTGTAGGAATGAAGTATTGCGGTGGCCGTAATCCTAACACTAATCAACTCTAATATACACGGGTAAGGTACTCTTGGAACAGACAGGATTCCTCTTGCTTACCATGCTTATCTTACTGCTGCTGCCCAAACAAAACCGTACGGTGGAGTAGTGGTGAGCTTTGGGGGTTACAGTTACGAAGCCTTCAACTGAGGGGGGAGACAGAAACTCAGGGACAGGGAGCAGGATGTAACACAACAGAATTAGGTATGGGAGTGGAATATGGAGTTTCAATGGATTTGATTGCATATTGTGGCAATCCAATGGAAACCGATGGCATTGAACTTACCCAGCGAAACGGTTTACTGTTTCTGAGGTAACAAATGCCACGGCCCTCTAATATTTGTGGTTGAAAAAGTATATTATGAGAGTTTCACCGAATCTGTTTCGAATCTTCTTTTCCCGGTGGTGTTCCAATATGCTCAAGAACATGTTAGGGTTAGGGTTATAGTTAGGATTAGGGTTAGGGTTAGGGTTAGAGTTAGGGTTAGAGTAGTGTTAGTGAAATAGCATACATACCGTAGGTGTGGAACTGGTTGAAGTAGCACGTCACGTCGCTCGGTTGTCGTATTGAAGCGCCCCCTTGAGTGATACAGAAGTGTAACTACCTTGCATGTGGATAACCCGCCGGATGTTAGTCTCTACCCCCAACAACGAGTTCTTTCGTAGACGGCGCAGTAGGTGAACCCTGACAGTTTCCTTACCCTAACCTTTCAGGTTCGGTCCGAAACATCTCATGCCTCGAGGTGTCAACTGTCAATTGTTAGCCCCAGTTGATCAACTGCTGTCACCAACTGTCACTGCCTCGTGACAATGGGCTGCTGTCATCTGGAATTTAATTGTCCAACTGTCAACCAAAACACTGTCAACAATGCCGTTTTAATTGTTTTTGTCAAGTTGCGCTAGCTTAACCTTAACAGTATTGGTGAGAACTCTACGCTACCCGGAACTTATCGATGTGATTGACGGTTGTGACCGGGGTGTAAATGTGCATCAACTTGTGCCAGCTTATCATTAACGAGGTTGGCGAGACCTCTACCCGGCACTTATGTAATTCATAGTCGTGACCGGGCAAGCGAGTAACTAAATAGCCTGATAGGGTTGGTGACAGTTGGTGACAGCAATTGGTTGACAGTTGTTAGCAGTCCATCTGTTTTTTGTTTTGCTTTTTAACTCAACTGCTGCCTAGCAGCAGTTGAGTTAAGGTTGGCTTTTCCTTGACAGTTGATGCCTCTAGTAACAACTTCAAAAGCCACATAACCATTCCGATGTTTGTAATAACCAATAACCATCACATCGATACATACACCTATATCGGTGTACGTAGAAATTTTCCTTTCAGGCCTATCTCCATCCACTTTTTCCTTTTCGTTATTATCAAAAATCTAAAGGCCTAGTCCCACCTTCACATAGCCAATAGCAATGGTTTGGGCAGCGTATAACCGTGCGTTGACTGCTCGACCAGTTCTGGTTAAGGCCCTGACTTCCCTGACGGGGTTTACCGTAGGTGATATTCTGGCGCAGAAGGTGAGGTATTCTGGGGTAGCCAGCCAGGGTGCGTGCGTCGATAGTGAGGCTATGGAGACAAAAAGAAGCAATCTGTGTCTAAGGGTTGCCCCCTGAGTTGTTGTTTGAGAGTTTTATGAAGAGAATACGGCAAAATTGATAGCTAACACCTGACCCATGAACGACGTAACTTGCTTTCCCTTCAGTTTATCAACAAGGAAACAGAGTATGACTTGGCACGAACCCTGCGACTAGGGAGTTTTGGGCTGCTGATACATGGCCCCACAGGTGTTTGATTAGTCAGAGTATGATCGATTGTGCGGGGGAGGGTTTTGATGCTGGTGTTTTTTTTAACACGCATGTTCTTGTAACTACTACTAGGTCACTATTTTTACAATTTCCTCGACTCCAAGTTGCCCGGAACGAAACTCGTAACTGTGGCGCAAAAAGTGCTAATTGACCAGGTAGAGAAGTAACCGCACCACCACCATCCCATGATGATATATTTTTGTAATGAGAAGGCGGAAGGGCTCAGGCTCATTTCATTGTTTGTGAATTTTTGGGTTGTGTAATAACTCTTCTCTCTGCTACTTCTCTGGACTATTCCTTCCCTCCCAGACTCTTTGGAACCCCATCTTTGGGATCATGTTTTTCTCATATTTGGGGTTGACTGAAGGAAAGTCTGCAGACCAGATTGTAGCCAAGATTAAAAACGATCTGCAGACAGCTGTTATGGGCAGCTGGGCTGTATGGATCCCAGCACACTCAATAAACTTCCGCTTTGTCCCGACATCTCAACGACTGTTATATATTAACACTATTCAAATTGGATACAATGTGAGTTCGATACTACTACTATTACTGAAAATACAATCTGGACTTAAGAGATGCTCACTCTTCCAATCCCTCACTCTAGGTGTTCCTTTCTTTTATTGGAAACAAGTCGGTTTCTGATGTAGAAACACCTGCTGGAGAAGCAGAGCCAGTGTGTGATGAAAATAAAGAAAAACGAGATTAGATATTAGTAATAATTCAATTTTGCTTCTTTTCCCAGTACTTCGTCGGCAGTGGCTAGTTAAAGAATATGGCCTTGCCTACAGTGATCTCTTATGATAGCATTATTAGACCAGAGACATCCTTAATCTTACGTACGAGATATACTACCACAATCGTGTCTCTTTCACTTATGTTATGATACTATGACTCGTTAAGCAGCACCACCGCATCATCACAACCATTCCCAATGAGTATCCCTAATGGCTATAGGGGCAACAGAACTGCAACAACATCAGAATCATTCTGTAAACAGCATCCCTGATGATATAACACCATCAGGAGGAAAGGTATGAGCAGAGCACGAGAAATGAGAATGACAAAACAAACAAGCAATCGAACTGCATTTCACCATAATCACGCCCTAATTATACACCAGTAAGTCAACTCTCTTACTGTGTTCGGGTTTGAATCATTAATATGAGACTCTTCTTCCCGCCGCTAACTACCACAATTTTTTTGTAATAGTCTAGCAGTCGAGCGCGCGGCGTGAAAGAGACATATATTGCACCCCAACGACAGAGCGACTATTTGTTGGTTCAAACCACGTATTCCCCTGCTGCCCCTTTGTAATTGTTACAACTCTGACAGAGCGCCACTACTATGCTCCCCTCTGTACTTAACCTAACATAAAATAATCTTCATATTCTAACTCTAACCCTAACCCTAAACCCTAACACTAAATCTGACCCTATCCTAATTTGAACACCCTAAACCCTAACTTTAACACTAATCCAAACCCTTATCCTAACCCCAACCCTAACACTATCTCTAACCCTAATCGAGACACTACCCCTAACCCTAATTTTAACACTAACACCAACTTCTGGCTTAGTACACGTGGAGGGATGATAACCTGACTCCCAATCAAATCTAGAGAGGAGGAAAGAGCAACAGCTTTCCATACGAGGCTATATCTTAACCCCGACGGCATGACGGAAGATGACTCTCATCGTCAGGAGGAAGCGAAAAGTTCTCTTTCTGATGCTCATCTTCCGCAAGCACGAGGAGAGGGCCTCTGCAGTGATGCTAATGAGGACCAACCCGAAGTGACTTTTATCATAAAAAGGATTCGTTTCCTAGGGAAGCATGTTGGAATTCTGTGCCAGAGCTTCAATGGCCCCTGCCCTCTTCTCAGCCTTATTAATGCACTTATACTGAGAGGCAGCGTTGCTATCCATTCCCGCGGAGACAAAATTGGGCTCAGAGAAGTTCAGTCCCTGGTGAGAGTTGGAGCCTTGCACTGCTTGCATTTGTCTATCTCCTAGCTACTCCTATGGTAATTGTGTGCTTCTGGGACAGAGCCCTGTTGAAATACTACTCTGAGAGCTATCGTAGATGCTGTTCCATTTTAATGCAATGTTTCCCCCCAAGATAGTGGGCTATGTTCTTTCTCAGCAGGAAAAAAATGCTCAAGGAGCATTTCAGCTTGATGCGCTGTTGAAGTACGTTCTGTCCTTTCGTGTGCATTATTAATGATAGCAGATGCTCAGAACACTTACACACGGCATGCATTGCTCGATCTTCTCACCCCTCAGCTTGATCCCTAAGCTTCAGTATGGTTTGGATGTGAATGTGCAATTTGATAATGGCCCTCAAGCATTTGAGTTTAGAGAGGAACTTGAAGCCTTTGATGCTACAGCTGTGAC
>PJEL010005301.1_pt1 | contig 10420 bp, 7 predicted proteins | sample 1853271 | NCBI WGS metagenome assembly PJEL01 (sample SAMN08108733, study PRJNA415343) | Invertebrate metagenome, whole genome shotgun sequencing project. | host: Globobulimina | place: Sweden: Gullmar Fjord | collected 2015-08 | reverse complement strand
GCTGCGTCACAATCTGAATAATGCTATTGAAGTCGTTGATCTCCAACTTCGTCTCATCAATCGGTCATCCACCGGCGATCGTGTGCGGATGGCCAAGCCGTTGGAGGAAATTCACACTACACTGATCCGTATGTCCAAGGCGGTTGGGTCTCTTTCGCAGGTTAAGCAAATCGTGTTGACTGATTACCTTGAGGGAGTCAAGATGCTTGATCTGGAGGAATCCGTGAAACCGATCGAGACAGATGATTTGTTGCCGACGGTGCAGACTGCCGTTCGGCCTCCCACAAAGGCTCCCAATCGGACTGCCACTGAATGAAAGAAGCTATTACTGAAATTCACACGAGCGCCTTACTTGATGAGCTGCGCTGGTTTGTCGCCAATCGCTGGATTGCAGGCGCTGTGGTTGCGCTGGGGGGAGTGACTCTTGGCATCTGGGGGCAATGGGGCGGTGCAGAACTCTTGGTGTTATCGATCGGCGTTGGGATTCTCGCTTACAACGCCATCATCTACAAATTTTTGCGTGGTGCTGTTCAGGCCGATGTCGGCTCGTCAGCGGAACGACTCATCGTTGTTGCTTGGTTTCAACTCTTGCTCGATTTCTCGACACTGACTCTGTTGACGATTTTGAGCGGGGGAATATTTAGCCCGATTTTGGGTCTCTTCATTTTGCATATGGTCTTTGCCAGTATTCTCTTGCCGCGCCGCGCCGCTTATCTGGCCGCCACCGCCGCTATTCTGATGGTTTACTCAGGACTTCACTTTGCGGATCTATGGGATACCTCGGATCAGGCGCTGCAGATTTTCTTTGGCTGGATCGCGATGTTGATTCTCACGGTGCACCTGGCGAGCCACATTACGTCGACGTTACGTGGGCGCGACAATCTGCTGCGCCAACATCACCAACGGATGCGCGGAATTGTGGAAACCGCGGCGGATGGGATCATCTCGTTTGATCGGGATGGGATCATCGAGTCTGCCAATACCCGCGCCCAAGTTATGTTTGGTTATCCATCCGGGGCACTCAAGGGGATTTCGATTGGGGAGCTCATGCCGTTGCCTTATGCGGGGCTGTTAGATGACCCGCAAACGGGCGATATGGGGACTCGGCATCTGGTGGCAGAATTCGATTGCACCAAGCAAGATGGTGCCGTATTCCCCGGTGAAGCAGCCTTGACCCTGATGCGGTTTGAACAGCATGTTGTGTTCACCACGATTGTCCGCGATATTACCGATCATAAGACAGCGGAAAACGAATTGCACACATTGAATCGGCAGCTTAAGACTCAGCAGGAGAGCATGATTCAGCATGAGAAGATGGTGGCTGTGGGGAGGATGGCAGCCGGCGTTGCGCACGAGATTGCCAATCCACTGTCGAATATTGACAGCATGGTGCAATTAGCGGTGCGGCGGCAGAAGCCACTTTCGGAGAATCAGTTGGGCCTGATTTCAGAGCAAGTGAAACGCATCAGCAATATTATCAATCAGCTCAAAGGGTTTGCCCACCCGGACGAGACAGATTGGCAAACGGTGGCCGTCGATGATCTCATCAACAAGGCGTTGGCCGTCTTGCAGTTTGATCGCCGGCATCAGTTCATTGACGTGGTGCAGCGTGAGGGGCAGCCGCCTTGTTTGCTGCGTGTTCAACCACAATCCCTGCAGCAGGTTCTTATCAATATTCTCGTCAACGCACTTGATGCGACCGAAGAATCGAGCACGCCCAAAGTGCAGATTACTTTTGATGGTGATGATGAAGAGACCTGCCGAATTACGGTGACGGATAATGGCATGGGGATTGAGACAGAGCATCTCAAGGAAATATTTGACCCATTCTACACCACAAAGCCCGTCGGCAAAGGGACTGGGCTGGGGCTTTCAATCTGTCAGAAGTTGATTGAGCGCCACCAAGGGAGGATCGAAGTTAATAGTGCAATCGGAGAGGGGACGTCACTTTGCATCATTCTCCCGATTTCGTTGAAAGCGCCTGTTGCTGGTGGCCTCCCGGCCGAAACAACCGCCGACTCAGCTGATGGTGTTTCATGACATCAATGAGCAAGTGGTTTTCGGCTTGGTGTGATCCAAGTCTCTGAAATGCAGGTTCATTTGTAAAGGCAACAAGTGATGACTAAATCTCCCTGGCATCCCCGAATCGATTCGCTCGTCTGCACGGCTCTGGTGTTGGTTAGTACCCCCTTATTGGTGGCAGCGACTGCTTTCATGGTGGCGCAACAACCGGCTAGTCAAAAAAAACCAAATCGGCGACTTGATAACTGCACTGATATGGGATGTCACGCCAACGTCAAAGAAAAGAAGAAATTGCATGGGCCAGTGGCGCAGAATCAGTGCCTGAGCTGCCATGATTATCTTTCGGTAGATGATCATTTGTTCAATTTCACGCAACCAAGTGACGAGCTTTGCGTGAGCTGTCATGAGATCAAATTGAATCGGGTAGTGCATCAACCGGTGGCGGATAACAACTGTGTGGGATGTCATGATCCGCATGGATCTGATGAAGTCATGTTGTTGAAACAGAACCCAACCAAGGGACTTTGCAGCACCTGTCATAGTCAGGATTTCGCGGAGAAGGAATTTGTTCACGGCCCCGTAGCGGTGGGTGCGTGCATCGTCTGTCACCAACCGCATTCGAGTAATCAAAAAGCCTTGCTGTCGGCTGCGCCGGACAAACTATGCATTGATTGTCATTCAGAGGTTGATGCCAAGACTGCGGGGGTGTTTATGCAGCATGCCCCGATGGAAGAGGGGTGCACCTCGTGCCATGACCCCCATGCCACGGATCATCCTTTCCAGTTAGTTGAGAAGGTGCCAAATCTTTGTCTGTCATGTCATGATAATATTGAGAGGCTACTGGATCGCTCGTTGGTGAAGCATGGTCCAGTGAATGAGGATGGTGGTTGTGTTGCTTGCCATTCACCGCATTTTTCAAACCTGAAATACCTGCAAAAGGACACGCAGCCAGCGCTGTGTCTGCGTTGTCACGATGAAGAGATCAAGACATCGGACGATCGAACGCTGACGAATATGGAAAAACTACTCAAGGAGCATCCGAACCATCATGGTCCCATTCGCAACGGCAATTGTGCGGCCTGCCATAAACCGCACGCTGGGGATGAACAGAATCTCTTGTACAAATCTTACCCGCCGGAGTTCTATGCACCATTTAGCATGGAGCGTTACAGCCTTTGTTTTTCATGTCATATGTCAGATCTGGTCAAGGATGCATCCGGTGCGGGGCTCACGCGCTTTCGCAACGGGGACATTAATCTGCACTACACGCATGTGAATAAAGAAAAGGGACGCACCTGCCGAGCATGCCACGAGGTGCATGCGTCGGATCGGCCGGCGCACATTCGTGAAGCAGTGCCTTATGGTAAAAGTGGTTGGATGTTGGAGATCAATTTTCTAAAGACGGATTCCGGCGGATCTTGTGCGCCCGCTTGCCATAAAGCCAAGGATTACGACCGGATTAATCCAGTAATTGTTCGCACTCAGCCTTAGTAGCTGGGCGACGAATGGCTTGAAGTTGTATGCTGAATGAGATTGTTGTGTCTGTGAGTAATGAGGATCATCATGTACTGCCGAACCCGGATGGATGGTTTGAAACTAAGAGTGTTGTTGGCCGTCAGTACGCTGGGGGGGATGCCGATTTGCCTTACGACGGCTTCTGCTGTTGACACGAAGGATCAGCCGGATCGTCATGAAGCGATCCCACTCATTCAATCAACTAGCCTTGCGGGCACCGTCGTCGACACGAGTGCCGCCGAACTCCGTCAACGGGTGGTCATCATTCAATTTGGCGGGACGGATCAAGCCAATTCACTTGAGCAAATGACGGAACTGTCACAGCTGCTGGCAACACCCGCACTGGTCAATGTTGATCCACTGTGGCTGTTGGTGGTTTCGAAGATGAGTGATCCAACGGGGATCCCGGATTTTGATGTCAATGATGGTGTCAAGCCGGTGGTGATCCATGATGGCGATCGTAAAATCTTTGGCGACTATAAAATTGTGGTGCTGCCGACGCTGGTGATTGCTGATCGGAACCAACATGTGGTTTATACCTTGGCTGGTCCCTCCATGCAATTTGAAGTACTGGCGCCGGCGGCTCTGCGGTTGGCAACCGGTGAACTTACGCAAATCGAGTTTGATGAGATTCTCCACCCGCCCACTGATGCGGAAAAACGATCGCGCGAGAAAGCGGCTAATAATGTTCGGCTGGCCGAGCGGATGATGCAGCGGGGGTTGCCCGATTCTGCGGATGATCTGCTTCGCCAAGCGATGGAACTTGATCCTCGTTCGATTGCAGCGCCGTTGAAGTTGGGCAAGCTATTGTGCGACGCTGCACGTTATGCCGAGGCGCTCCCATACTATGAGAAAGCGCTTGAGCTTGACCCGCAATCGCAGGATGCCAGATTGGGATTGGTAGCCTCCTTACTTTTGAATGAGGAAAATTTTGAAAAGGGAACCCTTCCGGCGGATCCTCTCTTGCGGCGAATTGAGTCGATCTTGGATCGGATGGTTACGGACTATCCCGAGAATCCTGAGGCACAGTATCTGCAGGGGGTATTCTTCGAGCGTCAGGGAGATTGGCAATCGGCAGCCCTGGCGTTCAAGAGAGCTGCAGCGCTTTACAAGACGCTGCACTCCGGCAGAGACAACGAGCCATAAAGGGCAGTCTTGGAGCTGGGATGGATGGGAATAAGGGATGGCAAACCGGGGCTTAGAATTCGCGTCTGAACCCAATAGCGAATGTTTGAAACTCATTGGTGTTAGCATCGGTTTCCGACCAAATGTTGTTTAGGGAGGCGGTAAAGGCTGTTTGGCGGTGCTGCCAGCTGAGTTCTAAATGCTGTTCGAAGCCACGGAAATCGCTGCCGATTGAATCAGATTCTTCGCGATAGATGACTCTGGCTTCAGCTCGCCAGCGAGTGCTAAGCTGGCTATTGAAGCGTGCGTTGATATTGGTAAGGGTGGTTTCGGATCCGGCCGATTTGCGATCAATGATTTGGTGAAAGCCACGAATGAGGAGAAGGTGATCTCGACCAAAGAACTGGCGATACTCGGCCTCGAATTTGGTGGAATCAAAGGGAGAAAGGTCACTGTCATGATTCTTCTGTTCGGCGAGGAGCGAGAAGCGCCAAAAGGTATATTCGGCGCCGAATGTCGTTTCTCGATAGTCACTCGTAGGCAGACTGGCACCATTATCGGAATCTCGATCTTGATTGAGTTCCCGGTAGCGGCCGTAGAGAGCAAGCCCCGCGAGCGGTCCATCATCGAATTCATACCGACTGGTGAAGCCGAAGACGGTTGAAGTGGTGTCGCTGCCCGGCTCAGGGCCGATTTCATAATCCACTAATACCGTTTGATTGGGAGCGATTAACCCCCCGGGAATGCGGCGAATCTCCACGCGCTCCCCAAGATTATTAACGTCGTAATCAAACCCCTCGGAATAGAAAATGAGGCCGGTGATATCGGTGATGACAATGGAATTACTCACGACGTTACGACGTGATATCACGATAATCCCGGCCGGTCCGAAGGTGTGTGATTCGTCATTAATAAAAATCGAAGAACCGCGATCACTCTCATCCAGGAAACTCACGCCGAGATGGGCTGTGGCAAAGAGTATCCCGTAGGGTACCGTCTTGGTGTAATCAAGTCCCAATCTGCCGCGTTGGTCCGTACTGGTAAAGTCATCGTCATCAAGATCGAGTTGGCTGGCACTCAACTCGCTACTGGTGATGAGGCTGTCAAAGAGTTGGTGTTGAAAGTTGGCGGAGGCGTTGTAGAGAGTTTGCTTTGATCCGTGCCGCTCGGATTGATCGAAGAGGAGGATGTAGTTACTATCAAATGAATTGGAATGTTCGATAAACAGACGTTCATCCCAACGAAACTGCTTATAGGAAAGATCACCGGTTTCGTTGCGTAAGCGAATAGTTGATCTCAGTCGATGTTGCTGCTCTTTGCCAAATTCCCATTCATCATATATCGCGACATGCGCACGATCGTAGTTTTGTGGTCGGCGGAGGTTGCCGGATTCATCGACGGATTCTACTGAGGCTTCCCACCACAACCGATGCCATTCGCCAGGATTGGTGCTCCCGCTCCATTCAAAAAGATCCCGTTTCTGCTCAAAAACCGATCGATCAAACGAATTCTCTTGCTCCAATTCAATATGGCTGAGCGTGAAGTAACTGGGAAACGCGCCATTGAGAATGTTGACGGAGGCCCCGATTTCGGTGAAAGTGTTATCAAGTGTTCCGGCAAAATCGCGTTGGAAATTAGTCTGATTTCGTACAGCAAAGATAGTAATGGGGGTATCAGATCGTTGAATAAAAGTGCCGCGAACGTCAAGTTCGAGGATTGATTCCGAGGTGGTGTCAGCCTGGTCAACGGATTCGAGATCGAAATCACGTTGTTCGAGCTCCAAGCGGAAAAGGTAGTCAAGTTCGAAGAGGTCGGGGTGGCCGAAGAAGGCGATGCCGCCGTATTCCAAAATCTCCTTGTAACGCGTTTCAGTGTCCTTGGTCGTCTTGCCGGTTTCGGGATCGGTCTCGCCGCTGCGAAACTCAGCTTCAAACTCAAATGCCAAATAGTCATTGGTAATCCGAAAGAACTCAAGTGTTTTTTGTTCACCAATGATGATGGGTCCACCATCGTCGATCTGGCCCCGGGCCATTCCACCCAGGAAGACAACCCCGAGAACCGTGGTCGCGAGGGTTGCATTCCTGGCAAGCATCTGCTTCCTGCGATGGCGGGTGATTTGGCCGTTCATGGTCGGCGCACCCCCTCGTCTTCCGTTGTCTCCGGGTTGGATTCGGGCACGTGGTCGCCCACGGAATCGTCCGAGGTGCCTGTGGAATCCTTACGCCCAGTAATACCCTCTAGTTCAAGATCAGGATCAGGATCAGGATCCAGATCGGGATCCACGTCAGCTATCGGCAGGGTAGCGCCCGGCAAGAGATAGTAAGCGCCGTTGCTCCCGTGACCTTTGTGGCAATCCAGACAGGCACGCGTAGCTTCTTCTTGATCGGCATGGGGGCCGGGTCCGTCTTCGATTGAATGACATTGCAGGCAAAGATCAGGTGTCTTAGCCCGCAGCAGATGAGGGAGCGGTGACGAATGGGGGTCATGACACCAGAGGCAGGCCCCAACGGCGACCGGCCCGTGCATGCGCGAATACTCCGTTGGTTTTTCTTCGTGGCACTTCAAGCAGATGTGAGAATCATCCAAGGTCAAGCGTGATTGGGTCGGGTTGCTGTGGCATTCCATGCAGGTGTTTTCAGCGAAGGGAGCGTGTTCGATAAACAACTCAGGGTTGGCACCGCCATACGCACCGGTGCCGACGGCATCCGGATCGGGAATCCCATCGATGAACTTATTCCAGAATGCATAGTTGTCGCGCATGGCCTGCTCAAGGCCGCAACCCAACCAGAGCGCGGCCGCGACGGGGGTGATGGCGATCAGGACGAGGATGGCTCGTCGGTGGGAGGATTTGGCAACCAGGTGGTGTGGCATATCTCCAGTCTCATCGGCGCGCGCTGGGGTTTATCTTCGATTGCCGAGCAGGGATTTGGGGACAGCCTTGCTTTTGATTCCAATATCCATCGGCCGTTTACGAATGTCAATCATCGTAGCGGCTAGGAACCGCCATCACCGCTGGGCGTTTCGTCTTCGACATCATCTGAGGGTGCGACGGAATCGTCGGTGAGACCGATTTGCCCAATTTGCTTACCACCTTGATCCGTGGTTCCGCTGATGGCAACACTGGTCTGTGCCAGATCCTTGGCAGTGTAGCCCTCACGCAGTTCACCCAGTGCATAGATGGAAGTCTTATCGGGACCAAATTGATTGGTGACGATAATCAACTTGGATGGCTTGAAGGCCTCGTGGAGATACTCTTGGATGAAGCCCATATCACCCTCGTAGACATTAATTCCGACGGGCAGGAACATTGCGCCGGGGTGATTTCCACCGGCACCAAAGAACATCAACAATTCGTAATCCTGGTTGAATATCTGGACATTGGCATATCCCGAATCAACGACGTAGATGTAGCCGTCCGAGTCCACCTGCACATGTTTCGGCCGGACGAAGCAACCCAGGGTGTCGTTGGTTTCGCCGAACAATGAGATGAATTCGCCTTCGTTTGAGAATTTTCGGACTCGGCATTGAATGACATCCGTGACAAAGACGTTTCCCTCGTCGTCAATATCAATTCCCAGGGGTGAGCCAAGCACGGCTTCGTTTTCGCCCTCCTGACCAAAGGTGCGTTTTTCGTTGCCGGAAAACCGATCAAGGACACGAATGTTAGATCCAATTTTATCAACCACGAACAGTTCATCCTGATAAGCCGCCACGCCGATAGGCGCCATTCCCGGGATGCCGAAAACGGCGGTGGAGCGCTCGTCCTGATCAAAGACCATGATCACGCCCCGGCCTGCATCGGCGACATAGATCATGCCATCGTCGGCGATGGTAATGTCCACCGGTCGTTGCACAGGATTAGAACCGGAGATGCCCATAATGCGCGTTTGGTGCTTGACCAAGTCCATCACGGCAATTTGTCCTTTGATGTCGCAAACGTAGATTTTTCCTTCATGCATGGTCACGCCATAGGGCTTGCCCACGAGCGAGGGATTTGAGTTCTTATCCTGGCCGTAGACAATGTCCTCGAAGGCATTTCGTTTCTGGCGATTGACATCCTCGAGATTGCGCAATGACGTCAGATATTGCACCCGGGGTTCATCAGGATATAAGGGCCAAAAAGAGAAGGTGCTCTGTTTCTTGACGTCCGCAGTCCCCTGCGGCGAAGCGCAGCCGAAGTTCAGGGTGAGCAAGCCGGTTAGTAGAAGAATGCCGATGATCAGGTTGATGGTCTCTGAATGAATTTGAAGAAACGATCGGCGCGGATTCGTTCTCAATGTTGAGATCATGGCGTGCTCCTTCCGGTGAGCGGCAGTTTGCGGTTGCGAGACTGGATGGTAGGTGATTGAAAGACCATGGTATTGGAGGTCCATCGATTCTCACACCGGTCCATTCTAAAGCCAAAGGGGCCGGCTTTCGCCGGCCCCTGGGGTGTTTGAAGATCGCCGGACATCAATCAAAGTTATTTGAGGTGGCAGGTCAGGCAGAGTGCGGATGCATCGTTGCTCTTCCAGAGCATATGCTCGCGGCCACCACGCTTATGGGGCTCGTGGCAAGTCGTGCAGGAGACAACTCGCTGGGTTTCACCGGTACCATCGACCCAATCTTCGAGGCTCATGCCATGGCTGCTTTCCCAGTTGGCGGGATCATTGAAGTAAGAGACCATGGGGTAAATGGCTTCTGAGCCGATGGGGTGGTCGTTACGGAGGTCAGTGCCGAGGAGTCCTTTGCCACCGATTTCTTGCGAACCCGTGTTGCCACCGAAGGAGTCGAGAGCCACGGTACCATCATGGCAGGACATGCACAGGACGCTGCGACCATCAAGGTCCGTAGCGGCGTCGCCTTGTCTTTCACCCTTGTTGTATCCGCCGTCCCACATGGTGTAGGTCGCAGTGGTCAGTTCGTGGTTCCAAAGCGGAGCCCGAACAACGGAGATGTCAGCATTGTGAGGGGTGTGGCAAGGCAGGCAGATTTCACCATCTGACCAGGTGAAAGCTGAGAAGTCGTGAGCGCTGCCCACGATGTCACCAAGACTCATGGATGCGATGGCGACGGTGCCAGCAAGGGCTAAGAGTTGAGTACGTTTCATGGCATTGATCCTTTCTGAATCTTGATTTATGCCGTTTCTAAGAATTTCTTTCGTCCCGTAAGGGGTTGTCATGCGTCCTGCATGCGCTGTTTGTCCGTTCTTCACTTGACCTATATTGCAAACGGCGTTCCGAACCACATTCAATTTCATAGGGAAATGGACTCGTTGCACTCCGTTCCTTCAAAAGACTTCTGAGCAAAATGAATCTAGGCACCCATCCAGACTCTCAATATCTCAAATAGGTCGATTAGGCCCGTCAAACGCGTAAATCCATCGCGGCACTCGCATTCATCCTGGAATTTCGGCATGCGAGGAACGACATAAACTCTCCATTTTTTGAGCTGAAGGTTCCGTGCGTCGGACCGGCGCAGGCTGGTTTGCAAGTTAGGGGGCTTGGGTATTATCAAACATCGGAAAGCGCTGCGGAATTGGCTCCCAAGATTAGGAGGCCCATATTCAGACGTGATATCAACGATTAGTTGCTATTCGTGGGATCAGCGGGAGATTTTGGCAGATTCACCAATCGATCAAGCCCTCGCCGGTATTCACCGCTGGGCTGCTCCATTCAAGACTCTTGACCGAGCAATGAGAGCTCAGGCAGATTTTGCGACGATTGACGTCAGTACATCACCATGCCCAGTCGTACGAGCACGGCGACCAGTTCGACGA
>PJEL010005300.1_pt1 | contig 10422 bp, 10 predicted proteins | sample 1853271 | NCBI WGS metagenome assembly PJEL01 (sample SAMN08108733, study PRJNA415343) | Invertebrate metagenome, whole genome shotgun sequencing project. | host: Globobulimina | place: Sweden: Gullmar Fjord | collected 2015-08 | reverse complement strand
GACGAGGGGGCTGAACGTTTACAATTCGGTTAATTTTGTAGGGTTTTTTCTAGCGGCTGTCCGGAGGGCACCATGGCCATATCACCCCTCACACTCCCCAAAACCAAATCAAAAACACAACCCACCATAACGGATGAGAGTCATCAGCGTGAGGAGCATCAAGATGAGTTTGAGCAGTATGGGGTTAACTCTGAAGATGGCCTCTGGGTATCCGAAGAAATCTATTGGCGTGACTATTACGAACATCCTGACTTTAACTACGAGTGGAACAACGGCATCCTGGAGGAAAAACCGATGGCTGACTTTGGCAACGCCTCTATCTATCTCTGGTTTCTTGAGTTACTGCGTCGATATTTATGGGGGCATCCGATTGCCAAGATAACGGTCCTGGAGATTGGCTTTCGCCTGGAACTGCCCGATGGCAAAGTGTCAATCCGCAAACCAGACCTGGGCATCATCCTGAATGACAATCAGGTTGATATTGGTTGCAGAGAGCGCACCTATCAAGGGGTCTTTGATATCTGTGTCGAGTCTTTATCAGACTCCCATCCGAAAGAAAAGGAGCGGGATACCAAGCAAAAGAGGAAAGAGTATGAGGCAATAGGGGTCAGGGAGTATTACATTTTGGATGATAAGGCTGAGGAGACAGTTTTCTATCGCCGGAATGAAGCGGGAGGGTACGAAGATATGGTGGGTAATGATAAAGAGCTGTTCCAATCAGAGGTGTTGCCGGGCTTTCAATTCCGAATATCAGATTTGCATAAACAGCCATCACCATTGGAGATGGTTGAAGATGAAATCTATCGGGATTTTATCTCAGTAGAGTATCAAGTTGCCCGTGAGCAGACCGAACAAGAGAAAGCACGAGCCGAGAGGGTAACAAGCGAATTGAAGCAGGAGCAGCAACGGGCCGACCAAGAAAAAGCACGAGCCGAGAGGGTAACAAGCGAATTGAAGCAGGAGCAGCAACGAGCCGAGCAAGAGAAAGCACGGGCCGAGCAAGAGAAAGCACGGGCCGACCAAGAAAAAGCACGGGCCGACCAAATGACTGCCAAACTTAAGGCCTTAGGCATTTCCCCAGACTGATTTTCATCCACCTCAATCCAACACATAAGTAGTATAGATGTTCAGATAAACTTTTGGGCTTACACCATTCCCGAATGTAGTTATCGGGAACATTCCCGCACGTTTTTCTCGGCCCTCGGTATCAGCTTGGGTACGCTTCGTCATTGGGAACGAGGAGATAGAAAACCACGCGGCCCCGCTTTGGTATTATTGAATGTTGTTGCCAGGGAACCAGAAGCCGTGCTACGGGCATTGTCAACAAATCAGGAGCCAAATGGGTCTCAATGAGGGATTCAGCAGCATAAGAGGCCAGCCTGATATTCCAAAACATAAGTTTCCTTGTATCCCCTTCAAATTTGTGGGTAATATCGTGTCCCTAGAGCATGTCATTTCGACACCGCAGGTGGAGAAATCTTCCGTCCCCAATAAACAGCCAGGTCTGGGCACCCAAAACCAAGCTCCAAAGCCTGGGTTTACAATTGTCTATGTTGCCTCAATGCACCTTATCAAATCTCGCCTAACACTGTACCAAAAACCAACCCTCTCGGAGAGTGACCTATTTACTCCTGTTTTTAGCAAATGAAAACAATCATCAATCCCACTTCTCTCCCCCTTACTTTTGAAGGGGATACGTATACCACACTTACACAACCCCTTCCAAAGCGAAAACTGGCCCCATTTAGTAGCTTGTTTAACCCCAGGGTTGCACAAGGGTCTAATGGGAGGGAAACGGGAGCAAAACGGGAGCAAGAGCACTATCGCTATCAGACTCCCGCCCTTTTTAATCGTAAATCTATACTGAGCAGAGCCGAAGTACACCATCAGACAAATTATGACAGGTAGGACATGTCATTCTGAGAGAGGAACGAAGTCGTGTCAAGTTGACACGCGAATCCCTCTCAAAGAACAATAACTACAACGGTCTAAGTCACCAAAATCAAACCCAAAGCCAAGCCTTGTTTGTACAAGGCAATTTACCGGTGTCTATGCTGGCTCAATACAACTTGTCAAATTTTACCTGACACTGTAGAAGTATCGCCCCCTTTTTTTCACCATGTTTTGCTGGTTGTTCGGTACTTAATATCCAATATCGTTTTCACGATCTATTGAGGTCCTACAGGTATACGCTACTGAGCCTATAGATTACTATTGGTGAAGTTGGAACTTTTATGTATAATTGGGGTTAATGGGTTTTATGGTGCTGTCCTCATAAAACGGGTCTTAATGAAGGATTTCAGCAGAATATGAAGCCAGCCTGATATTCCAAAACCTATGTTGCCTTTTATATCAAAGTTAGGCTATTTTATATTTCTATTTAATTACCCATTACTCAATCCAGATTTTGATTATCTTTCATATTGCAAATATTGCTCTCAGTTTTCCATATCAGTTATAATCAAAGTAATTATGTTGACATTATCGCGGTATCAAATCATACTGTTCTTTTTTGATCTTTCTCTCCCATCAATTGATTTTAGTTCTAGGTAAATATAAAACCAATGACGGACAACAAACAAAAAACCTTGAGATTTCTTGACCTTTTTGCCGGGGCAGGAGGTTTATCTGAAGGCTTCATTCGTGCTGGATTTACCCCTGTTGCTCATGTAGAATCCGACGAAGCTGCTTGTTTCACTCTAAAAACAAGGGTTGCTTACCATTGGCTAAAGGAATCTGATCAGCTTGACCGCTATGATGATTACCTGCATAGGAGGATGACACGAACAGAGTTGTATGACCTTGTTTCCCAAAAACAGATTGCATCCGTTATTAATGCCGAAATTGGAGAAGATACGCTACCAGAAATATTCGATGAAATAGATAAACTTCTTCAAGGAGAAAAACTTGATTTAATTATTGGTGGTCCACCTTGTCAGGCATACTCTATTGTGGGGCGTTCCAGAGATAAAAATAAAATGATGGGCGACAAGAGGAACTATCTTTATGTTTATTATGCCGAATTTTTGAAGCGATACAAACCTAAATATTTTGTATTTGAAAATGTCTTGGGATTATTGTCCGCTAAAGATGAAGAGGGTGAGCTTTACCTTGACGCAATGAAAGAACTTTTTAAAGAGCAAGGATATGAAACAGTAGAAAAAGTTCTTACTGCAAGTGATTATGGTGTGTTACAAAGGCGGAAACGTGTTATTTTAGTTGGGAATAATGAGGATAAGACGGATTTTTTCCCGCTGCCGGAAGAGTGGAAACCTGACATAAATGTAGAAGAGGTATTAAAGGATATACCATTTCTTAAGGCGGGAACAGGGTCTGTTGCCCCGCAAAAATTAAAGGAATATTCAGGGGATTACCTGTACGACGCAGGGATTCGGAACGGTAATGAATGGGTTACATTTCACATAGCCCGACCACACACCACCCTGGACCTTGAAATTTATCGTATTGCCGTTAAGCAATGGAATAAACATCATCAACGTCTATATTATTATGATTTACCTGATAAACTTAAGACCCACAAGAATCAAACATCATTTACAGACAGATTTAAGGTTGTCGCCACAGACCTTCCTGTATGTCATACTGTTGTAGCTCATATAGCCAAAGACGGCCATTATTATATTCATCCCGATATTGAACAGAATCGTTCACTAACCCCCCGCGAAGCAGCCAGGCTTCAAACTTTTCCTGATGACTTTTTCAACCAACTTCCATTGGCATTATGAGGTGTGGTTGATATGAAAAGAAGAATTTGGACGCGTGAAGAATTGATACTCGCATTGAATTTGTATCTAAAGCTTCCATTTGGGAAAATGCATAAGGGTAATCCTGATGTTATTAATTTATCAAGATTAATCAACAGAACTCCAAGTGCAGTGGCTATGCGCTTAACAAACTTTGCCAGTATTGATCCATTCCATCAGGAAAGAGGTGTAGTTGGATTAACAGGTGGGCGAAAACAGTGTCAGCCTATCTGGGATGAATTCAACGAAAACCGAGAGGATTTGATATTTGAAACCGAGAGAATAATCGCTGATAAAGAAAATGCAACCATTGAGACAAAATATGAGAATATTTTACAAGATATATCAAAATATCAGGGCAAAGAAAAGGTTAGAGAAGTCAAAACACGGGTAAATCAAAGTGTTTTCAGACAAATTATTTTAAGCAGTTATTCTGGCAGATGTGCTATAAGCGGCATAAATATTCCTGAACTATTAAATGCAAGCCATATAATACCGTGGTCAAAAAATGAACAAGAAAGATTGAATCCTGAAAACGGGATCTGTTTGTCTAAACTTTATGATGCTGCATTTGATAGGGGTTTAATCGGAATAAAGCCTGACTATTCAATCATTCTTTCAACAAAAATCAAAGCACAAAATGCTGAAGCTTTCTATGATAGGCAATTTTCTTTTATTTCCGGTACTCAAATTGTTTTACCAGAACGTTATAAACCAAGAAAAGAATTCTTAGAATTCCATTTGGATACCATATTTAAAGGTTAGGGGTTTGTACTCACCTGAAACACCATCAAATGTGAATCTGTTTTACAGTGTGGCTTATTAATCAAAGAAGGTGGAGAAACGACAAATGGATAATCCCTGGGAAAAAATAAAAATGCCTACCAAAGATGCAAACGCAAGGAGAATTGATCACACCCATCCACTTGATTTATTTTGGGTGAGGGACCATTTCGGTCGTTACATCTTCGTTTTTGAGTTCACATTGGAAGAAAGTATCACCACTTTTGAGCTGCCAAACTTTCCTGGAATGATAGTAGATTATTCTCCTCCTGATGGAAGCATAAAAAGTCATCGGTTTGGCATGTTATTAAAAGAGGCAGAAAATTGGAAAACATTTTTAGTTTTATGTAATGATCTTATCCATATTACAAGAGATATTGAAAACCCACAATTAGCTATTCAAACTATAATAGATGCCTTAGAAAACAGACAAGAATTTCTGCAAGGAATCTAATTAACACTCAACTAACGGAAAAAGATGAAGGCTTGTTAGAGAACTCATGTTTCTGATACACAACCTTATTTTTTAGGCAGACTTATCAAATTTACCGAGTAAGATAAGACAGTAAAAAACTTCAAGTCTGTGGATACAAACAGGAGCGGCAAACTATAGTTTGCCGCTCCTGTTATTTTATTTATAGCGTACCATTATCAGATTACTTCATCCCTAAGCAAACCTGAAAGGTGTTTTTGACAAAGAATTTATGCAAACCGGCCATACTTGGGACAAAGTTTAGACTGTATTGAAAAATGCTGTGTCACCCATAGGGGTTATTGAGGTCAATTCATCATCTGCGGCTGAACCCCTGGACTACAGCCAACAAAATTATCCCCAGGGTCGTAACGTGATTGCTATCGGTGGCCTAAGCCTCTCTAGGGGTTTGACTTAACAGTCAGCTATTTTCTGCGAAATTCAGTGATGTATGATACCCTGATGCAAATGGGGCGTTGGTTTGGCTATCGGGATGGTTATGCAGAGCTTTGCCGGATTTATATGACGGCTGAGGCAGAATCGTGGTACGCCCATATTTCAGATGCCACTGATGAATTACGCGAAGAGTTCAAGCGAATGAAAATGGCTGGAATGTCACCTAAAGATTTTGGGTTATGTGTCCGCAGTCATCCTGAGTCTTTGATTGTAACCGCCAGAAACAAGATGAGAACGGGGACTCGTGTGCTTCGGCAGATTAGTCTAGAAGGCAGGTTAGTTGAAACATCTATTCTTTTTAAGTCTCCTGATGTTATTCAGCAGAACTTTGCTTCTATGGAAGCAATGGTTCTGGAGGCAAATCAATTTGGTCAGAAAGTAAATGAAAAAGTAGAACATATTTGGCGGAATGTTCCAGTCAAGTATATCTTACAATTTATTGAACGCTTCCAAAATCATCCTGCTTCACAACTTACAGAGAAACGCCCTCTTAGGGATTATATTGGATGGTTGGAAACCGAAGGCAATGACAAGTGGGATGTCGTTTTGGTTACGCTTGCCAAAGGGCGGCAATCAAATATAAAAAATAGGGTTGATGATTTTCCAGTAATAACCCAAAAACGAAAAGTGACCGAATATCCAGGGAATGGTATTGCACTCAACAAACGCCGTGTTGCCTCTCGAGGGTTAGAAAAAACGGGTTTATCAGCAAAAGAAATATCTCTGGTAGAGGATAATTACTCTGGTAAAAATATTCCCGATCACGCTTATAGAAGTGTGAGAAATCGCCCTTTACTTATGTTGCACTTATTGGATTGTCGGCTGAATGATAATTCTTTATTTGAACAAGGGATTACAGCATACGGTATTAGTTTCCCTGGTGTAGCTGGTAGCCGGAAACCTCGAAAACGGGTGGAGTATGTTGTAAATACAGTTTGGTGGCAAAACGAATATTTGGATTTATTGGATGAAGAGGAGGAGGAATACGAAGATGAATAATCCTTGGGACAAAATCAATCCACCATCCAAAGATGTTAGTGCCAGACGGGTTGACCATACTCACAACCTTGATTTGTTCTGGGCAAGGGATCATTTCGGACACTATTTGTTTATTTATGAATTTTCACCCGAAGGAGCTATCCCAAAAATCAACTTGCCCGACCTAGTAGGGATACAGACCGCCTACATTCCTGCTAATGGCGGTATTCCCAAAAATCGCCTAGTATTAATGCTGAATGAGCAAAGTAATTGGGAATTATTTTTATCTTTATGCAACGATTTGGTGCTGGCAACCCGCCAAGCAAAAACTTCAGCCTCAGCGGTTCAAACGATATTAAGGCGTTTAGCCCGCTGGCATGATTTTCTAAAAAAGAATAGAAGTGACCTGTTGACTGAAGAAAAAATAAAAGGCTTGATTGGTGAACTTTTATTCATCAGGAATTATCTCATTCCCACATTTGGGGCAGGTCAAGCAATTCAGTTCTGGCAGGGGCCAGAAGGTTTGCCCCAAGATTTTAACATAAATAACAGTGCCATTGAAGTTAAATGCCAATCCGGGGCAACATCTCCATACGTGAAAATCACATCGGCAGACCAGTTATGCCCTCAATTGCCTGAAATGTACCTCTTTGTGATAACTTTAGGAAAAACCACACCCGAAACTGAAAATGCCATTAATCTACCCGGGCTGGTTTCTCACATTAGAGACATTCTGCAATCAAATGCTTCAAATCAGATTGAGCGTTTTAATGATTTATTGTATATGATTGGATACATAGACTCAGATCGCTATCTTGATTTCAGTTATATTCTGGCCGGGGAAAAAATGTTTCAGGTAACAGAGGGTTTTCCCAGAATTTGTGCTAATGACATCCATCATGGCATTGTAAAACTCTCATACAATATTAGTCTCTCAGAATGTGAACCTTTTGAGAATGAACCGGATTGGATGGGGAAAATATTGTGAGTGTTGTCGATTACCACGCCGAATTTATGCAGGACATTCATGCTCTTTCTGGCGCAGAGCAAAATTTTACAGAGACCGTATTTACTGAACGCATGTGTGATTTTCTTGTTGACCAAGCAACGATTGAAAATTATACATATATTGGTTATAGAAATAGCCCTAGAGGTATTCGTGTTGATGCTTGGGATTACAATGATGATACAGAAACCTTAAACTTATTTGTAACTGATTTTAGGTTTAATAATGATTTAGAAACGCTCTCCAAGACAGAAGTAATGAAAAACTTCAAAAGAGCAGGAAAATTCTTTACAGAAAGTTTAAATATCAAATTCCTTTTGGCTTTGGAGGAAAGTACGCCGGGATACGAATTGGCACGGGAAATTCACGATAAATCATCATCTATTTCCAATATTCAAATTTTCCTTTTATCTAACGCTCAACTTAGTAAACGTGTAGGTGCTATCAATAAGACCAAAATTAAAGGGTATAACTGTACCTATGACATTTGGGACATCAGTCGTTTGTTTCGGTTAGAATCTTCAGGAAAAGCACGGGAAGATGTCGTAGTTGATTTTCGGAAAGTTAAACCAAAAGGAATACCGTGTCTTCCCGCTTTTACTGACTCTGATAAATTTGCATCGTATCTCTTGGTAATGCCCGGAGAGCTTATTGCTGATCTTTATAATGAATATGGGGAGCGACTTCTAGAACAGAACGTCAGAACATTTCTTCAATTTCGGGGAAAAGTCAATAAAGGAATAAGAAACACCATTCAGAATGAACCCGAAATGTTTTTTGCATATAACAATGGCTTAACCGTAACCGCAGAACATGTTGAAACGGACAAGAAACGTGAGAAAATACAATCTGTAACCAATTTGCAGATTGTAAATGGTGGACAAACAACGGCCTCAATCTTTACTGCGATGAGAAAGAATAAAGCAGACTTATCAAACGTCTACATCCAAGTAAAATTGACAGTTATTTCGCCAGAACAAGTTGAGACAGTTGTTCCCAGAATTTCAGAATATGCCAATACACAAAATAAAGTGAGTGCAGCGGACTTCTTTTCCAACCATCCATTTCATTTGCGTATGGAAGAAATATCACGTCGCCTATGGGCACCCTCACCCCAAGGCGGTCTAAGGGAAACACATTGGTTTTATGAACGTGCTCGGGGACAATATGCTAATGCTCAGGCTAACTTAACGCCAGCAAAAAAGAAGGAATTCCTCTCAAAAAACCCCAGACCGCAAATGTTTAGGAAAACTGATCTGGCAAAATTTGAACATTCTCTGAGTATGCAACCGCATATTGTAAGTTTGGGTGCTCAAAAGAACTTTGCCAAATTCGCTAATGAAATTGGGAAAAAGTGGGAGAAAAACGAAAAACAATTCAATGAACTTTACTTTCAGAATCTCATAGCAAAGGCCATTTTATTCCGCTTTCTTGATAAGAACATTATGAAACAAAGCTGGTATGGCGGATATAAAGCCAATATTGTTACCTACTCATTGGCAAAATTAGCCCAAATGACTTCAGCAATTGGAAAACATTTGGATTTGGCTCAAATATGGAAAACTCAAAAACTATCCCTTGCACTTGAAGTACAACTTTTGACTATTGCTGGATTGGTAAATGAACATATACAAGATACCCCAGAAGGTATAACTAACGTAACAGAATGGTGCAAAAAAGAATGGTGCTGGAAGAAACTCAAAGAATTATCAATACCATTAAATCAGGATGTTGTAGTTGGTTTATTAGATAATGATGAAATCAAATCGCGGGAGAAGGGTGCCGAGAAGATTCAAAAAATAGATAATGGCATTATTGCTCAAAACTATGTAATTGAAAAAGGGCCTGAGTATTGGAAAGAGGTTGCCCAATATGGCTTAGAAGGAGCGTTTCTCAGCCCTAAAGAAATGGGCATAATTGGAATTGCTTGTAAAATCCCCAATAAAATCCCATCTGAAAAACAATCAGAAATTGTGGTGAAAATTGAGGAAAAGTTAAAAAGCGAGGGTTTGTTTCTTCAGGATTTATAGAGATTTCAAAATAAACTTGGAAAAACACAGCCCACCGATGAAACAAAGAGTCAAATCGCAAAACCTTAAAATCAAAAAGAAAGCAACTCAAAAAAGCAAAAAAAGAGACAGGTTAACCTAAACAGCCTCGAAGTGAAGGTTAGAGACGGTTTGGCACTAACCCGACACCTCACATTTTCTGTCAGCATCCCCGCTCCGTTTACCCTACGTTCTGTTTCCCTCAATGGAATATTGACTGTTGACTTGGTATCGTATACAATACCAATATGACCAAACCTCAAGTTGTCATCGATACAAATGTTATTGTTTCAGCTTTGCGTTCACAACAAGGAGCCTCATACAAACTATTAATGCTAGTTGGTCAAGCCGACTTTGAGATTAATCTATCCGTGTCTGTATTACTTGAATATGAGGACGTAACAAAACGGATGATGGGACAGATACCATTAACTGAAGCTGAAATTAACAATATTCTCGACTATCTTTGCGGGATGGCAAACCAGCGAGAAATATTTTTTCTCTGGCGACCTTTTTTGAAAGACCCAAAAGATGATATGATTTTAGAGTTAGCGGTTTCTGCTCAGGGTGAAGTTATCATCACCTATAACAAAAAAGATTTTGTAGGGGTAGACCAATTTGGATTACAAGTGATGACCCCCAAAGAGTTTTTGGAAAGAATTGGAGAATTGATATGAGTACGATTAGTTTAAGATTGCCAAATTATCTTCATAACACGCTTCGTGAATTGGCTCAGGAAGAACAAGTCTCTATTAACCAGCTTATTGTTCTGGCTATAGCAGAAAAAGTGTCGGTATTGAAGACCGAAGATTACTTAACCAAACGAGCTGCGAGAGGTGATAGAGCCAAATTTGAAGCAGCCATGGCCAAAGTACCTGATGTTGAGCCAGAACCTTATGATCAGCTTTGAACAGC
>PJEL010005299.1_pt1 | contig 10422 bp, 1 predicted proteins | sample 1853271 | NCBI WGS metagenome assembly PJEL01 (sample SAMN08108733, study PRJNA415343) | Invertebrate metagenome, whole genome shotgun sequencing project. | host: Globobulimina | place: Sweden: Gullmar Fjord | collected 2015-08 | reverse complement strand
TCTGTTAAGCCTAACAGTCCTTCCATCAGGTTTCCGCAGGTATTGGAGGAAGAGTACTTTTTGAGGTTCCATGATGTGCCAAGCTCAACTTCTTTGCCTTCAAAAAAGTACTTGTCAGGCAGTTGGGCAATCCAGTTTTTGTAGGTAGGGTGGTAGACTGCATTCAGGGCGTCTTTCCCCTCAAACGCGGTCTCGCCTGCCTTGAAGTCGTAATTGCCGAGTTTGCGGACCGCGCCAAAATGTGAGATGGCGTATTTGAGCTTGGATGACAAGTTTACGTATTCGTAGCAAACCCAATGGATGAGAGGATTAAGCTGTTCGGGGGAATGGAAATCTTCCTCCGAAGGTCCCTTCTCTGCCAATTTCCTAGGAGGCATACCCCAGGACGGGGAATTATCAACTGTGATGGACTCTGGGTCAAAGGAGGAGGCATCCGCTGACAGACGAGGCAGGTGACTTTGTCCCTGGCAAAGGCGAACTGATCTTTCCTTCTTAGTGTCGTTGTTAATCTGTCGCCCTTTCGTCGGAGAGTCGAACACAAGAGTATAAGGCCAGCCATGGAGAACATAGTCGTAGGATTCACCAGCTTGGACGAGTACGGGAAGGGAGACTGCGAGGTCCAGCCAACCTTGCTTGGTGAGCACCTGCCACCTGGTCATCTCGTCGAAAGGATTAACACCGGCATCTGGCAGGCAGGGGGGCTTGTAGTCCTCTGGGCTATCCCGCTCTTTCCTCGAGACAGCAGCGGCATCTCTGGTTTGTACGGGATAATGAAATCCCTGTACAGTGCTGACATCGCTGCTCGGATTAGCTGGTACTGGTGCGCTGGGCTGCTCTGGCTTACCGGGGCATATGAAGTCCGCAAGTAACTCTGCTGTTTCCTTTTTGCTGAGGTAACCTGTGAGGTGACCGTGCCTGGCAGCGTCTACGAATCTCGCCAGGTCTCTGTTGTACTCTATGCGTTCCCAGGTAGCGTCAAATCCCCAAGGATCTGGGAGCTTCTTGTGCTCTCGCCATTTGGTATACAGTGCCGTTGCTGTATGTTCCGCCATACCATGCAGCATTTTGTATGTCCAGTTTAATTTGTCGAGTTTCTCGAAGTTCTCCCAGCTAGAAGTGTACCCTGTGGGCTTTTCGCCATCCCCAAACTCGATTCTTTCGGCGGTCTGTAATGCCCTATTCGACCTCATTTTGGCATCCACTTCGTCAGCTGTCATCGTGTGATCCACTGGGTGGCGTAATCTACCGTGGGCAGACCTTGACCTTTGATGGGCCTCGCCTGTGCGCGGGCGCTTACTGACCACCGAGGAGGACAAGGACTGGAGGCTAGGTGTACGAGAGAGAGGAGCTTCTGCGGGCCCACTGGGGGGAGGATTTGCCTGCTCCTTCCAGTCCCATCGGAATCTATCGTCTAATTCTTGTACTTCGTCTGGTGTAATCGTCTCGCCATCCTCCATAGGTCGGTACTTGCTAAAGCAAATGGTCAACGATAGAGCGTACTGAAACTCGTCATTCACTGTGCGGAGTTCTTTCTGGTAATTGACGTTTGTTATGCTATCCCAGCTGTTAAAGCCGTACGCAGGGTATGCCCTGTTCCAAGAGTCGATGATACTTCCTGTCAGTATGCCTGTGACATGGAACGGTGCTGCACGGCCATGAAACTGCAGGCCAAGGCCACAACAGGTCTCACGTTTGACGTGCAATCTGAGGTCTTGGTATCTCTTTGCCTGTTTGTCCACATAAAGGCACACGTCAAGCCCTTCTCCTGACATGCTCATAGAGAAACCCTTCTCCGTGGAGTCCTTCATAGCGGAGTCGTTAGCCTTTGCTATGGCATCAAAATGTTCTCGCTGTGGGCGGGATCTGAAATCCCTATCCCTGACATGTCCCCACGGGCAGCTTTCTTTCCAGCTGTTGTCTCCAGTGGAATCTGGCACGTCACTTTTGCGAGTGGGACGGATAGAGCGTAATGGTTTGCCTGGAAGTCCATGATTACTGCCATCGCGTGGTGGACTTCTTGTACCATCTGGATTCAAAGGCCAAACCGATACTGTACGCGCTACTCCATGTGTGATTCTGCTCAGGTCAACATCCAGGCATCCGTTTTTGATGAGCTCCTTCTCCAGCGCATTAAAGAGACTCCGGGAGTCTTTAGTCCACTCAGAGTCACCTGTGACCTGAGATCGGTTGACTTCGCGGACTGGTTGGAGGACACTCTGGAGATAGTTTTCGGCCGCTTCACTTTGGTTCAGCTTGAAAAGCTCAAGGTAAACTGCTTGGTCTGCACAGATTTGGCTAGGCATGAAGCCCCTCTGTGTGTACTTGCCAGCTTTATTTAGCAAGGCGATATACGTGTCCCAATCGTTAATGCGGTAGCACAGTCGGGCAATGAAATCTCCCCATTCACCAAGGTCGGTAGGATTGACACCTCTCCAGCACTTCCCGTCCTTGCCGCTGACATAGGAGTCTATTATTTGGTTGCTGAAGTAGACGCATCCGGGCCTACCGTGTGGCCAGTAATATTCTGCGTGCTTGCCCTGAGGGGAGTTGGGCACCCTTGCCCCATATTTGCGTACGGCCTGACCATCGCTTGTATCCAACTCGCCTCCACCAAAGCCGTTACACAAAATGTTGAGCGCATTTTTGGGTGTCGTGCAATGATACAGGAGTTCGTCATGATCGTTGGTCTCGAGGGGCTTCAATAACGGTCGTCCTGTGCCTTTTGACTTCGCGATGTAGGCTGGATGTAAATTGAAGCGGATGCTCGCCCCCACCGGCAGCAGCTTGAATGCGTGCTCAACTGCTCTCCATTGTTTGTTAGTCAGGGTGGAAAAAGCAGCGTAACTGCCCATGGCGGCACGGAAGGCTTGGTTCGGCACCAAATGTAAGGCTCTTTCTCCAAAGGTAGTGTAGTATGGCCTCTTTGTGATTCTGTCGCGGGCATAGACGTCCTCTGGGTCTTTGTGCGGACCCTCACCGCCCATCAAACTGGGATGGTAGTGGGGAATCTCATGACTCTTGATAACTTCCTCGGCTCCCAGAGTCCGAACGGTCATACTGCCCAGGATATGGAATCCTTAAGGCGACGGCGGTCCGAGATAGGAAATCCCTACAGCTAACGGGTGATGAGTGTGTGAGGTTACAGGTTGTTGCGATCAGTGTAACAAATGTTGTGCTATGCTGTGTGGAGAAGTGTAGTGGATTTCGCGGCCCTAAGTACTTTCCTATGAGCTGCAATGGCACTATTTACTGCGATGCGGCGAGATAGGGCTGCGGACTGTTCGTCAACTGTCTGAGCGCAGTGTGGTTGGCTGTGACTATCTTGATGAGTATGCCTAGCATAATCTCTACCCATTTGTCCCTCTTCAGTATAAGCATCAAACGGCGTGTAATAAGGCTGGAGATCAGTGCATTGGTCTTCTCGGTGCCAATCTTCATTGGTGCTAACTACTGGATCGTTACTTGCACATGTGACGACATCAATGGCAGCTTTGGCAATGGCAAGGCACATAGAGGGGGGGTAGACCTTGGCAATAGCTGTTTTAAAATTTCCACTCTCATCCAATCCTCCCAAGGAGGTCTGCGCGGTCGCTAACAGGGGGACTTGGGGCCGGAAAATGTAGCTACTTATCTCTTTTTTCATGCGCACGAGCAAAAGTGTGGTGGGCTTTCGTGAGACCTGTCCATGGAGACCCTGGTTAAATGTCACTAGTTCAACAGCTGGCGTACACTCGACCCACTTGCTTAAAAAGGGGAGCCTCCAGATGCTGGGAGCTTGTGGTCTGTACACAGCGGCTGCTGGGTGTTCCATGTAACAGCTGCCTCCACTGCCACAGAAAGCAATCACAAACTCAAGTGCAACGAAGAGGAGGGCATTGGCTGTTCGGAGCTGTTGGTACTGTGCATGCGTGAGTCTGTCAACACCCCAAGGCTTGTCGAGAGATCTCAGTGGCGGGGGCCCGTGTCGGTCTTCTGACAAGGGGAGGTATCTGGCAACGGACCATGTCTCACAGGGAGGTGAAATGCCACCTATGCATGCGCGTCTTGAGTGTACTTGTGCTAACCAGAAATTCTTGTTAACTGGGTCCATCAGGTCTCCATCAGCACCTAGGACACTCAGGTCAAGAGATATAACAAGGAGGTCACAGTCTTCAGCAGTCCAGAGGTGCTCGAGGTAGTACTGCACGTCACCTCGGCGCCTATGGCCGGAAAATAAGATGAGCATGAGACGCACTGTTCTGTGTGGGAAAATTGGCACTGTACTGCACGCGATTCCACTTGCCTCAAAGGAAAGGTTTTCATATTTGTGATGGTGGTGGTCAAGATCGTTTTTTACCACTGCTTGGTAGTAATCCTGAGCTTTCTGGTGCTGAATATGGACTCTGTCACTGACTAGGACTGGGTGGAACTGTGGGGAATCGTCGGTAGTGATGGAAGAGTCGGCTATGTGGGACTTGTATGTGGTGTGGTTGGTGGTGTTGGTTACAAAGTCGGCAAGGAACCCGGTGAGATACTCCATCTTGTCTGGGTCACAATCTAGTGTCTCTTCGAAGAAAAGTTCTTCACTGGTGGAGCATATTTGGAGTAGGGCGGCATAGGCCGGGGAACCATAGGTGCGTGAGCTGTCCTGGAGGACTAGCTCAAGTGCAGGCCCAAGCTCGTCCGCACAAGTGAAAAAATCCTCGGAAGCAACGGAATGGATGACATTCCTGATTGTCGCAGTTGCTTTGGATCTGTAATCCTGACACTGCAGCTGCCAGTAGGGATTCGTGCGGTCGCCAAGTGTGATGACTTCATCGGTGGGGATCGAATTGATGTAGGTGGTAAGATTGTGCCTGATTCCATCCGCAGCTTCACTGGAGTCTGTGTCGAGGGAAATGAAGTATTCGTGGAGGGCTGCTAGTCCAGTAGGAGATATACTTGCAACCTTGCTGCCGTCGACACTAATGTGGTCAACTACACCGAGCATGTCATCAAGGCGGGCTGCTGCTGCAATCTTGTCATCTTTGGCAAGGTCATTGCTGCTGTCATGTAGGAGTTGGTACTTGTGCTTGGTGTGTTGGTGCCAGTTGAGCAAGAACGTGGCTGTATCGTGGTCTTCGGCAGGTTCAGGATCGCAGTCTTCCTCCGGGTTCTCATAGACTGCTTGTGAGCTGCTGGCGTCTTGTAGGTCTGAGGCCTGTACCTCAGGGGGTATGAAACTCCTCTGAGCATCTTCGTCTGACTGTACTACATCTTCTGGTGTGGGCTTAGGCCTTGGGACTCTGCCTCTGCGTGCTACCGGAAGCCTATGTGGCGCGAGAACCTCGCCTGTTCTGCGGACCTCTTTGAGTCTCTCTGCCTCAACTCTGTCTAGTTCCTTCGCTTCAGCGAGTGCGAGTGGGGTGAGCTCTTGCACACAGTGTTTGAGACAAGCTCGCCTGGAGTACTCCATATGATAGACGACCCTACTGCGAGTATGGAAGTCGACTTTACAGCAAGGGCACGTCGTGTCTGTAGCATAAAGCCTGGCGGGTATGATGTATGCATGCTTCAGCGTGCGATGTGCCTGCAGGGCTTGGTACGTGTTCTTGGAAATGCCACACTCAGGACAGTGATGCAGTTTCGCTGTCAGGGATGTGGTGGGATTCAGGTCGGATCTCCTGATACCACAGCTAGTGGAAAGCCTGAAAAATTCTATCTCGAACCTCTCGGCCTCTGCGCGGACTCTATTTTTTAGGAGTTGCGTGTCTTTGGCCTGTTTGACGATTTTGACCCATTTGCGCTTGGAAGATCTCTGCATGAGTGAAAACCACGGAGCATAATCACTTTCTGGCGGTGCAAACTGCAAGAGCTTGGTATGCGTGTTTCTAAGCCACTCCAGGTCCTGAAGATGTAATGAAATCCATGAGTCAGAGGGGGAAAGCGCATGCTCTTCCTGCAGTAGGGCTATTAGACAGTCCGGTGCATCATGCAGCAGTCTGTAAGCATATCGGAGCCTGTTGGCTGTGAGCATGAGAGTAGAATCTGGTAGGTCATGCATGGCTAGCATTTCATAATCGCCGACGGTGGAACTGCCTTCGTGTAAAACCTGCATATTTAACATACGTCGGTATCCAAGGTTTATTTTTGTACTGAATTTTTTGGTACACGCCTTTGTGAGCTGCGGCCATGTTTGGCTGTTGTACAGTGTGCGTGAGAGACAATAGGCCGCATGCAAATATTTGCGGGTATCTAGCCTGATTTTGGTGTTGGCTATGATCTTGGAGTTCAGGGGCCTCTGGGCGGACGCGCCTTGGGCGGTACGGTGAGTAACCTCCCGCTGCATAGATCCCTTGGAGTCCATGTAACTGCCCATATGCAGGTAGTCGAAGACAAGGTGAAGGCAACCCGGACTGTCTGTGTCTTGGACGTCTTGCTGTATCGGCTGGTGCAGGGACCACTGCTCCACTGGTAACCTCAGGTTATCCATGATCCTGCAAGCTAATGCGTAGTCTTGAGCAGGATAATCATCGGGATCCGGTCTGTACTGGTCTTCAAAGTACAGCTTACCCTGTTGTTTGACTAGGAAATGGTGGGAGATCAACTGTGCGTCCTTGTACCTGAGGCTGAACATGCCCGCTGTTTTGTTTGGCTTCATATTTAGCCGGAGGCCGTGTAATAGAAAGGCCTGCTTAAGAATGGCAAGTGCAATGGACATATGCGCGATTATCTCTTGTGGAGGTTTGCTAATGAAAAGTATGACATCGTCGTCGGCCCATGCAGAGTTATTGCAAGGCACAATTTTGTTTCTCTCGCTGCCCAACAGGGCACCGTTGCTGCTCATGGGTAGATTAACGTGAATGTCCAATGCTCTGAGTCTTCTGAGAGCATTATTTAGCACATGTCGCATGACGAAACCGAAAAGTACATCTGCCAAGGGGAGCCCCGGTCTACTGCCCATGTCTGTTCTCATGATTCCACCAAGTCCTTTGTGAGTTACGTATGTCTCACTGTAGACATCCGAGATCAAAGCATCTAGATGGTCGTCAGCAGCGGTGTCAAAAACTTCTGGGCGATGCCTTTCGACGTAGGTCCGGAACTCGTCCATGTATTCTGGCCCTATGTCTAAGGTTTTGAGGAGAAAGGCGATGAGCTCGTCTGAGGGTTCAGCCTGCGACTTAAGTATTTGGTGTCGTATGATTGAGTAGAAAGCACCCTTGATGTCCAGAAATATTGCACCAGCGGAGCATTTAGCGGCATGGGCAACCTTGAACAGCAGACGAGGTATGTGCGATATGAAATCCGTCGAGACACCTCTTTGTCCGGCACTCTGTGCATCCAGAAAGTGCGAAAAACTTCCAGTGCTGTTGTCGAGGCCTGTGAGGAGGTTACGTCGGTAAAAGGTTTGCAGCCTTTTTCCTACAACATCCGCGATAAGGATGCTTCTAGAAGAGGCCGGGTCATTTGAATCCCCTGAGCCTTTGTAAAGGCGAACATTTTCACCTCCTTTGTAGGACAGAGGGTGCTGTATGACAGTGGTGACCTTGAAGTGCAGCGGGTGATAAATTTGCGTAAGTGGTGACGGTGCAAGTGCGAGTATGTCCCCGACAATGCTAGAGTTGTCGTACGCTTTGTACTTTTTGGTGCAGGCAAAGTATCTTTCAGTGTCGTAGGGAGTCGGCACATTCCTGTGATGCAGTAGGGGGAGGGACTCTCTACATGAGATCCTGTGCAGGTTGTCAGTGAGTAACTGCGGAAGGGTAGTGAAGGTGCCCATTTCAATTGTGCTGGTGTGCGTAGCCCACGCAAGTGGAATGTCAGAGGGATCCGAAGGGGGTGTACCATCTGGCATCTTGAGGCAAGGGAGCGGCTGCATCTTAGGCCTGGGTTTCTTTTTACTCTTTCTGTCCGTGAAGGGTTTCAGGGCTTTGTGCAGCACTCTGTTACGAGTCAACGTATCCTCATCTGCTTGGTGGGCACGCTGCGCAAGGATGTCAATTTGGTGCATGTAGTCTTGGGCTACATATCTGCGCTTCATATGTTGTAACTGGTGGCACACCTGAATAGTAGCGAAGAGTCTGAATGAGGCATTTTTGTGCATTCTTCGCAACTCTCGGAGTTTGGGCCTCCATGTGACTGCGTTGAACATGTGCCAGTTTCGGTGCTGTACGCTCCACTTATAGAAATACAATCTGGCCGTCGCGTGTTTAAAGTCCTTTGTGGCCGTCTTGTTGTTCTGCTGGAAGCGCTTACAGTCTTCTATGATGGCCCAACTGTCTTCCTGTATGTAGGATTGTCTTTTCCTGCGTTTTTTGAGCGGAAAGGCGTCAGATAAAAAGTCAACGACATGTCTCGTTACATATGCGTTGTGGTCATTTACCTCCGCTGCAGTAGGAACTTTTGGTCTGTTTGAGATCAGATCAAGGATAAAGGGTGAAAACTTGGCTGGGTCGTGCAGATCTCCTCTGGAGTAACCCAGACGTCTATCATGCTCGCCAACTAGTGTCGGGTTGGTGTACGTGACAGAATCGACTTGAAAGGTGAGTGAAGTAACCGAATGGTCCTCTCGATCGGTAGCCACATGGATCTGTGTATCAACAAAGGATTCAATGGTAGGCACTTGGTCCTCATGCTGGGCAGTATGAAACTCCTCAGCGACCCACTCTCTGGGTATAAGTACGTAGTCGATACGAGCTTCCCATTGTTTGGCACCAATGAAAGTACAAGAGGAACCTTTATGCCACTTCTGGAAAGTCGAAGGGGCAACTAGATCAGCTTCTTGCAAGAAGGTGTGTAGCTCATAACCTGACTCGCACTCTTCCTCAGCGCTGTGGGTACCTATATGTGCCGAGGGCATGGATCCAACTCGCGCATTGCAGTCACAAAGGCAGAGCAGCGGCTGTGGGTTTGGTCTACCTAGGACAGTAGCTCGCATGGATTGCCACCAGTGCTTCATCTGTGCGTTGTGCTTGTGGGGTGCATGAAAAGAGCAAACGTCTAGACAGATCCCATGTCCTTTGACTCTGACTATGAGCAGTCTGGGTTGTGAATGCAGGACCACTACCTTCGTGTTGCAAAAATAAACTGGCTGGCCCTCTGTGGTGACTGCAATGGGTTGGTCCTTGTTGAGCCAAACTGCACAACCATAGTTACCTGAAGAGTCAGCGCCAGATTGGTAAATGTGCCACCGATGGTCTTTTTGTGTGGTTCCTTCTGCCTGTCTATGTTCCTGTATACCGACTATATGGTAGTTCTGTCTGTAGAACTGCTCACGTAGAGCTTCCTCTCTGCCGCTGTGTTCTGCGTACCTGTCCTTCCAGTGTCTAGCTGGAGTGCCTTTTTTGTCGTTCAGAGTGAGGACATTGGTCGTGGCTACCTTAGCATTGATTCGGAGGGAGTGGAAAGTATCAGTCACGCTGGGAGGTTCGCCAATGCGGAGCAAAGGCGTACGTGAGGCCTGGTCAATCCAGAAGCAGTTGCGGGTGGAATCGAAAGTTGGGTACTGGGCATCTCTTAGTGGCGTGTGCACCCACCACCACTTGGCTCCTTCCTCGTTGCTCGTGGCATGCTGGAGTTCTGACGAGGGCAATGTGGACATCCAGAGAAAGTGCCTGGATATGCCTTTGCTCAGAATGTCTGCAGCTTCGTTCCAGGGATGACCCGAGTGCGCTTTTACATGCCCAAAGGTGATGTGGGTGTGAAAGCTTGCACACCGTCTTGCCTCCCTGCAGGCCAGTGCTATAGGCGAATTCCTGGTAACATTCCACTCAGCGGCAGTATGTTTGCCTGCTGACAAGTTGTCATGCCAGATGTATCTTTCGACATGTTGGGGGAAGTGGCTAGAGGTGCGCATTATGTGCACAATGGCCAGAAAGATAGCAAAAAATTCTAAATCGAGTGAGTCTGCGTGCTCACAGCCATAGTTGTGGCCTGTCTCAGTTTCTATAGAGGTCCCTGCCATGCCTACTTTGCAAAAGTATGGGTTGCCGAAGGCGTCCTTGCATTCCGCTATGACAACAAAGGCAGCAGCCGGTGAGTCAGGTATGGAGCCATCCTCTACAGGACCGGCACCTGCAATGGGGACTGAGCCATCTGTGTAGTAATGTAGTTTACGAAGGAGTGGTATATCCGTGCCAGTGAGGTCTTGGCGCTCGCATACGCTGAGAGGTACTTGGCTCGAGTCTTGAGGTACGTCATGCGCTGCTCGATGCGCTCGGCGCCGTGCGACTTCCCTTCCTCGGCTTGGCTCGTTATGGCCTCGAGTAGTTTCGCGTGCTTCTCCGCTATGGTCTGTGCGAATGCACAATGTTCCACGGCTTCGTAGTGTTGGATGAGCGCGAGGTGCAATTGCGTCAGGATGGCAACGGCCACAGCCATGCGACGTTGGGTTGTCAATTCAGCCTGGATGTTGACGGCGTCATGCTGTTTGATCTGATGCGGGAGCGCTAACAGATCCCAAGA
>PJEL010005298.1_pt1 | contig 10422 bp, 19 predicted proteins | sample 1853271 | NCBI WGS metagenome assembly PJEL01 (sample SAMN08108733, study PRJNA415343) | Invertebrate metagenome, whole genome shotgun sequencing project. | host: Globobulimina | place: Sweden: Gullmar Fjord | collected 2015-08 | reverse complement strand
AAAATAGATAGATACCTCCTTCAGTAGCTGCTCTCGCTTATCCCGATCAAATACAGGAAACACCTTGAGGACGAAAAGGAAAGAAGAAAAAGAGTGGGGTTTGCACGCAGGCCATCAACAGTATACTTTACTTTTACTCTGGTGGGGGTTTCTACCCCTCTCTCTCACCTTGACAGCGTAGTATTCATTCGTATCTAATCTTCGCATCTTCCTGACTACCCCACAAGCCCCTCTGCCAAGTTCGCAAATGACAGATAGCTCTGATTGATGTATGGCCCCCTCTCCACCACCGCAGGCAATCTCTCCATTGATATACAAGCCATCTCTGACATACACAAAGCAGCATTCATGTGAAGAATGATGTGAGCCCATGTGCACCGTAATGCTGCAAACAACAAATGCAGAAGGGGGCTAAAGAAACCCCATAAAACACCAGTCTATTTACCTCCTCCTCAAATACAGTTATATTCAAACGGAGAGTGAACTCGCTGTCCCATGTTCAAATTTAAAATTGCAACCACACATCCCCCCAACTACAGCCCCAGCCTGGCTAACAAAACTATAAACCAGAGTACGCTCCAACCCATAATTACAATCAGGGCAACAGTGTGATTCAAATTCAACCCCCTATTTCCCGCATCACAGCAATTATCGGAAAAAAAATCACGAAACCCCTTAGTATTGAATATGGGTGGGTTCTGGGTTCTGTGTGCAATCCGATATGCGCACAAGCCACCCAAAAAACAATAACAAGCCAACATAAAACGATCACCACTACCCACTCCTATCACGCACACACCACAATTCTTACCTTGAAATCTTTATATCTGCGTTTGCAAATTCCACTGCATCGTTGTCAATTATGAACGAGGCTGCGAGTTGGTCCTCTGCTTCTGATGAACCCTCTAAGGGCAAGGAGAGGTTTGTGGCCTTCCTACTAGACTTCTGCAAGCTTGTATTTGCATCCCTCGGCACATCGCTCTGCCTATTCAGTTTTAGAGTTTCTTGATCACGTCTATTAATGCCATTCGAACCAGCGGGTTCGCTTATGTAGTCCATAACACCGCCACAGTGCCTCGTTAGTACCACCCACCCTCCTTACAGACAACGTTAGGGTTAGGGCTAGAGGGGTAGGATTAGGGTTAGGGTTAGGGCTAAAGGTTCCTAAGCACTCGAAAACATTGCGAGAATTATTTGGGTGTTGAGAGCAAGAACAAAGGTCGCTTTGGGCCGAGCGACTGTTCTAATTGTGGAAGTCATGTCAGGTGTGTATCTCTTGGCCTTGTTCTACCCTTGTGACTGGCTATGCAAATATCTGAGAGACTTGAACTGAAGCGCTTATTAACCCTAAACCCAACGCAAGTAATAATTAAAGCAGTACGGGAATATGGATTATTGAAGGAGGAGCAAAAGCAAGACTGCACCGGAAGACCGTGAGGAAATTGATGCAGTGGAGCCACTGTCGCTTCGTGGACCGTTTGTTGTAGAAGGCACCGCACCTCGGCACGACCGTGCTGCTCAACCCGGAGCCGTACACGTCGAAGACGTGCGGCGGCTGCACCACGGGCTGCTCGGCAGCAAGGTGTTCGACTGTCCCACGTGCGGTGTGGTGATGGACCGCGACGTGAACTGGAGTCGGAACATTCTGCTGCGCACGGTGGCGGACGTGGATGACAGCACAATCACGCTGGTTGTGAAGGAAGTGTTTCCTGTATTTGTCCCTGACGGGACAACATCATCGCCCCCGGAGGGGGCGTAGCTTGCTACTGCCTGCACAGAATCTCTGGTTCTGTGTTGCACTGAGCGGACACCGTTTCACTCATTTGACACACGGTTTCACTCAGTTGAAGTCAGAGTAGTCACGCCTCGCCATCTACATAATGACTCGTCGTTGGGGTATAGAGTACCATCCGGTAAGCTATGTACATTCAAGGCGTTTCCATTGCGCTGAGGTCATAGTACGTTATGAGCTAGTGAGATTTCTATTCTTTCAGGTTATGGAGTATGAAAAAACTATTCCATTTCTAACGCACGTCGTAGAGGGCAACTTGATTTTACCAAGTTGCTCTCACTCACTCTCTGTAATACCCAATAATAGTGGATTATCGATTCAAAGTAACTGCAACAGGACAGAATACCTGTGTGGACCATTTTGTGTGCGGTTGATAGTAGAAACAGACAGAGAGAGAGAGAGAGAGTAACCTAGTTAAATCTCATCCATTTTTAGTTCTCTTACTGTTACAAACTGAGATCCATATGATGCAAGCTCGTGCTTCTTTCCAGTCCAAAATGAACTGAATAACCTATAAACCGGCCGCTAATCGTTATCCAGTTAAATGATATTTAGCAAAATAGACCCCACCCACCGCTAATAGGGGTCGTGCCGTTCACCACGTTAAGTATGGAAGCATAAATGTCGGGTACTGTATTTGGTGTCCCTTTAACAAAATCGACAAGGCTTTCTGGTTAATTTCCTTCTTTTCCAGTCCCAAGTCCAGCTCAGTAGCATGAATTCCAGCCCCCACAAAGAGCGTATCCTTATACACCAAATACAAATAGGTGGGGCAACGAGACAGTGATAAGTTGAAAGGATTCTTAATTTCTTTTTTGGTGGGAAAAAGCACATGCATACATATTAATACAATCCACTCACCAACCCAGCTTTACAGGCTCCATCTATATCATGATGAAGAGAATCACCGACGTGAATGACTTTCTCTTTATGCAGTCCCAGCAAAGCTACACCAGCATCAAAATGGGAACTATGTGGCTTTCCGAACCATCGAACTTCCCCACCAATAGACTCGTATCTCTTCGATATCTGTCCCGGCATTGCCAACAAACTTTTGTTGCTGCCATTTCTTGTTACTATGTCTGGATTGCAATTGATCATGGGCAAGTTTAGCTCAGCACATGCCCTGAGCGTCGTATCATAAGGTGAGAGATCATTAGATTCCTGAAATCTTGTCAACACTCTGTCTAAGCACCCATCACCCGTTACAATGGTTTCAGGTCCTCGACACAACACGAAATCTGCGAAAGCGGGGACTGAAGCCTTTAATTGAGCCTCAGCAAAAAATCCATCCGGGTCTGGTTCCTCTGTTTGATGACATGAGCATTTAAAGCCAGGGACTACGAGTTGTAAACCAACAAACCATAATACAAGTGAATGTCTCACCATTTCTATCCCACCCCAAAATAACTGCACGGGCCCCAGCCAAACCCTTAAGTCCATTATGAGGTGCTTCTGTTATGAAAACGTTTCAGCATAAAATATACAATCACTGCCACTGCCAGCTCTCACCTGATCCTTTATGTGCTTTAGAGCTTCTTCGCCGCTTGTAACTCCACCAATAAACATATCCGGATCAAACCCGAATCTTTTCAGCCTTTCAACGGTATACGACGCTCTCGAGGACGTATTAGACACTATGACCATTCTATATAGGAAATAAATCGTCAGAACTCATTGAGGACATTGGCATGATATTATAGGTAAACGTGTAACGACGTCAACGTAAACAGAAGATTGCACAGAAATACAAATACAAATATAACCCTAACCCTAACCGCAACCCCAACCATAATAGAACATATTTACTATCACCACCACTGACTCAAAAATCCCTCACTTTTTACCCCTTAAGCTCAGCTTCTCCACTGCTTCCAATGCTCCGGGTAAAGCATTCACTCCATCATGTAAACACCCATACTGATCCAAGAGGAAACCATGGTAGAGAGATTCGATCCCGGAAACTCCCCCGATCACTGAATTACTCAGCATTTTCATCTCTGTGATGTCGTTATATTATGAGACCCCATCATTTTTGCAAAAGCTAAACGCATACCTATAACCCTAACACCACAAACCCTTGTTCAATAGATGATTGCTTATGTGCGATTGTGTGTGAGTACACCGATTAAAATGTTTACACCAATGGTGTGTGTGGATTACTCTCAGGTTCATGTAACATCCTGAGTACTTCAAAAATTAGTATAATTATCACTCACTGTCATTCTTTCTCTTTCCAACCTTGAATACTGGCATCTCGAGATTAGCTCCTTCTCCTAAAAACCTAACCCCTGCACCTCGTTCCCACACATAAGTATTGCCACCCAACGAACCCTAACCCTAACCCTAACCCTAACCCTAACCCTAACCCTAACCCTGTGTACACCTCTATTTATGTAATTACACTTTACTTTAACCGCCTTGTTCCAAACCCTGATCCAAAATCCAAACTGTAACCCCCCCAAACCCTAACCTTAAATCCAACCCTAATCGTAGTCAATAACGGTGGGTAATTGGTGGTTGGCCCTGGGATGTGGGAGGAATTCGGGGCTTTCTGGTTATATCGCTATGCAATTCGACAAGCAACGTTCATGATAGGTTGTCTTTATCCCACACTTGCTACCGCCAAGGCCGCCGTAAGAGGTGGGATTGGTTAATATATGAATGAAATGAATTTGGCCTGTTGTATTTGAGATGCTTAACTCTGATGTGGAACAACTCAGCGGAACCCAGCGGTTTTATGCTGTGGGCTCCTTACTGGGCTGTGTGCGGTCTCCTACTTTATTTATCTCCTCTACTAGATGCAATTCTGTCACCATTAGTGCCCCTTTATCCCGAATTAAAACTCGTTTTTGTGGCATGGCTGACTCTCCCTAGATACCAGGTACTTGTGCTACTCATGTTTACGTGTTTGTGGGAATTAATAATAACTCCATTATAGCGCTAGTATCATTGCTATGCGGCCTGTATCATATCCACCGCCATCGAATGATGCCAACCCCTTGAAAACCCTTAGGGTGCCTCAAGGCTGTGCATATCTGTCATGCACCCCCATTTTGAGGCATATAAGGAAAACATTGATGAAGGGTAAGAAGAAGAGTTTGATGTTGACAAGGGCTGGCTCCTACCATCGCACTTGTCAACTACTGCAGAGTTGTAAGAGCTGTGACTTTGTCTTTTTCCTTTCAACAGCATTGAGCTGGCTCAAAAGCAGGTCTCCAAGAGTTTCTGGGACCTCTCAGTCAGTCTGTCACGTGAGTCCACAAGAGTTCTTGGTAAGGGTTGGCTATCGGCTATTGGTCAGATCATGAGACTTCAGACAAGAAGCACAAAGGAGGAGGAGGCGCAGCATTGTAGGAACTATTAATTCGATGTCACAAAGCAATGGATGTTGGCGAACAGAATGCCGCACGATAACAACAACACACATACTTCCAACACAGCAAGGTAGAATAAACAGGAAGATATCCGCGTTCTGGATGAGTACATTGCAGGCAGATGAAAATCCATTAATGTAACAAAAAATGCCTAGCGGGCTGAAAAGCCATCTACTGGGACATCTCGATCTATCTCTACTCTCTCCCTGAAGCTAATCCTACCTACATAGAAGTGCGGTTGATCATTGGTAGGTAGACACCTTCCTTCCTCTTTACCTGTGAACAGAGAATTAGTAATATAGGAGCAAAATAGCTTGTTTGTATCAAATATGCTGCAGCATTTACATCGAGGGGGGTTGCTGGTCTGCATTGGGCTCATCTGTGGTTTCCAAGTCCAGCACTTCAACCTATGTTTCATTTCTGGGAGTCAAAAGAGCAAATATGTGCAGATGGAAGAATCGTCGTGTGTGTATAGGAAATGCAGTACTTGCTGAAGGAATGTGAGCACACAGTAATGGCATACCGTAAAATGTGAATTTGTGAAGACGCACATATCAGCAGCTATGGCCATAGATCTCCTAGCCACCTTCAAATGCTGAGAGTGTTAGAGCGGGTGAAGCAGCATGGCATACAAATAGAGCGAAAATAATCTCACCTCCTCTGCTTCCAAATCAGTGTCCAATAGTGCCCTAGCTGCAGCTAATGCAAATGGCCCTCCACTGCATAGTAATTCGGGTCAGGTTGTTTCAGTCAGGCAAGTTGATCTATCTCTATCATACAGGCAGTGACGATCGCCCCAAACGCTATAATAGCACTGCAAGAATAAATGGATGCAACAATATCTCTTGGCTGCCAAGCTCAAGCAAGACGATACACTCTCATGCAAATTTAACAGGAATTGATTGCTGCTTCTTGGTGGTTCATACTGCGCACGCACCTCCCTACGCCCATGCAGTTGTACTGTGGGTCAAGCACATCTCCCATTCCGGTCAACTCAAATGATTGGTTTTTATCAGCAACCAATAGCACCGCCTCCAGCCTACGAAGATATTTGTCCGTCCTCCAGGCCTTTGCCAGTTCTACACAAGCCCGCATGAGCTGGTTACCGTGCTCCTCCAGGTGTCTGAGGTTGGCATTTAAAGTTGCATATAGACGATGTCACCCTACAATCCATAAAATATCCCGTAAAGCAAAAGAGCAGCAGCATATACCGTTCGAGGTTTTCCATGAGGGTAAAAGCATCAGCTGCGGTGCCTGCAAACCCCACTAAGATGTCATTAATTCGCCGAATTTTGCAAGAATTTCCTTTCACCACCTACTGAGTCCATCGTGAATATACGGACGCAGTGGGGGATAGATACAAGCGGGAAGGGAGCAAAAGTATAATCAATCACAACACAAAAGGTTCCCGGTTGTTTAATCCAAGTTGTTAATTTTTTCATTAATGCCCACCATGACCACCAATCTAAAACCCTCAATATATCAACACCTACACCCTCCCCTCCTACGAACACCAAGACACACGTATACACCACCCCATCTTACCCTCCCTTCCAACCCCACCTGGTTCCCCTGGGAGACCTGGCCATCCCCAATCATCACCACTTTGCCATCTTTTCTCACACACAGGATGGTAGTCCCATGCCACGCACTAATACCACTCCCTGAACCACTATAATGGCGTCTGCAACACACGTACGGGTACAAGCTCGTCGTCACCAACAGATTTGCATAGGGTTTAAAGCCACTCGACGATATTCCTAATCCTAAACAGTTTCCTACACCTTTAGCGGGAATAAGGTAACCTTTCACTCTCCGAGAGAGGGCGGAGAGCCTTTGGGGCCTAAACATCGTCTAATTTAGAAGTGGTACGCCCATGAATGAAGTGCTGTTATGTCGTGCCTCAATTTCATGGCCGTCGACATATGACTCATTGTTGGGTGCAGAGGTTAAGATGAAGACACGAAATAGGTTGTTATGCGCCCCACCCATGGGGGCCCATAACAGTTTCCTTCACTGTGCAGAGGGGTTGGGGTGCAGCATTCAAGGCGTTTCCTCTGTTGTGCAGGGGTTATGTGTCGCGGTTATCGTATCTAGATCGTGAATACGAGGCTCTTCCAGCCGCCAACCACCACACGAATGACAAGTAGCACAGTAATGAAGTAAATATCTTTATTCACTAAGTTACAGTCCTTGCTTAGGACACCTAAAGAGTGATCAGATTATTCTATCCTACGTTTCTACCAAAGTAACAAACCTATGTGTAACATTCCCTAAAAAAATGTTCTGAGGCGTTCTACTTTTCCTAGAAGAACTGTAACTAATGTTCCATTCGTTATACATAACTCACTCATCCAATCACAATTATGAATCACATATTTGCAAAGTAGGGTCTCACCAATCTAGCTAAGCTGGCGCGACTCAACATTCATTGTTAGAGTAGTCTTTCCACAGGGCAAAACACATGAAGAGCGAGAGGTGCTGTGTACCGCATATTCTATGTTACTATAGGAACATATGTAGCCTACAAGTGCACATGTGTCCGCTCCTGCGAGAGCATAAGTAGAAGTCCCCTCAGCCTACAAGAGCAGGCAACTTATTATATTTCTATGCCCACAAGCAGAGTGCTGCATCACAAAATGGGTCTTACCCACAACGATGATGCATCAACTATAAAGGTTGGTCGAGGTCTCTCAAATTATCCACAACCTAACAGGTGTATTGACATTGTTTGTAGTGTTGGTTCTTCCTTTGTTATGGTCATCGATTGTATGTTGGTTATTTCTGTTGATATTATCGTGGCGAAGACGATGGGATGATGGTATTACGGCATATTACCATAAAGCAACAACAATAATGTGCTCAAAGGGCAACGGCGATAGACGAAAAGGAAGCAAAACATTGCAAGTTGTTTTGTTTATTGCAACATCGGTTGACGTACTACTCACAACGATTCAGACATATGCAACGCATCATCGTTTACGGGGAAAGCTGTGTCGAGAAGAGCATGATAAATCTTTGTGTCAACAGGAAGAAACGTACTGAAAACAACCCTATTGAAAGCTTCTGGGTGATCCAAAAGCCAACCATGCACCTCAGTAATCGCAATTTGTGCAGCTTCTGCATTATCAAAGCCGAATATTCCTGTGCTTACGCAAGGAAGTGCAATACTGCTGTGGAATTGGTTACATTTCGAAAAATGGGTTCACTGATCCAGACATTCATTATCCTTACTTACTCTAGGTCATTTTTAAACGCCAAGTCCAATGCAGATCTATACGCCGATCGAAGGCTGGCAATTCTTCTGGATAGGACACGTGTTCAGGACGGATGGAATGGAAAAAGAAATGCATGGACAAATTACCCGTCTGATGGGCCCACTGTGTGTATAATGGATTTTGCTGGCAGTGCAAATCCCGGAGTTATCCTGGCCCAAGTAGTGGCGGTATCAGTCAGGAGAAGAGACACACTGCATTATTCTCCCCCGTTAACGAGTAAATTGGCGATTCTGTACTGTACAGCAAACAAAGCTCAGACAGAAAAGCTTGTCTAACGTACCGAGATCCGCCTGTTGGGCAGGGAGCAAGCGGTCTGCATGCTTTCTCTAGATTATCTGTCCCTGCTGCAGCAAAAATTGCGCCACACACCCCTCCTCCTCTCCGGAGAGAAGAATTTGCCGCGTTGACGATGGCCTTCAATTCAAACACCGCAATAAAACAACAGCCCAGTGTTGGTCAGTTCTGCTTGCTTCCCTCGCCACGAATAATGCACACTAGTTCAGGAGAAAATAATAACGCGCAGTCCATCACAGCTTACCCCTTTCTTGAGCTCCAGCTTCGTAAGGTCACCACCAGGCCATAAGGAAATTTTGTTCTCCACACAGCCTACTTTACTACCCTTTGTCATGGTCCTAATCACATTCTTTTGACGCTCAAGGCCACTTTCAGCCGCATCCCTGGAAACCGTCGCAGCGTGTTGGATACGATAAGCTGGCCACGGAGGGAGAGATGACAGCTTAGTTAGCATTCTCCGCCTTCAATCAACAACAATTCCTGTTGGGTTTAGGGTTAGGGTTAGGGTTAGGGTTAGGGTTAGTGATTAGGGTTAGTGTAGACTGTAATTATAGTAATAGAGGTATATACATAGGGTAAGGGCTAGGGCAAGTGATTGGAGTTCGAGTAAGCTGTAATTACATTAATTGAGGTGTACATAGGGTTAAGAATAAGGTCAGTGATTAGGTATAGCCTTCAAGCAACTACAATTCCTCGTTATCGATAGCAGCACTGTTGCTACGTTATAGGGAGGTTTAGGCCGGGTTTGTTTATTTTGTATGTAGACGATGATTGGTTAATTTTGAATCCACATCGGTTGATGGAGTACAAGATAGGAAATGAAGCCAAAACTGTGGGTCAACATTCATGTTCCAAACAACTAAGTGAACTAGTCATTTGTGTGCTTTTGTGAGGTAGCTAAGGAGGAAACTGTTAGAGGTCCTGCAGAAATTCAGTAGTAGAGGTGAAAGTCGAGTCATCAGCTCACTCTTTCAAGTGCTCGGATAACGAATAAGAATAATGATAATAGCAGTAACTTTGAACACAAAAACTGTTTTGTTTAGATGTGTAGTGGCTGATGTCAAAGAAGCAGCCCCGTGTAGGCACACCACTGCATGTGTAACACAACAGTAATAGCTACAGAGCACAATAACTAATCACATCTATGTTAGTTAGGTAGATAGCAAATGGTCAGTCGCTCGATGTACCAGATGACTAAAGGGGTGATTGATCTATGTGCATTAAGAGAAAAAAACACGCACACACACAGAGCCTTCCTTGTCGTCGCAATTAGAGGAACTTGGTGAGATTGTTTGTGCCTGCAAATCTTAAACCAGTTTACAGGATCGGTGAGTCCAGGTATACGGCTCAGTGTGCGCAAAATGGATATAGTCATACATCCCTATTCACATCGATTACTCACCTTTGAAGCTGCGGTAGATTAACACAGATAGAACAATTGACGTAGGCCGGCAAACCCGTCGGCCCCCTTGGCTAACAAATGTTGAATTGAATAAATGCGATATCACCAGGTTACGTTTGAGTGAGAGAAGAGTCAAGTCTCGATACTGCGCATCTTCCCAGATCTCTCGCTCTCTCTCTCTCTCTTTCTCTCTCTCTCATAAATCCGTAAAGAGACGCTCTGAAGGAAGCTCGAAAACTTTAATACCATAACAGAATCTAGCCACTCCGTAGAATGCAC
>PJEL010005297.1_pt1 | contig 10423 bp, 11 predicted proteins | sample 1853271 | NCBI WGS metagenome assembly PJEL01 (sample SAMN08108733, study PRJNA415343) | Invertebrate metagenome, whole genome shotgun sequencing project. | host: Globobulimina | place: Sweden: Gullmar Fjord | collected 2015-08 | reverse complement strand
TGCAGGTATTTAATATCCGCCTGAATATCATCGGCAGGCGCGCCTTCCGAAACGGTACGAAGAATAAACCCATCACTGACCGCATGCTCAGGATTAGCTTCAAAATAGTCAGCCACAACTTTCTTCAGCCGCTCCCGCTCATCTTCACCTTCAATCCTCGTTGATATCCCTACATGCTCAGAGCCCGGCATTAACACCAGAAAACGCGATGGAATAGACAGGTTGGTTGTCAGACGCGCGCCTTTGCTGCCGATGGGATCTTTAGTCACCTGAACCACCAACGACTGACCTTCTCGCAGCATAGAGCTGATGCTGGGTTCCTGATGGGTACGATCATCACCATTATGACCATGGGGTTGTAAGTCAGCGGCATGAATAAAGGCTGCGCGTTCAAGTCCGATATCAACAAATGCCGCCTGCATACCAGGCAGTACCCGGACCACTTTGCCTTCGTAAATATTACCGACAATACCTTTCTTATCGACTCGTTCGATATAGACTTCTTGCAGCATACCGTTTTCGATCAAAGCTACCCGAGTCTCCATCGGCGCGAAATTAATCAGTAATTCTTCACCCATCAAGCTGATTCTCTATCAATCCGTTCTCTGCCAGATGGCAATGCCCATCCGACCCAATAATTCCGCTGTTTCCATCAAAGGCAGGCCAACAACTGCAGAATAGCTGCCTTCTACATGTTCAACAAATACCGCACCGAGCCCCTGTATACCGTAGCCACCCGCTTTATCTTTGGGCTCACCGGTTTGCCAATAGCTTTGACACTCAATTACGCTGAGGGTGCGAAAAAACACCTGACTTGTGACCACCTTGGTGAGTGTTCGTTCCCCATCGGTCAGGGCTATTGACGTCATCACCTGGTGCTGACGCCCGGACAACTGCATAAGCATATCCACGCAGTGCTGCTGACTCTTGGGCTTACCCAAAATATGCTCATCGCAGACCACTGTCGTATCGCTACCCAAAATAACAACATCCTCATCAAACCGATGCTGTACCGCCTGCGCCTTCTCTAATGCCAACCGCTCGACGTACTGGGCAGGACTTTCTCCGACACCATGAGCCTCATCGATATCAGCACCGCAGCTACTAAAACCGACACCGATCTGCTGTAGCAACTCTTTTCTACGCGGTGAATGGGATGCAAGAATCAACTTTCTCATGAACACCTCTAGGCTGAACTTATACGGCCGTAGCCACCAGCAAGTAACCAGCCAGCCAAGAAATCAGCTAACTCGCAGCGCCCGACGAACACCTCGCAATACCACAAAAATCCATGGCCAGAGGAAGCAGCTCACCAGCGACGGCAATAGAAACAACAATGAACCGGAACTGGCACCGGTTAAGGTTTGCGCCCAATGTTGCAGCATTTGATGAATGCCCACAAACACCAACACCAAAAACGCCTGCTGCCACAGCGGGAACATGCGAATACGACGATGCAACTGCTGCGCTAGATAAGCGACGATAGCCAGGGATAAGGCGTGAATGCCCAACAGGCTTCCCAGCAGGACATCCATCAACAAACCTAGGATCCAAGCCGATCCCGGTCCTATCCGATGAGGCAAGGCCACTACCCAGTAGATTAACGTCAGCGCCACCCACTCCGGACGCCCCCATTCGAGGGATTCGGGCATAGGCAACGTGCTAAGCATCAGCGCCAACAGAAAAGTCAGCCAGATAACCCACGTTCGGTGAGCCGCAGCAACAACCATTATTTGCGATCTCCTTCGGCTTCCAGACTAAAGTCAGGCAGTGAGTACTCAGGCTCAAGACGAAACGCAACCAGAAGATGGCGACTTTTATCCAGCCTGGCTGTGGGCTTGGCTTTCACCATCGCAAACGGCTGCCCTGGATCATGTTCGATTGCAGTGACGACAGCCACCGGATAACCGGTAGGAAAACGCTGCGCCAACCCCGAACTCATCAACACGTCTCCCACTTCAATATCGGCGGTATCAGACACATGGTCAAGAACCATCTCCCGCAGGTTACCTTTGCCTAACAATAGTGAGCGAAAGCCGCTGCGATTTACCTGAACAGGAATGGCATGCTGAGAATCCGTGATCATCAATACGCGGGAGGTGTAAGGCCCCACTTCAACGATCTGCCCCATTACGCCGCTGGCATCCAGCACCGGCTGCCCTAGATAAACCAGGTTCTGCGAGCCCTTATTAATAATTATCTGATGAATAAATGGATTAGGATTAACCCCGATCAACTCCGCCAGTTCGACTCGTTCGTCGATTTTCTCAGCGGCATTCAGCAACTGCCGAAGGTAGGCATTTTCAGAGGTAAGAGATTCCATGCGCTGTAGCTTTCGCGCCAGAATCAACAGATCCGATTTCAGCTTTTCGTTGTCCTGTCGCAACACCTGACGATCATCCAGAGACTCTCCCATCGATGCCAACAGACGATTGGGAGCATCGACAAACCACTGAATGGGAGTAACCGCCCAAGTTAGATAACCACGGTAATGCGCCATTGGAGACCAATAGAGATCCGCGATCATCAACAAGCCGGAGAGGATAAAAACGAGAAACAGGCTAGCGCGGGACGACTGTCCCTTGAATATTGGATTAATGGGGCACCCCCGTCAAAGTAAGACGAAGTCCGTTACCTCCTTGCACAGAGCTGCCCTCAATCGTTGCAGTTGGTTTATTCTGAGGCTAACAATTCAAAAGAATGTTTATCAATCATTTCCAGAGCCCGGCCACCGCCTCGCGCAACACAGGTCAGCGGATCTTCTGCGACGATCACAGACAAACCGGTCTCTTCTGCCAACAGACGATCGATATCTCGCAATAGCGCACCACCACCGGTTAACACTATTCCGCTTTCGGCGATATCGGAAGCCAGTTCTGGAGGACACTGCTCAAGCGCGCTTTTCACCGCCTGCACGATAGCAGACAGAGGCTCTTGCAGGGCTTCCATGATTTCATTGCTGTTCAGCGTAAAGCTACGGGGAATACCTTCCGCCAAGTTACGGCCGCGGACATCAATTTCCAGAATCTCGGTACTGGGATAGGCAGAGCCAATTTCTTGCTTGATCCGCTCAGCAGTCGCCTCACCAATCAGACTGCCATAATTACGGCGAACATAAGTGACGATGGATTCATCAAAACGGTCACCACCAACGCGAACCGACTCAGCATAGACGATGCCATTGAGGGAGATAACAGCGATCTCAGTAGTACCTCCTCCGATATCCACCACCATGGAACCGCCAGCTTCTTCGACCCGCAGGCCTGCGCCAATAGCCGCCGCCATAGGTTCATCAATCAAATACACTTCACGGGCGCCCGCACCCATGGCAGATTCTTTGATCGCGCGTCGCTCAACCTGAGTCGACTTGCAGGGCACACACACCAACACGCGGGGGCTGGGAGTCAAAAAAGAATTTTCATGCACCTTGTTGATAAAATGCTGCAGCATTTTTTCGGTCACATGGAAGTCGGCGATAACACCATCTTTCATCGGCCGAATCGCTGAGATATTTCCGGGAGTACGACCGAGCATGCGCTTGGCATCAGTGCCTACTGCGATTACAGATTTATGGTTGCCAGCATGGCGAATGGCGACCACAGAGGGCTCATTCAAAACCACGTCCTTATCCCTGACGTAAATCAGCGTATTGGCCGTTCCCAGATCAATAGAAAGATCACTGGAAAAAATACCTCGTAATTTTTTAAACATTGACGATTTTCGCTACTCGATGGCTTAAAAGGGACACGCTTTCAACAAACCCGTAACTCTAGCAACGGCGGGGATTTTGAGCAAGCAGAAGAATCCTTATTTATGCGACAAGTTATTATTACATCGCTTAATCAAGCAGCCCCTTTGTGGTACCTTATGGCATCTTTATAAATTACCAATAGTGTTCCAACTATATTTGACGCCCAGGGTTCATGTTATGTCACTTGACCGCTCCGACGTGGAGAAGATTGCTCATCTGGCTCGCCTGCAGATCGACGAAGCCGATATTCCCGAGTACACCGAAAACCTTTCTAATATTCTCGACCTGGTCAACCAGATGCAGAGCGTTGATACCTCTGCGGTTGAGCCAATGGCCCATCCCACGGACGCGGTCCAGCGCCTACGCGCCGATGAGGTGACCGAGACCAACCAGCGGGAGAGACTGCAGACCGTGTCACCCGCTGTTGAGGAAGGCCTGTTCCAGGTACCCAAGGTAATCGAATAAACGCTTACCCAGACCAGAAATTCTGACCAACTCCCGGGATCAATATCATGCCCGGCAGTAAATACTTAGGAATATTGACCTCATGTTTGAAAAAACACTCGCCGAATTGGCGCAGGGGCTGGATGCTGGCGAATATAGCAGCGTCGAACTAACCAAAGCCTATCTGGATCGCATCGATGCCGAAGACGGCAATTACAATAGCTATATTACGGTTACCCCTGAGCAGGCATTAGCTCAGGCCAACAGCGCAGACGAAACTCGCGCTGCCGGTGCAGCAGGCCCCTTTACTGGACTGCCCATTGCCCACAAAGATATTTTCTGCACCGAAGGGGTTCGCACCAGCTGCGGCTCCCGGATGCTAGATAACTTCAACTCACCCTATAACGCCACGGTGGTAGAGAAGTTCAACACTGCCGGCGCCGTCTGTCTGGGTAAAACCAATATGGACGAGTTCGCCATGGGCTCCTCTAACGAAAACAGTTTCTACGGGGCAGTTAAAAACCCCTGGAATACCGACTGCGTCCCCGGCGGCTCCTCGGGTGGCTCTGCTGCAGCCGTAGCCGCACGATTAGCGCCAGCAGCGACCGGCACCGACACCGGCGGATCCATTCGCCAACCGGCAGCACTCTGTGGCATTACCGGACTAAAACCCACCTACGGCCGAGTTTCCCGATACGGCATGATTGCCTTCGCATCCTCTTTGGATCAGGGCGGCCCCATGACCCGTAGCGCCGAAGATGCGGCCTTGATGCTGAATGTGATGGCAGGCTTCGATGAGCGCGACTCTACCAGCCTGCAGAAGGACACGGAAGATTTTTCCGCTCAGCTCAACCAGCCGCTTCACGGCCTTAAAATAGGCCTGCCAAAAGAGTACTTCTCCGAGGACGTCAATCCGGCCATTGCCCAGCAAGTACAGGCCGCCATTAAAGAGTATGAGGCATTGGGTGCCACCGTTAAGGAAGTAAGCCTTCCTAACACGGCTCTGGCGATACCGGCTTACTACATCATTGCACCGGCTGAAGCCTCTTCCAACCTGTCCCGCTTTGATGGTGTTCGTTATGGATACCGCTGTGACAGCCCGGTCGACCTGGAAGATCTATACAAGCGCTCCCGGGGTGAAGGGTTTGGCGCCGAGGTCAAACGCCGCATCATGGTCGGCACCTACGCGTTGTCAGAAGGCTTCTATGATGCCTATTACAAGAAAGCTCAGCAGATTCGCCGCCTGATCAAACAGGATTTCGTCGATGCCCTGGCCGAAGTCGATGTCATCATGGGGCCAACCACGCCCCATCCCGCCTTCAAAATCGGCGAGAAAACCTCCGATCCTATTGCCATGTATATGGAAGACATCTTCACCATTTCGCTGAACCTGGCAGGTCTACCAGGCATGTCGATCCCCTGTGGCGATGCTAACGGACTACCGGTGGGATTACAGATCATCGGCAACTACTTCGCCGAACAAAAGCTATTAAATGTCGCCCATATGCTGCAGCAAGCCACCGACTGGCACCGTATGTCACCAATTACTGCGGCTCCCGCAGGCGTCTAAGAGGTATAGAATCATGGAATGGGAAGCAGTAATCGGGCTTGAGATTCACGCCCAGCTAGCCACTAACTCAAAGATCTTTTCCGGTGCAGGTACCGCTTTTGGGGCAGAACCCAACACCCAGGCCTGCGCAGTTGACTTGGCCTTGCCTGGCACGCTACCGGTATTTAACGGCGAAGCTCTGCGGATGGCAGTCATGTTTGGCGTCGCTATCGATGCCGAAATCGGCCGCACATCGGTTTTTGATCGCAAGAACTATTTCTACCCGGACCTCCCCAAGGGCTATCAGACCAGCCAGCTATTTCACCCGATTGTCGGGGTAGGACACGTGGACATTGAGCTGCCCAACGGCAAGCATAAGCGTATCGGCGTGACCCGCGCCCACCTGGAAGAAGATGCCGGAAAATCAATACACGACAAATTCCCAGGCATGTCCGGCATCGACCTTAACCGCGCTGGCACGCCACTGCTGGAAATCGTATCCGAACCGGATATTAGCAGCGCCGAAGAAGCCGTTGCCTACGCCAAAAAGATTCACGCCATCGTCACCACGCTGGGTATCTGTGATGGCGATATGTCCCAAGGTTCGTTCCGTTGCGACTGTAACGTTTCAGTGCGCCCCAAAGGCCAGCAGGAACTAGGCACGCGGACAGAGTCCAAAAACATCAACTCCTTCCGTTTTATCGAAAAGGCCATAAAAGGTGAGATCATCCGCCAGATTGACCTGATCGAAGACGGCGGCAGAGTAGAACAAGCAACCCGCCTGTACGATGCCGACAAAGACGAAACCCGCTCCATGCGCAGCAAAGAGGAAGCCAACGACTACCGTTATTTCCCCTGCCCGGATCTGCTGCCCATCGTCATCGACGATGACTATATTGAGACTGTTCGACAGTCCCTACCGGAACTGCCAGACGCACGACATGCTCGCTTTATGGATCAATATGGCCTCGGCGATTACGACGCCAGCGTGTTGTCTGCTTATCGCGATCTCGCTGACTATTTTGAAACAGTGGCCGATACGGCTGGCGACGCTAAATTAGCAGGTAACTGGGTTATGGGGGAGCTGTCCAAGTTCCTCAACAGCAATAACCTGAAGATCACAGAGAGTCCTGTCAGCGCTACTGCGCTGGGACAACTGCTGGCACGTCTAAAAGACGACACCATCAATGGTAAGGCCGCTAAACAAGTGCTCGAAGCCATGTGGAACGGCGAAGGCAGTCCAGACCAGATCATCGACGCCAAAGGTCTTAAGCAGGTGACCGATACTGGTGCGCTGGAAGGTATGGTTGACGACGTGATTGCCAACGCCAGCGCCCAGGTGGAGCAATACAAAGCTGCCGAACCCGACAAGCGCGGCAAGATGCTGGGCTTCTTTATGGGCCAAGTAATGAAAGCATCCAAGGGGACGGCTAACCCAGGACAAGTGAACAAGATGCTCAAGCAAAAGCTGGATGCACTCTGCGACTAAACCGGTGATCATACACCCTCATCAATGGCAGCTTCGGCTGCCATTTTTTTATCTGTAAAATAGCACCTCCTACCTTCTTTAGGTTCATCTACTCTCATCTATCTTACCCTCTCCCTATAGCCAAAATCAGAAAAAAAGCAAATGTCGACAGGCTGAAGTTTGATCAAAAAAAACCCAGTTCAATTGCAAAATTTTCGTTTTACAGAGCACTGCAACAACCGCTAAAAATAACCTGTCATTGTTCATCTTTAGCGGAGAAAAAAATGAGAAAGTCCGATGAACTTGAAAGCGAACCCAATGACTTTTTATTCATTGATGAAGACCTCGATTCAACGGATGACGAATACGAGAGCAGCAGCGATCAGCTAACCGTCAAAAAAGGAATTGATGACTATTTCGAGCGAAAAGAAATGGAAAGTCTAGACGATTGGTTTGACGATCTTTGAACGTGCTAAGGGACACCCCTGTTTCGTTAAGCCCCGCCACGCTGCGGGGTTTAGTTTATCTGCTATCAGATCATAAATATTGTTACCGCTTGGTCACCATAAACTGAATCACGAACCGAACCCATGCCCGCCTTTTGCAACACCTTGATGGAGGCCTGGTTACGGCTATCAACCACCGCAAAGACTTTTTCCGGTGCTGAACGCCTACGCTGAAACTCCAGTACCGCCGCAGCCGCTTCTGAACCATAGCCCATACCCCAATAACGTTTTTGCAACATGATGCCAAATTCATAAATTGCACAGCCTTCAAGAACAGAGCGTTCGATGCCGCAATAACCCACCAGAGCATGACTAGCTCGCTCTATAACGGCTAGCTTTCCCAGCACAGGATACTGACAATCCTGAAGTATTTGCTCGAGGCGAAGGCGAATATGTGGGGGCGACAAGGGGGCGAGCAACGATAATTCCATAACCTCCTGATCACCAAGAATATGCTCGAATACTGGTAGATCTGCAATCACCAACGGCCGATAACAGAGTCGCTCCGAGCCTGGTATATCCTCAGCCACGCTTAGTCTCGCTCGGCCACAAGCGGGATCCGAATCTGAAATTCCACCCACTCACCCAAGGTGCTGGTCATTTTAATAGACCCGGATAAAGCCTCGTCTACCAGTGATTTGATAACATGGGTACCGATGCCACTGCCGCCCTGTTCTCGCTTAGTGGTAAAAAAGGCATCGTACAATTTACTTTGCACCTCAGACGTCATGCCGCAGCCGTTATCGGCATAAATCAATAGCAGCTTCTCACCGTCAATACCGGCATCGATACGAATAGTACCGGAATCAATATTTTCAAAACCATGAATCAGCGAATTCATTATCAGATTACTGATTACTTGATAAAGCGCCCCGGGAAAACTATCCAGCTCGATAGATAGCGGGCAATGCACCTCAATATGATGCTGGGTGGTTCTTACCTTGGCGTCCATCGCAGCAACGATATCTTCCAGATACTGTTTCAAATTAAAATGACGCCGCTGTTCGCTGCTTTGATCGATGGCCAGCTGCTTAAAATTTCGGATCAATTCAGCAGCCCGGTTTAGATTTTTTAGGATAAGATCCGTGCCTTCTGTAGCGGCTCCTTGATAATCTTCCATCGCAGCGCGACTAATATCTCCGTGCTGATAGTCTTTAACAAACTCTTGTGTCAGCATTTCAAGGGTTGATGCCGCCGTGATACCAATTCCAATAGGGGTGTTTACATCGTGGGTCACTCCGGCCACAACACTGGCCAATACCGCTTTCTTTTCAACGTCCAGCAGATTCTCCTGAGCCTCCCTTAAGTCGACGATAGTTTGCTGCAGGTGCCCCTGAGTCTCTTTCAGGTGAAGTTCATTTTTACGCAGCAACGCCATGGCCGAAATAGCCCGCAGAATTACCGGCCGAAAGATAAAGATCCCTTCCAGCAGTAAAATAATAATTAAACTGAAAAACAGCAGGTGCTCCAGCTCATTGGTTCGCTGTAACCGGGCCTCACTCTCCTGGGCATACTGAAAAACGATACGACTCATGCCAGCCAGAAACGGCCCTTCATTTTCAAGAATTAAGACAATAGCGTCATTCACTTGGCTCAAGCTACGAAGCTGGTCTCCATCAACGCCTTGGTATTTAAGTAGCTCTGCTGCGGCGTTGAGTAACTGCTGATAATAAGGATCGATTTCCTTAAATAGCCGGGTAACCACAGGACTATTAGTACCGGGAAGATCTTGCTCTGGGGCTCCATGGATCAGCCCCTGATGGGTTTTCTCAAGCACTGCCAAGGTTTGCTTGATCTCCTCAAAAGTAAAATCAAGCTCGCCGTTTTCAACACTGGAACGAATCTTCAGGGCATTTTTTGACAACCGTTGTGACAACATCCGCTGACGGCCGGAGAGATTAACAACATTGGCGCCACTATGTTGCTCGGCAATCTGTTGCTGCATAAGGAAGTGGCTGGCACCACTAACCAGAGCAATCAACAATAGGCCGACGATACAACCTACCAGCAATAAGCGTTCAGGAGCTTTGCTATTATCTATAGCCTGAACCATCTCACCCTCGTTCAAAAAACCCTGAAACGCACAGAAAATGCTGCCAGAGACAGCACACTTCTATTAAAAGTAACCCTGAAAACAGCTATATGCCAGAAAACGGCTCACAATAACGACAGCCCGAATACAATTCGCCAGTCAGTATTTTTCCGCCTTGTACACAACGAATACAACAAACCCTGCTGATATCTGCGGCTAAAGGTACTCTTTACTCTGACTCTGCAGCCTTGGTATGCCGCATCCCGCCGGCAACCTCCTGCTGCAAAATTTCAAAGTCGCTGGCTGGCATCGGACGTGCGTAGAAATAGCCCTGCACCAAATCACAGCCCTCTGAAATAAGGTGATCCCGTTGCTCTGCGGTTTCGATACCTTCAGCCACGGTCTGCAGATCCAGGTTACGGGCAATATCGATAATTGAAGAGGTGATAGCGCCATCATCCAGATCATCAGGAAGACCACTGATAAAGGCACGATCAATTTTTAGTTTATCCAGTGGGAATTTTTTCAGATAAGCAAGACTGGAGTAGCCCGTACCAAAATCATCCAACGCCAGACCCACACCCAGTGCTTTCAGCTCACCCAGGATCTCAGTGGCACGGTCAGCATTACGCATCAAAATACTTTCGGTAATTTCCAGGGTCAGTTTTGCTGC
>PJEL010005296.1_pt1 | contig 10424 bp, 8 predicted proteins | sample 1853271 | NCBI WGS metagenome assembly PJEL01 (sample SAMN08108733, study PRJNA415343) | Invertebrate metagenome, whole genome shotgun sequencing project. | host: Globobulimina | place: Sweden: Gullmar Fjord | collected 2015-08 | reverse complement strand
ACGGACACAATAATTAAAATGGCTATGAAAAGACCCCATATGGCCTTGAATGTACTGTTCAGGGCATTAACATTAGATACGAGATTGATTTTTGATGGTGTAATAATACCTATTTCAAATGATAAGACGTAAGAGATCATTGACACAGCTTATCTAAGTATCGTACCTATCTGGATGAATCATACTGTGCCATGCAAACAATTCCTCTAGAAAATGAATGAAGCAGAACATTTTTGAAAGGAAAGAAAATTCAAAGAAATTTATCTTCGTGATATTTAAAATTTTGAATTGGTTTGGATAATGTCAAATAGGTTTTCCCTCCCTCTACATAACCATCACCACTTACCTGGTGTTAAATCTGAAGGATATTTTTCTGGGCACACTTCAAGTGTTTGCCGGTGACGGTCAAAGAGCTCACGTGTATACCTTGTCATTCTAACGAGAATATTTTCAGTTACTGACTGATTAGAGCAGCAGCAGCATCATTGAAGATAGATAGTTATGCTTGAATTTGTGTTTTAGTGGATAATGCCTCAATGGGGTTCATTCATTATATGCTTGGATAGGTATTGTCATAAACTTCATAACGTGGAATATAAAGTGTACATGAAATTGACCTCATACCTTTTAGTTCGCGTGCTTCGGCGATTGGCCTTGACAGTGGTAGAACGTCTTTTGACAGGGATCTTTGATGCACCTTTCATTGGATAGAAATGTGTATCCTCAGAAGTTGTTATTGAAATCAGCAGCAAACATGGCAAATATGGATTTAGAAATCTAGTAATATTAGCCTGCCTCCGTTTAAAATGTTCTAATGGATTCAGACGTGAAGTTGAATGATCCAAAATGTGGGAGTAAATGATAACATTAGTAGTAGTTGTAGTTACCATTGCATGTTGATGACTGTCTTGACATGTCTATTTCTTTTGTCTCTGAATGAATAGGAGTATTTGGTGCAGTTTCATTACCGCTGAAATCTGCCGAAGCAAAATATATCGTAGAGTCCAAAATTCCTTTATTCTGAGATTTTAAATCAGGAAAAAATGATACAGAATGTCCATTGACATTTGAAGACGGCATGGATGTTTTTTTCTATGCATGAGAGAGAAGAGAAGTTAGTTACGACTACATAGCAGGCTTGCATATACCATATACATGGTGGAGATGACGAAATGGGATCACAGCTCTGGCTTGATATTCAATAACAAAAGCTCAGACTTGAATAATGCACTCATGGGTGCAAATCTGGTATGCATGATGTGGTAAATGACTACCTCCTTGCCGTGGTACACTTTAATGGCTTCTACCTTTTTGGCGATCTATATATGAGAGGATGGTCAATGAGCAGATGGATATTTCAGAAAAGAATGAATGATTATACCACTACCACTGACTGATTGGAGGCCATGAACCATATATATATATATGTGTGCATATACGTTGTTCAACCAACTCAACATATAACTATTACCTTCTCATTCAGGCTTACAACCCTCGTCTGAAGATCTGCTAAGCCGACCTTGCAGCTCTTGAGTGCTTCCATTAATGGAACTCTTCCTATGGCATAAAGCTCTGACCATACAACAGCCACACATGTAACAGGATACAGGTCACATTGAGTGAATCCTTTTGTTACAATACCGGATGTGTGAACTCCAGCAATGCACCCTTGATCTATGCAATCTAGTAGTTGAGTCTCACCCTCCTTTGAGTATTAGTTAGTTATGCATGAAGAGGATTGGAGTTAAAATATTTCATGTCTCAATTTATCAGCTGCCTAGTGACATGAATAGGCCAGGTGATCAAATCTTACATATGACACAAAGCGCTCTAAAGCTCCTTCTACTATGATGTACAAGTCGGTACACATCTCCCCCTGAAGGAAGAGCACACCACCAGAATTCACTGTACATGGAATTATATGAGGCAAAAGATTCGCAACAAAGACAGGTTCCTATTTCATTTATTCAAGGTTGAGTGACGAAATATAAATGTTGTTAGATCCAGGAACAATAATCACAGCCATATATTCAACAACAAGGGGAATTCATATTCGCTATATTTCTGATTTTGGCTATTTCCAGCCAATAACTAAAGAGGCGATGTAAGTACCTCCTAAATATACGTTAAGGTGTGTAGAAAATGGTGGAATATCGAAGTGTTTGGATACAGGTACGTTAAAATCAATGGTAATTACGGCAACAACATCAACTCTTCGAAATTCCAGAATTTGGTAAGCTGCTCTATCTATCATCAGGTACAATGCTGGAAGTATAGTTACCTGGTCTTGAAAGTAGGAAATGAGACCCAGAGATACATCATGCTTAGCAAAGAGTATCCTATACTGCACCGATTTGGGAAGGGTTTCGAGGATATTTTCATCACATACCCCAATCTCTCTGTAGTAGTGAATAAAATGCTCCATAATGCGTGCTGAAAATTTTGCCGGGAATCTTTCGGGTACACCGTAGGAAAGGGTATTAGCTGAGTATAACGTAACAGTTACAGATTGTGAAACTATAACTGTTATACCCGGATCGATCATTGAATGTGTACCATTCAAGTAAGAATTGGTAAAACATGATGAGAAAATGGGGTATTATAATACTACGTACTTCCGACTAGAAGTATAAGCCCTGATTTCATTCATCTTTGATGATTGCATGCTGTCTTGAAGATTGATCGATTCCATTATAATGCTAACGTTTCCAACGGTGTATCCAAAAACGGTTACGCCAATTAACATCCCAAGCAAGCAGAGAGCCCTTTCACTATCTGTAGCTGCAATAACATCACCATATCCAACCTAAAAAAAAAACAAGCCCGGGCAATATTCGTATTCTGTTTTAAAAAAATGTGTCGTGTTGTTACAAATTAAGCTCTTAGTTTGATGTTGGTATTGTTATTGTTACCGTGGTCATTGTCGTAACTGCCCAATAAATACTTGAGAAGTAATGCACAGCCAGAGATTTATCCTGGATTCCGTATCTAATAATCCAGTTCACGCCTTCATCATTGAGGAGAGCAAGCCAGTGCCACATGCATCCAACAATGTGAGCTATGTAAATCACGTATAGTAACATCCAGATGATATCCATGATAGTTGAACTAACGGGAACAAAAGTAGTGTTGGTAGGAGAGGAGCAAAACGAATGGGGCGATGAAAAGGTAAGGCTAATAGTTACAAGCAGCAATGATACATTTCACAGAGATATTTGTACGATGGAGGGTATAGTATTGGAATCCTGGATGCATGATTCGTATGGTATGCAAATGACATTTAGTGTCGCACACTACCTGATATGATTTTCTACTTTCCGAAGTATTTCCTTGAGTCTGAAAAGCCTTTTGTGGTAGTTAAATCATAGGGGTCATGTTGCCATGAGTTCGTACAACAGCCGAAGAATGTTGATATCTACTACTACAGTTCAATGATTGAAGATCCATGAATATTTTTATTTTCTTACCTAGCCAATCGCAGAAAACGAAGAAGCTTGGCACTGGTGAGTGCTGTACTATCAACTGTTCTATGATGTTCCATTAAACCCGCTATGCGGTCTAACGGCACAGATGATATCAAGTCGATTATGAACCATCCCTTAATGTAATGTATAGCAATCCGTGGAAGGGAAACCACTAATTCACCATCCTATAAAAGAAGATGACGGGCTAAGGTCATATATTGCTTGTTCTAAAGTAGCCGCTTGAGGGTGGTGGGGGTGGGTAGGTGGTGATGAACAAGTATTAGATAAGCTGCTCTTCAACAAACCTCATCAAAGAATGCAGTACGAAAGGAGACTAAGATGTCCCCAATGAAACAGAAATCAATTCCAAGGTTAATAAAGTCCAAAGCAGTATCTGGTTGGATTTCAAATCCAATTTGAAATGGGACTGTCAAGGTACTGTACAATATGAGCAATCCAATTATGAGATCCCACATGACTTTCCTGAAAGAACAGAATAGGATAGAGTAGAATTGGTCGCAAGAAAATGAGAAGTGAAGTGTTTTTTTTTTATACTGCGGAAACATTCTAAGAACTTAAATGATTTATGTCTACACTTCTCTACACATGGAAAAATTGTATGGGCAGCTGCTGATAATGCAGCAGCCAGAATGGTAACGGCTCGAGAGAAATCTCTTCGGTTCATGTACTTTTATAGAATGTATTCTTCCAACATGGTTGTTCTAACGTGTGGTTTACGTACATGGAAGAATGAGGATGACACATTGGCCAGGCATAGCCTTGAGGTAGTTTATAGATTCTTCTGCCGGATTCTTCGATTCCCTGTTCATCATTTTGTTTCTCCATGCTTTCAATCACTGTTTCTAAATTGCCTACTGAAGATGACGACGACACGTTATTACTACTAGAACTCTCCGTGCATGACCACATAGCCGCGTACTTATCAAGCTAGAATATGAGAGAGAGATATATACAAAGAAGAAAAACCGTTACTCAGTCTGAAGCAGTACAGTGTACACCAAAAGATATTTTTATCACTAATACACCACACCATCATCATATCTCACCTGTAATTGAATTGTTTGTGGATGTAGACTCAGGTTTTTTCTTTGTTTACGCCTCTTTTGGTAATTGCCATCAGAGTCTTCATAATAATGGACCTTTCTCTCAAGATCATGCATTCGCAGCTTAATTGTCCCACCGTGAGAGTTGTTGTCACCCTAAGGCAGGTAAATGATGGTTCAATACCTTCTTATTAGCGTAACATCCGTCAATTATTAAATGAACAATATTTCATCTTTACTATTTGAGCAGTCGTATTGTAAAAGAGCCGATTTAAAGTGTTTCTATCTACTGAATGGGGTTTATAATGGGATATAATACCGTTGAACATCTTGTTTGGTTCCTATCTACTGTCAATTCTTCTCTTCTCCTTTTTGAATTGGGATGCCGTTGGCTACCATTACCAGCATCAGAATTATTAACACTGCTGTTGTTGCATTTGGTGAAGAAATCATGGAATGTTCTCCCAATTCTCAGTTTCCTTTCACAAGGTGATGCAGCAGCAGCAGCTTGACCTTCAAAACCATCCGCTTCAGACCCCTTACCAGCCTAAATCAGATCAGAATGATCATTGCATGTGAAAATACTGATACATTAGACAGAAGAATCCTGGAAATGGATTTTTGTTTTGACTTTTCGTCATTTTGACATTTTCTAAAAAAAGAGGTCGTTTACGAGAGTTACCTCCGAATCAATTGGAGAAATTTTAGAAGGGAAAACGGGTTTCCTCCTTAACCATGCACTAGATTTCTTTGGTGACCTGTCTAGGCTAAATAACAACGCCTTTTTTGACGACAAACAGGGCTCAGAAAAAGATGAGTTCTGGCGCTTAATGGAGTTATACACACTCCGAGTGATGTGCATGGCCATTTCAGGTCACACTGGTGTATTAGTTGATTATATCGGTAATCTGTCGTTGCCTCGAAGCCTATAAATCGAAGCAATAAGTAGTCATGGAAGAGTGCATTGAAACAAAGGCATGAAAGTAGACACCAACGTATACATGCAGAGACCAATCAAAATGGAGAAAAACATTCAATTAACCAGTAAAACCAATGCTTGACGCTACCTGAACCAATGAATCGGTTGATGGGCAAGCATATCTATTGCAATACACTTGCTTCGCTTCTCATCACAACAACATAATCGTCCCACTCGAGCCCACGCAAATGGATAAGTGTATCTAACTGGTAAACTTTGCAAGGTGGATGCAATATTACAAAACGTTAGCAACAGGTTATATTTTGCCCTATAAATGGTAACTTTACAAATTCATAGACCTCCTAACCCTGAGCCTAACCCTTACTTAACCCTAATCCATTATGTACACCTCTATTTCTGTAACTACATTTGTGCCGTAACCCTGAACCGTAACCGTAACCGTAACCGTAACCGTAACCGTAACCGTAACCGTAACCGTAACCGTAACCGTAACCGCAACCGTAACCGTAACCGCAACCGCAACCCTAATCCTAACCCTAACCCTAATTCTAAAACCCTAGCCCCAACTATAACCCTAAAACCCTAAAATCCTAACCCTAAAACCCTAAAACCTTAACCCTAAAACCCCCACGCTAAAGTCCTAACCCTAAAACCCCTAATCTGAACCCTGTAATCTAAATCTTCACAGATTACCATCGCCGTGAAATACCCAAAGCAAAAAAGTCAACGCCTTATCGCCAAGTAGTAATTATAAAATGGCCGTCAAAAAAATAGTCCAAATTTCTCCACTGCAGGCCATGTAATATAATTAGGGTTCGGTTTTTCAGAGTGCTTTGTCCTTCACCCAAATGATCTATAGCTGTTTGATGAAGAACGAACGTAGTAGTACTATATTAAATGGATTGTGATTAGAGGTACTGAATTATAAGAATGCAGCACTCACAGCACATACTCACTTCTCAGAATGACTCAAACATTGACCACAGCACAGTTTGATGGCATGTGAAGTTTGGAATACGTGGTGGGCCTCAACTTAACTATTCCACCATCCAAATAATAACTTCCGATCAATGGTAGAGGTTAAATAAGGGGCCATATGGAATGTAATTGTGTGATTTCTTGGTGCCATATAACCACAACCTCCATTTACTACTAACCCTAACCCAACAACATTATTCCTCCTCCTCCTCCTCTCATCCCAGCACTTAGCCAACGAGGCAACTTATTGCTACTATTCCACATAAGTGGAAAGAAATCACATTCCTACAAGAGAAGGTAGTACCAAGGCAATTCCTATTTAAAGCATACAGCAGCATCCCTTTACGCAAGATTCACATGGTTAAGGACAACGTGGCCCTTTAAATAGATGCATAGTATGACTGGATGTTATATTTTATATTTAACGCACTTAAAACATTTTACTCCTACAGCACAGCCAACAAGACAACTGAAGGTGTTCACCATTCATGTTTAAGGGGGGTTATTATTGATGACTGGATTTTGTGTGACACATTTCTTCACAACTCTATGGTCAGGGTTACATTTTCACTCTGATAAGGGATGGCCCATCCCATGCTGAGCTATGTACCACCTTACCAATGATTGTTGCTCCCGGTAATGCATTCAAACAATTCTCCACCTTTGACATGGTAAAAAATCAAGGGTTAGAGTCATCGGGCACATTAGATAGCGTTTTTTTTATCACTATCATGTAAACGTTTACTAACCGATTGTGTAGGTATGGACGCAATGAGTCCACCACTTGTTTGGGGATCATACAGTATGGAACGCAGTGGATTATCTGATCTTTCCATCCCATCATATATGACATACTTTTCTCCTACTTTAATATTTGAAGGCTGGAGAGTAGACTCTGCTCCCAACTTAAAACACTCCAGAGCTCCAGGCAATACTGGCAACGAAGATATGTTAAGTTCAACTTTCACATCTGAGTTTTTCGAAAGGATGTTACCATCCTCACAACTCCTCACAATATTAGTTTTTCTATTAGAATTGCTGTATTGATCACTAGCTTTAATGCCTGTGGCCTCTATCATTTCCAATAAATGTCCTGGGAAAGAGTAGTACACGTGAGGAGGGAACGTGACACAATTAGCCTCTAAACTGTAACGTCGGCTTTATTATTAGATGTAATGCTATAGATAAAAGAGGGTCCTACTATCACTCACCAATAAGACCAAATCCTGTTACGTCAGTTACAGCATTGGCATTCATATTCACAAAGACTTTGGAAGCAAGGTCATTCTTAAATGTCATAGAATTAATTGCCCTTTTAATCCAGTGAGCGTGTGCCTTTCCTCTCATCGATGCTGCGAAGATAACTCCTGTACCAATTGGTTTTGTCAAAATAAGATGATCACCTGGTTTCATTCCCCCTTTTGTCAAAATTTCTGATTCATGGACAATTCCTGTTATTGTTAAACCAACCTAAATGGGATCATCGTTCTGTAGTTAGAGTATTATTCTGAGGCTAAGCAGGCAGCATTCACACTTAGGTACGTAGGTAGGTATGTTAAGGGTGAGTCCACAATAGGTTTAGCTTAGCTCAAATCAGCAGTTTAAGTGGCTCGAGATATAATGCAATAATAACAAAGGAACGGGGATACAAATAATATAAACATGATACTGCTAACTCTCACCGCCAGCTCAGCACCCTCACTGGTATGTCCATCTGTTAGTAAACACCCAGCCTCGTCCAGAGAAACCTTGATGCCAGACATTACTTGAAGAAGGTTATTTTCAACCTAAGACCATCCAAACAAAGGTTATATGATACTATTCAATTACTAATCACATTCAAGGTAATGACAATATCATTCATGCAAATGAATGGAGACAAGAGTAGCCATACATACTGTGGGTTTAACCTTAACCCTAACCCAAGGTTGAAATTTTTTCATTGTTCGAACCTGAGCCTCTCCAGCGTAAGGAATCACTGCAATTACGCAAGCAGATACGGGTGTAGCACCCATTGCATAAATATCACTCATTGAATGGATCGCTGCAATACGTCCCAAAAGAAATGCATCTGACAAGCAACTTCGAAAATAATCTACACTTTGAACCACAGTAATACCCTCTTCTGTAGGGATGGGGACAATACCGGCATCTTCTGGTCCTGATTCCTTCTGCAAGCTCAGTTTTCGAAGAACACGGGAAAGGATATCCGCTCCAATCTTGCTTCCACATCCTCCACACCTCATTGATGCATGCTCTAATATCCCTACAGCTTCAGTGCCAGCAGTAACGGTAGAAATGGGAATTTTGATACTACTGCTACTCGACATGTCAGGGAGATCCTGAAATTTCTTCATGAATTTTACATCGATGTGGTCTTTCCAAGTCCATACCCACTTGCCCTTAATTGCAGGCATGGAACCACGTGATGCTATAGCATATTTATCTCCTGTACTAATCAACCCTAAGAATCGTTTCTGTGGGTGATATCTGACCAAAGACCTCCCCTCCAACATATTCCTAATATTTTTAACAAGTGGGGGCCCCTGACGGACGGCAAATACACCTGCCTTAGGCCTCGGATGATTTTTCATCACCGCACAATCCCCACAAGCAAATACACCAGCAGTGTTTGTTGACTGAATATAGTCATCTACCTCAATAAAACCATCACTGGTCAGCGCAAGATTTGTAGTCTTGAACCATGCAGGTGCAGCACTGTGTGTGCACCACACCAGCTCATTGTACTCTACCTCAGTCCCGTCCTCTAGCAATAACACTCGCGTTCCATCCTTATTCTGTTCAATCCCCACAGCACGTTTGCCAAGTTTCAACTCGACATCCCTTTCCTGTAGGACTTTTCTGAAAAAGGAACGAATTTGTCTAGTACATCCTGTGGCAACTTCATTTCCTCTTGATACAAGGACTACTGAAACTTCTTTAATATTCCTAAGCCTGTATTGAATGGAAAGGCAAACCTCTACCCCACCTGCCCCACCTCCAACAACTACAATTGTCATGTTGCCGGTTTCTCCCCAATTCTCCTCTCTGGTCTTTCTTAATATGGCTTCCCACCTCATGTTAAAGGTATCAATGGGCTTAACCGGCGTGATCGCCATGTTACCCTGAACCACGCTGTCTAAATGAAGACCCGAAGGGAGTAACGGAGTGGACCCAACATCTATGCTGCACACGTCATATCTGATAGGGGGTCTTCCATCATCACAAGTAACTGTCTTGGCATTAGTGTCCAATCCGACACAGCTGGCATTGATCAGCGTAGCACCTGAAAATCTAACAATACGTACGAGGGTTAAAAAATTCTCACCACCATCCCATAAAAACACGCTCAGTCATCCCCAATCCACTCACCGACATAGATTATACAAGTCGATGTGGCACTGATCAAGAGTGTAATGCCCAGCGATGTAACCAGGGAGCATACCACTGTATGGGGTGAGTACGCATTTTGCAATCAAGGTCACTGCTACCCCGGGTATAGGTCTCATCCCTAGTGCCTTAATAACGTGAACGTGGGCATGACCTCCACCTACCAGGACGATATCCTTGATGATTGGGTTAGGGTTGGCTTCCTCAATCATCATAGACGTGTCCACCAGGCCTTAATATGTCTTGGCAACAAGGAAGATGCAATTTTTCCCTCAGAGCAGAGAGAAATGAGTAGTCAGAATTGATTCCAAATGTATTACTAGTAAAGTCCAATCATACGGACAATAGGTGAACCAAGGATGGATAGGAAGACGCAATGAAGTTACGTTGTTGAAAATCGCTTGTGCCGTTGGTGCAGCGCAGTAGCCGTCTAATTGCCTGCATATTGTGATTCAAGGTTGTGTATGACGAAAAAGAGAAATGTTGAACGTAAGGGTTAGAGCAGCCAATGTTCTTTGGGAACATCACACCTTGGGAGTGTTCGTTATTTTTGATAGGAACACGCAGGCTATGGTAATGGCCATGCGT